>Ga0308160_10003270_pt1 | contig 18437 bp, 14 predicted proteins | sample PhyFR1_FD_201036 | JGI IMG/M metagenome (GOLD analysis project Ga0308160, IMG submission 201036) | Phyllosphere microbial communities from UC Gill Tract Community Farm, Albany, California, United States - DLSLF.R1 | ecosystem: Host-associated > Plants > Phyllosphere > Unclassified | place: USA...
GACTCTTCGAAGAGTGCTGCGAAGCTTTCCATACCGGTATCTTGATTTGCTGCAGTAGCCATGAGTTTTTGAAAGGTTAGCCAGCAGAACGGCGATATGCCTTCTGAACTGGGTCAGGTTGAAACACACCCGGGCACACGCCCGGGCACCACTAGCTGTGCGCGTACCAGTCGAGCACCCTGGCGACCGCCTCATCGACGGACATATTCGAGGTATCGAGGATATGCGCACCCTCTGCCGGGACCAGCGGTGCCACGGCGCGCTGGGTATCGCGCGCATCGCGGGACTGCAAATCTTCCAGCAGATCGTCCATATTAGCAGAAAATCCTTTGTCAATCAATTGCTTATACCGGCGTTGCGCACGCGCCTCAACACTTGCGGTCAGGAACACCTTGCATTTCGCGCCCGGAAAGATCACGGTGCCCATGTCGCGGCCGTCGGCCACCAGGCCGGGCGTCTCGCGAAAGCCGAGTTGCAGGGCAAACAAGGCCTGGCGCACGCTCGGCAGCGCGGCGATTTTCGAGGCCATGTTGCCGACTTCCTCGGCGCGGATGGCATGGCTGACATCTTCGGTGCCCAGGTAGATGTGGCCGCCGTTGAAGCGCGCCGGCAGGTGCTCGGCCACCTTGGCGACGGCATGCTCGTCCGTCAGATTCGTGCCGCGGCGCAGCGCCGACAACGCGGTCAGGCGGTACAGAGCGCCGGAATCCAGCAGGTGAAAGCCGAGGTGATCGGCGACGCGATGGGCCACCGTGCCCTTGCCGGACGCGGTCGGGCCGTCGATGGTGATGACGGGAATGTGAGAATTAGGCATACGTATATTGTTTGTTCACCAATGCGTAGGGTGGGCACGCCGTGCCCACGCGTGACGTTCGCATCATGCCGACATCCGCGTGGGCACGGGGTGCCCACCCTACCTTGAAGCCGTCAGAATAGATCGGTTTTAGCGATCCCGGCAAACGTTTCGAAATAATCCGGGAAAGTCTTGGCCACGCATTTCGGATCGTTGATCCGCATGGCGTTGCCGCGGCGCGCCTTGCCGTCCAGCGAGGCCAGCGAGAAGCACATCGCCATCCGGTGGTCGTCGTAGGTGTCGATGGTGGCCGGCTGAAGTTCGGCGGGCGGCGTCACGCGCAGGTAATCCGCGCCCTCCTCTACGGTCGCGCCGACCTTGCGCAGCTCGGTCGCCATGGCGGCCAGGCGGTCGGTTTCCTTCACGCGCCAGCTGGCAATGTTGCGCAGCGTGCTGGTGCCGTCGGCATACAGCGCGGCCACGGCGATGGTCATGGCGGCGTCGGGAATGTGGTTGAAGTCGGCGTCGATCGCTTTCAACACGCCGTTCGAGCGCGCTTCGATCCAGGTGTCGCCGCGCGTGATGGTCACGCCCATCTGCTCGAGCGCGTCGGCAAAGCGCACGTCGCCCTGGATGCTGTCGCGGCCCACACCCTCGACCCGCACCGGCCCGCCGGCGATCGCGCCGGCCGCCAGGAAGTAGGAGGCCGAAGAGGCGTCGCCCTCCACGTGGATGCTGCCGGGCGTACGGTAGCGCTGGCCCGGCTGCACCGTGAAGGCGGCCCAGCCGTCCTGCTCGACCGTCACGCCGAAGCGGCGCATCAGGTTCAGCGTGATCTCGATGTAGGGCTTGGAGATCAACTCCCCTTCCACCTCGATCGTCACCGGATGGTCTTTCGCCATCAGCGGCGCCGCCATCAGGAGCGCGGTCAGGAACTGGCTCGACACGTTGCCGCGCACCGACATGCGGGAGGCAACGATGTGGCCGCGGCGGATGCGCAGCGGCGGGTAGCCGGGCGTGCCGGTGTAGTCGATCTGCGCGCCGACCGCGTTCAGGGCATCGACCAGATCGCCGATCGGGCGTTCGTGCATGCGCTGCACGCCATGCAGCGTGTAGTCGCCGCCGATCACGGCCAGGGCCGCCGTCAACGGACGGATCGCGGTGCCGGCATTGCCCATGAAGAGGTCGGCCTCATGGATGGGCAGCGCCCCGCCCGCGCCGTGCACGACGTGGGTGCGCTCGTCGAGCTGCTCCCAGTGGATGCCGAGCTTTTGCAGCGCGCCCAGCATGACCAGGGTATCGTCCGAGGCCAGCAGGTCGTGGATGGTGGTCGTGCCCTCGCTGAGCGCGGCCAGCAGCAGCGTGCGGTTGGAGATGCTCTTCGAGCCCGGCAGGCGTACGCTGCCTTCCACGTGCATCACGGGTTCGAGGTCGAGGTGTTCCGGAAAATGTTTTAACTGAGGTTTAGCTTGACTCATTCTGTTCCTGATTCCTGGGCAGGCGGTTTTTCGGCGGCCTCGATCGCTTCGATCCAGGCGCGCCGCGCACGCTGGGCGTTGCCGTAGACGGACTCCAGTGCGGCGCCGTCGGCGGTGGCCAGGCGCGCACGCAAGCCGTTTAATTGTGCCAGATAGGCATCCAGCTCGCCGAGCAGCGCGTCGCGGTTCGCCAGGCTGATGTCGCGCCACATTTCCGGCGACGAGCCGGCGATGCGCGTGAAGTCGCGGAAGCCGCTGGCGGCGTACTGGAACAGCAGATCGGCATGCGCCTTGTTGGCGATGTCGTCGACCAGCGCATACGCCAGCAGGTGCGGTAAATGGCTGACCGCGGCGAATACCTTGTCGTGCTCGCCCGGCGTGAGGGTGTGGATGATGGCGCCGCACAGGCGCCAGGCCGCGGCGACGCGCTCGACGTCGGCCGCCAAATTTTCCGGCAGCGGCGTGAGCACGGTCTTCTTGCCGCGGTAGAGGTCGGGGATGGCCGCGTCCGGACCGTTCGACTCGCGCCCGGCGATCGGGTGGCCCGGGACGAACTGGCGAATGCGCTCGCCGAGCACGGCGCGGGCGTTGGCGACCACGTCCGACTTGGTGCTGCCGGCATCGGTGACGATGGTGTCCGGCTCCAGCCAGGGCAGCAGATCGCGCAGGATGGCCGGGGTCTGCGCGACCGGGGCCGCGATCAGCACCAGGTCGGCGCCGCGCAGCGCCTGCGCAGGCAGGGTGCAGGCCTGGTCGACGATGCCCAGTTCGAGCGCGCGCGCCAGCGCCTCGCCCGAGCGTTCGAGCCCGACCACGGTGCCGACCGCGCCGGCCGCCTTCAAGCCCAGCGCAAACGACCCGCCGATCAGGCCGACGCCGACGACGACAAGCTTGTCGAACGCGACCGGGCCCGCCATCAGCCGAGCGCCTGCTTCAGCGCTTCAATGAAACGCGCGTTCTCTTCCGGCAGGCCGATCGAGATGCGCAGCCACTGCGGCAGGCCGTAGGCACCGACCGGGCGCACGATCACGCCCTGCTTCAGCAAGGCGATGTTCACGCGCGCGCCGGCACCGTCATCGTCGCCAACCCTCACCAGCACGAAGTTGCCATGCGAAGGCACGTACTCGAGCTTCAGTTCATCGAAGGCGGCGGTCAGTTGCCGGTAGCCGGCGCGGTTGTTCTCGAAGCCCTTCTGCAGGAAGTCCTTGTCGTTCAGCGCGGCGATGGCGGCGGCCTGGGCCAGCGAGTTGACGTTGAACGGCTGGCGAATGCGATTCATCAGGTCCGTCACCGCCGGCTGGGCGATCGCGAAGCCGACGCGCAGGCCGGCCAGGCCATAGGCCTTCGAGAAGGTGCGCGAGACGATCAGGTTGGGGAACTTGCGCACCCACTGGGTCGACTCGAACTGGTCCTTCTGCTCCAGGTATTCGTTGTAGGCCTCGTCCAGCACGACCACCACGCTTGGCGGCACCTTGGCCAGGAAGGCTTCGATCTCGGGCGCCGAAATGAAGGTACCGGTCGGGTTGTTCGGGTTGGCGATGTAGATCAGGCGGGTGTCGTCTTCGATGGCGGCGGCCATGGCATCGAGGTCGTGGCCATAGTCCTTGGCCGGCACCACGATGCCGCGTGCGCCGACGCCCTGGGCGGCCAGCGCGTACACCGCGAACGAATACTGCGCATACATCACCGACTGGCCCTTCTGCACGAAGGCGTGGGCGGCGATCTCGAGGATGTCGTTGGAGCCGTTGCCGAGGGTGATCCAGTCGGCCGGCACGTCGTAGCGCTGGGACAGCGCGGCCTTCAGTTCGAAGCCGTTGGCGTCCGGATAGCGGCCCAGCTCGGCGGCGGCCTGCGCCATCGCCTGCCTGGCCGATTCCGGCACGCCAAAGGGGTTCTCGTTGGATGCCAGCTTGACGATATTGGCTTCATCCAGGCCGAACTCGCGGGCGACTTCGGAGATGGGTTTGCCGGCCTGGTAAGGGGCGATGGCGCGGACGTAATCGGGACCGAATTGCGACATGATTTCTCTCTGAGTTAATTCTGTAATTAGTTAGCTTAACAGGGCCTCGAAGAACCGTAGCGAGCAGGGCTCAGTTCTGGCCGAGAAGCGCAGCCGTACATCCGGTACGGCGAGCATCGCAGGCCGGAAATGTGCCCGCGCAGTAGGTTATTCGAGGTTCCACTACAAACCAACCGGGTAGGAACCGAGGACCTTGAAAAAGGCGGCGTTGGTTTTCAGCTCGTCGAGGGCGCGCGCAACCGGCGCATCCTGCAGGTGACCTTCGACGTCGACATAGAAATAGTATTCCCAGGTGCCGATACGGGCCGGGCGCGATTCGAAGCGCGTCATCGACACGCCGTGGCTGGCCAGCGGCGCCAGCAGATTGTAGACGGCACCGGCCTTGTTCGGCACCGCCAGCACCAGCGAGGTGCGGTCCTGGCCCGACGGGCCGGCGGCCTGGCGGCCGATCACGGCAAAGCGCGTGCGGTTGTGCGGATCGTCCTGGATGTGGGCCTGCACCACGCCCAGCTTGTACTGCTCGCCCGCCATCTCGCTGGCGATCGCGGCCACGCTCGGGTCCTGGCTGGCCATCACGGCCGCCTCGGCATTCGAGGCGACGGCGCGGCGCTCGATGTTCGGGTGATGCAGGTTGAGCCAGGCCTGGCACTGGGCCAGCGCCTGCGAATGCGCGCACACGACCTTCACGCCTTCCATGCTGCCGGTGCTGCTCATCAGGCTATGGTGGACCGGGATCGAGACTTCGCCGCTGATGATGGCGGTGGTGGCCAGCATCAGGTCGAGGGTGCGGTTGATCGCGCCTTCGGACGAGTTCTCGACCGGGACCACGCCGTAGTCGGCGGTGCCGGCCTCGGTGGCGCGGAACACTTCGTCGATCGAGACGCAGGGCAAGCCTTCGACGGCGCTGCCGAAATGCTGGAACACGGCCTGCTCGCTGAAGGTGCCGGTGGGGCCGAGGAAGGCGACCGTGACGCGCTTTTCCAGCGCGCGGCAGGACGACATGATCTCGCGGAAGATGGTCTGCACGTCCTGGTCCTTCAGCGGACCGGGATTGTTGTCGGCGACCTTGCGCAGGACTTGCGCTTCGCGCTCGGGGCGGAACACCGGCGCGTTGGTCTCAGCCTTCACGTGGCCGACTTCCTGCGCCACTTTACCGCGGCGGCTCAGAAGTTCGAGGATTTGCGCGTCGATCGCATCGATCTGTTCGCGCAGGGGTTGGAGTTTGTCTGTCATTGTTTGCTCATGATTATGTTCGCGGCCTTACGGACGTCATTCCCGCGAAGGCGGGAATCCAAGTGCTGCCAGCATCTCGACTGCTTGACAAACCTGGGTTCCCGCCTGCGCGGGAACGACGGGTTAGCGCCCGGCAAACTCGTTCAAATAATCGACCAGGGCTTGCACGCCCTCGATCGGCATCGCGTTATAGATCGATGCCCGCATACCGCCGACGGACTTGTGGCCCTTCAGTTGCAGCAGCCCGCGCGCCTTGGCGCCGGCGAGAAAATTGTCGTTCAGGGATTCGTCGCGCAGGTAGAACGGTATGTTCATGCGCGAACGGCATTCCGGCGCCACGCGATTCCGGTAGAAATCGTCGGCGTCCAGCGCGGCATACAGCAGGCGCGCTTTTTCGATATTGCGCTGCTCCATCGCCGCCACGCCGCCCAGCCGCTTCAGGTGGGCGAACACCAGGCCGGCAATGTAAATTGCGTAGGTCGGCGGTGTGTTCAGCATGGAGTCGGCATCGGCCACCGCGCGCCAATTGAAGACGCCCGGGCAGATCGGCAGCGCGCAGTCCAGCAGGTCTTCGCGCACAATTAGCAGGGTCAGGCCGGCCGGACCGATGTTCTTCTGGGCGCCGGCGAAGATCACGCCGTACTTCGAGACGTCGATCACGCGCGACAGGATGTGCGAGGACATGTCGGCCACCAGCGGCACATCACGCCCATGAGCGCCTTGCACGGTCGGCACGAAATTGAATTCGACGCCGTCGATGGTTTCGTTGGTGCAGACGTGCAGGTAGGCGGCATCGTCGCTGAGGCGCCAGGCGTCCTGCGGCGGCACGGTGGTAAAGCCGCTGGCTTCGCCGGAGGCCGCCACGTTCACCTTCGCATAACGCGCCGCTTCCTTGATCGACTTGCTGGACCAGGAACCGGTCTGCACGAAGTCGATGGTGGCCGGTTGCGCCTTGCGGCCTGCCAGGTTCAGCGGAACCAGCGAGTTCTGCCCCAGTCCCCCGCCCTGCATGAACAGGATCTTGTAGTTGGCGGGGACGTTCAGCAGTTCGCGCAGGTCGGCTTCGGCCTGCCGGTAGATCGAGATGAATTCGGGGCCGCGATGGCTCATCTCCATCACGGACATGCCGCTGCCGTGCCAGTCGAGCATCTCGCTGGCGGCCTGCTGCAGGACTTCTTTCGGGAGGACGGCCGGGCCGGCGGAAAAATTGAATACCTGGGTCACTGGTCGCACCTCTCAGTTACTGCTCAGGGTCAGCACCAGCTGCGACATCGTTTTCTGGATCCGCGGCATCATGACGCGGTTGGAGATCTCGGCGCATTCGGCCATCAGCTGCGGCATCGTGGCCAGCATCTTCTGACCCAGCGGCGAACGATACAGGACGACCATCTGCTTGAGCTCATCCACCGTGTAGGTCCGGGCATACAGGGGCAGGGTTTCCGAAACGATGTCGTCGACCAGGCTCGGGTCGGCATACAGTGCATGCGCCTGCTTGGCGATCGCCGGGGTCGACGCGTCGACTTTCGCCAGGGCCGCCTTTTTCTGCTCGGCGCTCATCGTCGTATCGTTCTCGACCATTCCCGTCATCACGGATTTCATTTGCGCAGGCAATTGTTTCTCTGCCTGCTGCAAGGACATGATCACCAGCTCGCGATACTTCATCACCTCCATCAGCTGCCGGCTGGCCTCGATGGCAGCCGGATCGACCACCGGCGCTGCATACGCAAACATCGGCACCAGGCTGAAAGCGAAGGCGGAAGCGACGGCGGCGAGATGCTTTTTCATGGAGGTTCCTCATGGACGGGGAACTCGATTTTCGCACGAAACTTGCAAAAAATCCTCAAGCGGGGAGATTTTTCGCCGCATTGCAGCAAAGCGCCAAAAGAAAAACGGCCCGTGCATCGCTGCAGGGGCCGTTTCAAGGGAGACGGGTGCTGCTTATTCCGGCGCCGGCTCCAGTTCCACTTCGTCGACGTCGCTCTCGACCACGCGCTGCAGGCCGGACAGCTTGGTGCCGTCTTCCACCGCGATCAGGGTCACGCCCTGGGTCGCGCGGCCCATCTCGCGGATCTCGGCCACGCGGGTGCGGATCAGCACGCCGCCGGTCGTGATCAGCATGATTTCGTCGGTGTCGTTCACCAGGGTCGCGGCCACCACCTTGCCGTTACGCTCGGTGGTCTGGATCGCGATCATGCCCTTGGTGCCGCGGCCGTGGCGGGTGTACTCCATGATCGGGGTACGCTTGCCGAAGCCGTTCTCGGTGGCGGTGAGCACGGACTGCTGCTCGTTCTCGGCCACCAGCAGCGCGATCACGTTCTGGCCTTCTTCCAGGTTCATGCCGCGCACGCCGCGCGCGGTACGGCCCATCGGGCGCACGTCGTTCTCGTCGAAGCGCACGGCCTTGCCGGCGTCCGAGAACAGCATCACGTCGTGCTTGCCGTCGGTCAGTGCGGCGCCGATCAGGAAGTCGCCCTCGTCCAGGTCGACGGCGATGATGCCGGCCTTGCGCGGGTTGCTGAAGTCCTTCAGCGGGGTCTTCTTGACGGTGCCCAGGCTGGTCGCCATGAAGACGTAGTGGTCTTCCGGGAAGCTCGAGTTTTCGCCCGACAGCGGCAGCACCACCGTGATCTTCTCGCCATCCTGCAGCGGGAACATGTTCACGATGGGTTTACCGCGCGAGTTGCGCGAGCCCTGCGGCACTTCCCACACCTTCAGCCAGTACATCCGGCCGCGGTTGCTGAAGCACAGGATGTAGTCGTGGGTGTTGGCGATGAACAGCTGGTCGATCCAGTCCTCGTCCTTGGTCGCCATCGCCTGCTTGCCGCGGCCGCCGCGCTTCTGCGCACGGTATTCCGAGATCGGCTGCGACTTCATGTAACCGGTGTGCGACAGGGTCACCACCATGTCCTGCGGCGTGATCAGGTCTTCGGTTTCGAGGTCGCTGGCGTTGTGCTCGATGGCCGAGCGGCGGCTGTCCTTGCCGTTCTCGGTGTAGTCGGCCTTGATCTGCGACATTTCGTCGACGATGATCGCGGTGACGCGCTCCGGCTTGGCCAGGATGTCGAGCAGGTCGGCGATGTGAGCCATCACCTCTTTGTACTCGTTGACGATCTTGTCCTGCTCGAGGCCGGTCAGGCGCTGCAGACGCATCTGCAGGATTTCCTGGGTCTGCTCGTCCGACAGACGGTACATGCCGTCGGCCTGCATGCCGTAGTGCTTCGGCAGGTGCTCCGGACGGAAGGCTTCGATGCCGCCGGCGGCGCCGGTTTCGGTGCGGTTCAGCATCTCGCGCACCAGCGACGAATCCCAGGTGCGCTGCATCAGCTCGACCTTGGCGACCGGCGGGGTCGGCGCAGCCTTGATGATGGCGATGAACTCGTCGATGTTCGCCAGCGCAACAGCGAGACCCTCTAACATGTGCCCGCGTTCGCGCGCCTTGCGCAGCTCGAACACGGTGCGGCGGGTAACGACTTCACGACGGTGCGACAGGAAGCTCTCGAGCATCTGCTTGAGGTTCAGCAGCTTCGGCTGGCCGTTGACCAGCGCCACCATGTTCATGCCGAAGGTGTCTTGCAGCTGAGTTTGCTTGTACAGGTTGTTCAGCACCACTTCCGGCACTTCGCCGCGCTTCAGCTCGATCACCACACGCATGCCCGACTTGTCGGACTCGTCGCGGATGTCGGAGATGCCTTCCAGCTTCTTGTCGCGCACGTTCTCGGCGATGCGCTCGAGCAGCGACTTCTTGTTCACCTGGTACGGCAGCTCGTCGACGATGATGGCCACGCGGCCGCCGTCCTTGCCGTACTCTTCGAAGTGGGTCTTGGCGCGCATCACCACGCGGCCGCGGCCGGTGCGGTAACCATCGCGCACGCCGGACACGCCGTAGATGATGCCGGCGGTCGGGAAGTCCGGCGCCGGGATCAGTTCGATCAGTTCGTCGATCGAGCAGTCCGGGTTCTTCAGCACGTGCAGCGCGCCGTTGATGACTTCGGACAGGTTATGCGGCGGGATGTTGGTCGCCATGCCGACCGCGATGCCCGAGGAGCCGTTCACCAGCAGGTTCGGGATGCGGGTCGGCAGGACGGTCGGTTCCTTTTCCTTGCCGTCGTAGTTCGGCTGGAAGTCGACGGTGTCCTTGTCGATGTCGGCCAGCAGTTCCTGGGAGATCTTGTCGAGGCGGCACTCGGTATAACGCATCGCCGCGGCGCTGTCGCCGTCGATGGAACCGAAGTTGCCCTGCCCGTCCACCAGCGTGTAGCGCAGCGAGAAGTCCTGCGCCATGCGCACCAGGGTGTCGTAGATCGAGGCGTCGCCGTGCGGGTGGAATTTACCCATGGTCTCGCCGACCACACGCGCGCACTTCAGGTACGGGCGGTTCCACACGTTGTTCATCTCGTGCATCGCGAACAGCACGCGGCGGTGCACCGGCTTGAGACCGTCGCGCGCATCCGGCAGAGCACGGCCCACGATCACGCTCATTGCGTAATCGAGGTAGCTCTTGCGCATCTCTTCTTCCAAGGAAATTGGAATTGTTTCTTTTGCGAATTGATCCATTGGCGGGTCGGCTTTTTTCAGCAGTAAATTTGAATTCCTAAGCTCATGATTTTACCACGCGCGCCATATATCAGCAGCCGATTTTGAAAGCAAGGTCAGCACGGCAAGAGTGTGCACAATTGCGATTCTTGACACATGCCTGTCATAAACTTTCGTCAAGCTTGCGAACTGTTCACGACACGTTGTTGCGCAGAAACAACGCGACAAATCTCATGCAGGGCAAATGCACCCCCTGCGGTCGTGCGGATGTAGCGTATGTGGCAAAATGGCCGAGAAGTTAATTGCATGTTTCACAATGCGAAACAGACACGTCTATGCGGATGTTAATATTCTGCCTACGTGCCCGCTTAAGATTTACCGAAAGGAAGAAAAAATATGAAAAAATTGGCAACCCTCATGCTCGCGGCTTCGGCAGCGATGGCCGGCAGCGCTTTCGCGCAGAGCGCACCGCCGTATGCGCCGCTGACGACCGACATCCAGGCGCCGAAGCCCTATAGCGCTTACGTGCAGGATGCCCGCGGCGTGATCGCGCGCAATCCTTTCGGCCTGTGCTGGCGTACCGGCTACTGGACCCCGGCCGACGCGGTCCCGGGTTGCGACGCGCCGCTGTGCGTGCCGCCTGAGAAGCTGGAAAACGGCAAGTGCGTCGCCCCGCCGCCGCCGCCGGTCGTCGAAGCCCCGGCACCTGCTCCGGCACCTGCCCCGGCACCGGCTCCGGTCCCGACCTCGGAAAAAGTGAGCTACTCGGCTGACGCCTTCTTCGACTTCGACAAGGCCGTGCTGAAGCCGGCTGGCAAGGCATCGCTGGATGACCTGACCTCGAAGCTGAAAGACATCAACCTGGAAGTCATCATCGCCGTCGGCCACACCGACTCGGTCGGTACCGATGCCTACAACCAGAAGCTGTCGGTCCGCCGCGCTGAAGCCGTCAAGGCCTATCTGCAGAGCAAGGGCGTGGAATCGAACCGCATCTACACCGAAGGCAAGGGCGAGAAGCAGCCTGTGGCCGACAACAAGACCGCCGCCGGCCGTGCCAAGAACCGCCGCGTGGAAATCGAAGTGGTCGGTACCCGCAGCACCCAGCAGCAGTAAGCTGAACTGCCTGCCAATGACCCCGCTTCGGCGGGGTTTTTTTTCGCCAGCTAAACCGTAGCACCGCGGCATTTCCGTTATTATTCCGACCTATGACTACCGAACCGACGATGGCGGCCAACGCCGACCCTTTGGAAATCCAGAAATTCAGCGAACTGGCTCACCGCTGGTGGGACCCGACGTCCGAGTTCCGTCCGCTGCACGAGATCAATCCGCTGCGCCTCGAGTGGATCAACGCGCGCGTGCCGCTCAGCGGCAAGAACGTGATCGACATCGGCTGCGGCGGCGGGGTGCTATCCGAGTCGATGGCGCGCAAGGGCGCCAAGGTGACCGGCATCGACCTGTCCAAGAAGGCGCTGAAAGTGGCCGACCTGCACAGCCTGGAATCCGGCATGGAGGTGCGCTACAAGCTCATCGCGGCTGAAGACATGGCTGCCGAGGAACCGGGCCAGTTCGACGTCGTCACCTGCATGGAGATGCTCGAGCACGTTCCCGATCCGGCCGCCATCGTGCGCGCCGCGGCCGCGCTCGTGAAGCCGGGCGGCCACGTGTTCTTCTCGACCCTGAACCGCAATCCGAAGTCCTACCTGTTCGCGGTGATCGGCGCCGAGTACGTGCTGCGCATGCTGCCGCGCGGTACCCACGACTACGCCAAGTTCATCACCCCGGCCGAGCTGTCCGGCTTCATCCGTGCCGCCGGCCTGCAGCTCGACGGTATGAAGGGCCTGAGCTACAACCCGCTCACCAAGATCTATTCGCTGAACCAGGACACCGACGTCAACTACATGGTCGCCTGTACCAAGCCTCTGTAATCCGTACCCACGAAGCCGCATGACTTTTCCTTCCCGCCTGCCCGCCCCGCGCGCCGTCCTGTTCGACCTCGACGGCACGCTGGCCGATACCGCGCCCGACCTGGCCGCCGCCGTCAACTGGCTGCGCACCGAGCGCGGCCTCGAACCGACGCCCTATGCGGTGCTGCGGCCCACGGCCTCGGCCGGCGCGCGCGGCATGATCGGCGCCGCCTTCGGCCTGCAACCGGGCGATGAAGGCTACGAAACGCTGCGCCTGCAGTGGTTCGACCGCTACCAGTCCGCCATGGCGGTCGAGACCACGCTGTTCGACGGCGTGCCGGAACTGCTCAAGGGCATCGAAAAGGCCGGCATGGCCTGGGGCGTGGTCACCAACAAGCCGATGCGCTTCACGGACCCGCTGATCCCGCAGATCGGCCTGGCGCACGCCGGCTGCATCGTCTCCGGCGACACCACCGGCTTCGCCAAACCCCACCCTGCCCCGCTGCTCGAAGGCGCACGCCTGCTGGGCCTGCCGCCGGAAACCTGCTGGTATGTCGGCGACGACCTGCGCGACGTCGAAGCCGGCCGCGCCGCCGGCATGGTGACGGTGGCCTGCGGCTGGGGCTATTGCGGCGACATTCCGCCCGCTACCTGGGGCGCCGACTACCTGCTCGAGACGCCGCTGCAACTGCTGCAGTTGTTGCGTGAGGTGGTCGAGGCTGCGCACGTAGCCTAATCAAGCGTGTCCAACAAAGGCTCAGGGCAAGGGATGCGGCCACCCGACGCGCCGTCGAAGACAGTACGCTAGTACGGCGAGACGGCGCAACGCCGCCATGAGCCTTTGTCGGGCACGCTTACATATCTTTACGATTGATACAGGGTACAGTCTAGTTCTCCACGATCGCCATCAGTAATCTACTCCCATCGGACAACGCAATACCTCAGGAGCAGACCATGGAAGCGATCAAGACCACCACCAACCGTATCCACCCACTGATGGCAGCCGCCGCCGCATCGGTCATCGTCGTCAGCCTGGTCGGCACCGCCGCCATCACCGGCGTCCTGCCGAGCTCGAACAGCGCGCCGTCGCCGCAAGCTGCTGCCCTGATGACTTCGCAAAACGGCTATGCGCCAGGCTACGCCGGCGCACCGGCGCCCGCCGCCGGCTACGTCCAGCCGGTGCAGGGCCAGCCGGTGCAGGGCCAGCCGGTCGGCTATGCCCAGCCGGTCCAGGCGCAGACGATCGGCTACGCACAACCGGTGCAAGGCGCTTACCAGCAGCCGGCCGCGGCCATGTATGCCCAGTCCGCCCCGGTTGCCGCTGCCGCCCCTGCCCCGGCCCCGGTGGTGATCAAGGAAACCGTGATCAAGGAAGTGCCGGTCAAGCAGGCTGCGCCGAAGCCGCGCACCGTGGTGCACCACACCTATGCACGTAACGATTACTACGCGCCGGCCCCGCGCCCGGCCCCGCAGCCGAACTATGTCGGCATCGGCACCGGCGCCGTCATCGGCGGCCTGATCGGTAACCAGATCGGCGGCGGCAACGGCAAGAAGCTGGCGACCGTGGCCGGCATCATCGGCGGCGGCATGATCGGCAACCAGATGATCAACAACCCGAACCGTTGATTTTCAGCGTTTGAAATGAAGCCGCAGGCGCGCGAGTCCTGCGGCTTTTTTACGTTCTACGTTTTACGAAAAACGCTGACGATGATGTCGCTCGGGAACAGGCGCAGCAGCGGAATCGTGCACAGCACGGCCGCATACTGCAGATAGAGCGAGGGACCGGCCATATTGCCGGTGCAGCGCATGCGCTCCAGCAGGCCCTTCGCGCGCAGCGAGGGCAACTCGCCCGAATGCACGCACCGGAAACCGTGCCTGCTCACCAGGCGCGTCAGGTTGGCAGGACGAAAATAGTGGACGTGCGGCGACGGCAAGTCCTTCTGCCACAAACGTTCGAAAGGGCTGCGCCAGCCGGCTTTCGCGAAGGCCTTGGACAGGCGGTAGAAGAAGCCGGCGCTGTTGGGCAGATTCAGGATCAGCAGACCACCCTCGTTCAGGCGCGCATGGCAGGCGTCGAGCGCCGAGCGAATGTCGGGAATATGTTCGATGACGTCGTTGAAGACGATGACGTCGAAGCTTTCGCCGGGCTGCAGCGCCTGCGGGAAATAACCCGCCCGTACCGGCAGGCCACGCGCCGCCGTGCGTCCGCCGACAGCCTCATCCGGCTCGATGCCGAGCACCTCGAAGCGCTCGCGGGCTGTTTCCAGGAACCAGCCATGGGCACAGCCGACATCCAGCAGACGGCTCGCCTCCGGTCGGGCCAGTTGCCGCGCGAGGGCGACAATCTCCCGGAAATTCTCCTGGCGCAGGGCCTTCAGGCCCAGCTCGCGGTCCTGTTCGTCGAGCCGCGCACCGGCCTCGGCCTCATTGATCGCCCCTTGCAAAGCAGCGCTTTCATACCCACATTCGTGGCAGGACGCATGCCAGCCGGCCAAGCCGGCGGCTTGCGGGGTACCGCAGACGATACAAGTCATTCGAGCTCCGTTGTCGGTCATTCGGAAATCTCCAGCTGCCGAGATGATAGTCCGGGTTTGACAACAAAAGTCTCTCGAAAGTTAACCGTCACGAACGACTCGAAAGACCCGCATCACTGCACACCGCCTCTATTTACGATACAATGGAGGTTCTTCGTTGGGGGGCGACCTGGTTTCGACGTGGGTTGCAAAGCAGCGCAGGGCATACCGAGGACTGGTTACCTCGTAAATACATCCAGAAATCAATAACTGCAAACGATAACTCGTACGCACTCGCAGCCTAATCGCTGCTAGCTCTACACCACCTCGCCTCTCGGGTGGGCCGCAAGGCAAGTAGAGTCATTTAGAGAGGCTAGGACTCAAGCGGGTTACTTGCTTGCTTCCGAAATTTTAGGTAACTCGCTAGTACACAGGGTGCACATCCCCGTTGTGCTGGTTAAATTAAAAGATAGTGCTAAGTATGTAGAACTGTCTGTAGAGTGCTTGCGGACGCGGGTTCGATTCCCGCCGCCTCCACCAGTATTCAAAAACAAAGGCCTCGTCGGCGCAAGCTGACGAGGCCTTTGTTTTTGAATACTCGCATAAGCTGACGGGCATCGAATCCGCGTCCGCCACGGACGCGGGATGGAGCCGGGGTTTCCTGCTGCAGCCGTGCGCGGCCTTTGTTTATGCGCCTCTCCCTGTCCATACTGCACCGCAGCAATTTCCTGCCTCGCCGTAGCCGTTTACAAAATTTCGTTTCGTCAAGGATCAAGAATCAGCCACATACGTAACAGACTGTATCAAAAAACCAACGGATGTAACTTAAAGCAACGCAATATTTCGTAAACGCATATTTACATCTTTGCACAGGTGCAATGTTGTGCAACAGTATTTGTACGCGTAATGAGTAGCCATCCGGCATGACGACCGGAACAGCACGCGGGTCGCTTATAAATTTACATCCCAGGAGTAGTTGTGAAGCATAAAAGTATCTTGAATAAGAAAGCCATGGCCCTGGCCGTTACCCTGGCCATTCCAGCTCTGGTCGCTGCGCAAGAGGCTAACCAGCCCGAACCGAAGATGCAGCGTGTTGAAGTCACCGGCTCCAGCATCAAGCGCACCGACACGGAAGCAGCCAGCGCGGTCCAGATCCTGACCCGCGACGATATCGAAAAGACCGGCCAGACCACGGCCCTGGGCATCCTCACCGCCACCTCCTCGATCAGCACCGACATCAGCTCGGCCTCCGCCAGCTCGGGCAGCTTCGCAACCGGTTCGTCGGGCGTCAGCATGCGCGGCCTGAGCAAGGTTGCGACCCTGATCCTGGTCAACGGCCGCCGCATCGCCCCTTATGGCCTGGCCGATGGCGCACAGCAGAACTTCACCAACCTGGATGCGATCGCCAGCGACGCCATCGAGCGCATCGAAGTCCTGAAGGACGGCGCTTCGGCAATCTATGGTTCCGACGCGATTGCCGGCGTGGTCAACATCATCCTGCGCAGCAACTACGAAGGTTTCCAGATCAAGGGCCAGTACAGCGAAGCGCCGCACTTCAACGATGCGCGCAACCGCAACCTCTCGGCGATCTGGGGCTACGGCGACATCGACAAGAACGGCTTCAACACCTACCTGACCGCCGAAGCCTACAAGACCGACGGCTACAGCCAGGCCGACCAGGCCGCACTCTATCCGGCATGGCACCGCCTGACCCCGGGCCGCTCAACCTACGATGCGAAGAGCTCGTTCTCGCCGACCGGTAACTACTTCCTGAGCAGCACCAACATCGTCGCTGCACCGGGTTGCCCGGCTTCCGACATCGATCCGGCCGACAAGCTGTGCAAGTGGGATGCCACCGCGTACAACGGTCTGCGCACGGACAACAAGCGCCACTCGATCGCCAGCAGCACCCACTTCCGCATCGGCAAGGACATCAACGCGAACTTCGAGGTCACGACCGCCGGCGAGACCAGCGAATACATCGTGGCGCCGTTCAGCATGAGCAACGGCAGCGCCACCAGCTCGCAGAGCGTCTGGTACAACGCGATCGCAGGCAAGATGGTCGGCCCGTTCTCGTACCCGAAACTGCCGGTCGGCCACCCGATGAACCCGTACAGCACGCCGACTGAGTACCGTGCCCGTCTGATGGACACCGGCAACGGCTTCAACTTCAACCGCACCGATTCCGACCAGCAGCGCGTCATGCTCGCACTGGACGGCACCATCGGCGGCTGGGACTGGAAATCGGCACTGGGCTACGCGCACTCGAGCGCCACCAAGGCCACCCGCGCCGTCAGCGCCACCGGCTACACCAACGCGATCGTCAACAAGACTTACCAGTTCGGCAAGCAGAACGACGCAGCCCTGCTGGAATCGATGTTCCCGGTCCGTACCACCGAAGGCGAAGCCAAGGTCAAGTTCTTCGACGCGACCGTGTCGGGCACCGTGGCCCAGCTGCCGGCCGGTCCGCTGAATGTTGCGTTCGGCACCGACATCCGCCAGAACGCCTACTGGATGAAGAGCTCGGACAACGTGCTGCGTGGTGAGCTGGTCGGTGTGTTCGGCCTGCAGGTCGACGATTCCCGCAACGAATATGCGCTGTTCACCGAGGCAAACGTTCCGCTGCTGAAGGGTCTGGAACTGAACGCGGCCATCCGCGCCGACAAGAGCGGCGATTTCGACGCCCACCTGTCGCCGAAGCTGGGCCTGCGCTACACTGTCAACGACAGCCTGCTGCTGCGCGCCACCGCATCGGGCGGCTTCCGCGCACCGAACATCGTCGAATCCGGTAACGGCCTGGGCCGCAGCTCGGTTGCCACCGGCGTCAACGACCTGCGCCGCTGCCCGGTCGCCAACCAGCTGAACGCCCTGGTGCAGAACGCTGCCGGCGCAACCACCGCCGACAAGGCGCAGGCCAACAGCTTCCGCAACGCGGAGTGCTCGGCCGGTCTGCCGAGTTTCGTGTCGTCGAACCCCGACCTGAAGCCGGAAATCTCGCGTTCGGTGACCCTGGGCGCCGTCTGGGAGCCGGTCAAGAACTGGAGCGCCGGTCTCGACTACTACTTCATCGAGCGCCGCAACGAAATCGGCACCCGTGGCGTGACCGACATCCTGAAAGGCGAGGCAAGCCTGCCGGCTGGCCAGCTGATCCGTATCGACAACACCGCCAACGACAACGAGTTCCTGTCGCTGGTGAAGAAGTACGCGCCGAACAACACCATCAACTACGGTGGCGTTGGCCAACTGGGCCTGGTGTACAACCCGTACGTCAACAGCGGCCGTACCCGTGTTTCGGGCTTCGACTTCGACGCATCGGGCCGCTTCAAGTTCATGGACACCGACTTCCGCCTGAAGCTCGACGGTTCCTACGTCTGGAAATACCAGAACTACAGCCAGGCCCTGAACGCGTATGACGAGAACATCGCCGGTACCTGGGACTTCTACGACTTCCCGGCATCGCGCCTGAAGACCGTGACCAAGCTGTTCATGAAGAAGGGTGATTTCGACCACTCGATCACCATGAACTACAACAGCGGCTGGGGCAACAACAGCAACTCGTCGCCGACCTACTGCGTCACGCAGAAAGTCGCACCGGAGAACATGGCTACCTGTAACCATGTCGGCAGCAACACCACCTTCGACTACTCGCTGACCTACTCGGGTATCGATCACGTGAAGCTGAGCCTGTTCGTCAACAACATCTTCGAACAGGACTACCCGATCACCTGGCGCGACGGCTACGTAGCACAGTACCGCCGCGTGTCGGTGGCCGCGACCTACAAGTTCTGATCGCGTCGTTCTCTCTCGCAGTCACTCGGACCAGGCTTCGGCCTGGTCTTTTTTTTGGTTCTTCACGGATTTCCGGGAAACGCGGCTTTGATCTTTAGGAAGAAGAAGGCGCTGTCGCGGTAACCGTAGGCCATCCGTTTCATCACCTTGATGCGGTTGTTGATGCCTTCCAGC
>Ga0308160_10003271_pt1 | contig 18430 bp, 18 predicted proteins | sample PhyFR1_FD_201036 | JGI IMG/M metagenome (GOLD analysis project Ga0308160, IMG submission 201036) | Phyllosphere microbial communities from UC Gill Tract Community Farm, Albany, California, United States - DLSLF.R1 | ecosystem: Host-associated > Plants > Phyllosphere > Unclassified | place: USA...
CAACCCTAGGTACATACCATCCCGACTGATCAATCAATTCTTGACAAAAATTGTTTCCAGTAGCGACATTGATCAATCCGCATCCAGGCCTTAATTTCGTGTTTTCCATCTTGTATCCCGGTACGGCTGAAATGATTAAATCCGATGAACGAAGTAGTTCCGAGTCTACATTAGGATACAGGTCTCCTGTATCATTTCGGGTTAGATGATCGTGGTCAGACGGGCTGATTTCTGTGGTGATGACTTTATCGTAGAGGCGGGAGAATAGGAGAATATCTTCTATGTCCCTTGAGTAGACTATTGCTCCGGCATTAGCCAGCATTTGGGCTAGTGGGTATCCGAATACTCTCGATCTGGTTATCAGTCTGGCTCGAGACGCGTATTGGCGAAGATAGTTTGATAGAGAAGAAGAGACAAAAGGAAATGAAGAAAGAGGAACATACCGATTATAGATAGTGATAACTTTCCCCTTTAACGCATCCTCTTTATTCACATGATGATTCCAAAACGTTCCAACGCTCATGATAATCTGACAAACACCCATAGGGGTACAGGGGAATAAAACATTATCCCCTTTAAAACTATCCAACCCTGACTTGAATTCTACTAGTTCTTTGATCGGTTCATCATCTAATTGCTTGATTGTTTTAGGGAAGAGGTCGGGATTAAAGACTCGTTGAAAGTTGACGGGGGCTGCTGATTCGTATGCTTTGGTAGATGGAGGGGAGAGGGCTTCGATATCGAGATGAGGGGCTATACATGCTCGGAGTTGTTCGTCCTGGCATTAGCCTGTTGCCCGAGTAGACTACTTAGGGTGTGGCTGAGGAAAACGGAGATACTGGAGAGGAGAAGAAAGGAGAAACAAACTCACAAGCTCACCACCAAAGATGGGTGTAAACACAATCAACCCATCCACACCATTCCTCCGATTCATCTCGGCAATACAACTCTTAGCATCCTCAAATGATTCTCCAATAATACTATAAACTTCAAATTCAATTCCTAAATGATCACAGTATCCTTTCAAACTCTTTCCATACGCCTGACACCCAGCATCATTTGATCCTAATATACCTGCTATTTTCATCTTCCTCCCTCCCTTGTTCAAGAGTATTGAATAATGTTTAAGGAATAGTCTATCGAGGTAGGTTCCTAGTTCGGCTAGGTCTGGGGTGTTTATGGTGTTTTTGGGGAATCCGGTACTGAAGAATTGAGGGATGGATACGTCGTCATCTACTGCAGTGACGATAGAGTCGTTCGAGTGGGATAGTTTCATAGCGGCCACTCCGAACGTGGGGATATGGGAGACTGTGGTTGTCATGGTGATGATGTTGAGGTGAATGTGAGATGAAGTAGTAGGAGAGATGTGAGAGATATCAGAATAGACGTTAGATATATATACGAAGCATCAATCCTACCATGTACAGAGTGAGACAATCCAAACAACAAACACGACAAGAAGTAATCGAGATAGAGTTCGGATTCCACAAATTAAAGCAGGATCGTCCAATGTCCAACATCCGTTGGGGCGGGACGTATTACAATTTCAATCGCCCCTCATCATTAAGATCCACCATGTCGGATGGCGCTACACTCATTGGGACGGGAGTTAGATTCTGGCTGATGGTTTAGCTTCGAGACAATTGAGTATCAGAGCAGAGATGGACAATGTTTGATTTGACGCGACGCGGCAATTGATGTGTCAGTTCCGACCTGCGAGCCTATTCGACTTTACTCGCTTCTGGCCGAGCACACGTCCTGCGACTAGCGTTCATACTTCGCAAGTCTCGCCCGGGGCGCGGGGAGAAGATCAATCAAACTATATGGCATTCCACGACTCATATATACAATACATACTACGCCCTTGTTCCATGTATCACCCTCTCCCACGCGCCCACTTCATACGCCCTGCCTCTGCCCCTTTACCCTAGCCTGATAAGGCTGCTGCGCCTGGCCAACCTGGCCCTGCTGGTATTGCTGATGCTGCCCCTGAGGGGGAATAGGCGGCGTAGCAGTCCCAGCTCTTCGACTTTCATTGACAATCTGGTCCACCTCTGCATTCGTAACCGGGGCGTTCTGGGTACCGTTGTGTCTTCCTGCTTGGCCGTTTCCGACGTGGCCTTGGCCTTGGCCTTGAACTTGGGCGCCTGATCCACCTGGAACCATTGCTGCTAGGTTCTTTTGACCGCGCGTTGTGAGGAATGCTTCGATCCTGTCGATCAGCTCTGGTCGGGTTATGACTTAGTTGGCGTACAAATGGGCATTACGGGAGTTGGCTTTCCAGACGGCTATAAGTTAGTAAGCTTCTCAAGATTTTCATATCAGTGACGAACCAAGAGCAACATCTCCAACAAGAGGTACGAATCTACTATCAGCCGATACCTGCGAGATGAGCTGAAGAACCTACCCGACACCAGCAGCTACCGCGTTGTTTACGTATATCCTCGACATGATTGATTCCGGCAGATCTAGCTTCTTGGCGAGTTTGACAATAAGATTGTAATTCAACATGATATTAACCAAATCTCCGAGTAGGGGGATAAAGCCTAATTGTCAGCTTCAGTCCTATTCTCCCACAGGCGATGACGGCTCTGATATCCACAAGGTATGCAACCGGAGAGGGAGAGACAAGAGATGTGAAGAAAGGAGAAAGGGGACATACCAATAAAGAACGTCCATCCAACTTTAAATCCACATAAATTCGCCCCTTTATCCAAATAATGTGCCCTCTTTCTAATCTTCTTGAGGATTTTCTCATCCTTGGCAGAAAGTCCAGCAGGAACAGGTCGCTACAGGTCAGTCCTTTCCCCTTCTCCCGATCCTTTGTTCAAGGCCTGGAGGCTCTCGCCTCTCCGACTAGACTCACCACCATCCTCTTCTTCTTACCCCTTGAATCTGTCGACATTACATAATGTGGATCTTCCGGCTCATACTGCGCAGCTTGCTTGCCCATGTATTTCTGGGATATCAGCTTCGTCCATTTCCATCCGAGTTGAGGTGATGGCTGGCTCGAACTGTATCTATCCGAGCAGCCAGCTTGGCTCTTTGCGATAATTCTCGATGAGCGGCTTTGACCATACCGAATACCCAAGATACGAAAGAATAGAATTGTGGGACATACCTTTGCACCTTTCTGAAGAAGGAACGACATGTTGGATGATCAATTCGAGGTGTGATTGGGATATTCAAACGGATCCGTCAAGACACTGACCGATATCGAGGCTTGCTCTGTGACTACGATGGAGTGATGGTAGTATCTGAGTATGTATGATATGAATGGAGGTACAAGAGCAATACTGAGACAACGGCGTTTCATACAACCACTATAGAATGACAGGCACGGAAATGACGATTTACGATTTTGCGTTATTTACATCATCACCTGAATTCTCAAGCAAAGTGCATCTTGATGTTCTACATACCAAAAAAGAAAAGAAAGAGACTATTGGACCTATAAGAAACAAGTCCAGAAATGTACAAAATAACCCCTTTCCATGCCAGGGCTCAGGCCTTCGACCCTCGGGCTAGACCCAGTTTGATTTCTGCCCAGCATTACTAACTGGATCGTGATAACCCGCATAAGGATCATTTGAATAATGTCCAGAAGGTACCCTATTCTGTGCGAGGTAAGGATCATTCGAGTATCGACTGACATCCTTCCCACTCCCCTCATTTATATATTGCGATTGTTGTTGTTGTTGATCGGCGAATGAAAATTGGGCGGAGGGGTCATGGTTCGGTGATCCTAATGCTACACCCCATTCTCCAGACATTACATTCCTTCCTCCTCGACCTCCTCCTTGCTGATACTGCTCAGGGACAGCTAGCATCTCCTGTTCCCCGTACCTCGCTGCCTCTGCTTTCTTTTTATCTTCCATAGCCTTCAAAGCGAGTGGTGAAGGTTTCTTGGGTTGATATCGAATACTTGCATCTAGACCCGCTGTAGCAGCTGCTGAATCGGCAACGGCCACTCGTGCAGTAGACCGGGAACCAGATTTGGTAGGTGATGTCTTCTTTTCTTTTGTAGAAGTAGAAGGGTCGGAAGTTGAAGTTGCTGATGTCGAAGCTGAAGCGGAGGAATTTCCAGAATTGGCAGAATGATCGGAATAAGTAGGAGAAATAGGTCCATCGATAGTAGGCTGAGGAGCGTATCCGTGAGGGTACTGTGCTCTTGGAACATCGGAAGCTGGGGGTTGGTAGTATGGATCCGCCCCATATGCGTGTCCGTAGCCCTGTACCTGTTGTGGCTGTTGTTGCTGCTGGGCATATCCGTAACCACCGGAGGCTGGAGATTGTTTTTCGCCATGCGTGGGGTAATGTTTTGGTAATGCCGGTACGGGGGGGATTATATCCTTTTCAGCGAGATTCTTGAGGTTTGTAGCGGATGGTCCACGGGAACTGGCGATTGAAGGTCGTCCAGCTGAATTCGCTCTTTGGCGTTGTTTCTTTCTCTGCGCTGCTTCCCATCGTTCCTGTCTATCAGCCTCTTTTCCACATCTCTCGAGCTCAACACGGGCGAAAAGAGCAGAAGCAACGGTTAAGAATGAAGGAAGATCGTAAACAGAACTCACCCTCCTCTGCTTCTTATTCCGTTTACTACACCACCACCATAGCCCAAAAGCTCCAAAAGCAGCAGCCATCCCACCAACAAGAGCAGGAATAGCAACAGCAACAGGAAAAGGTTTCTTTTCAGAATTATCATTCCCAGAACTAACGCCAGAAGGAGTAGAGGAAGCGATTACGGATATAGTCGTGATTTGTTGTCGGCCCACCAAGTCGATTAAGGTGATTGTTGAGGGAGGAGTGGTGATTTGGGGTAGAGGAGCTGGCATTTCTGGATTGTTAGTTGATGCTCTATTGAGGATTGTGAGGGTAATAAGGGATAGTTGGAGGTGATGGGGAAGAACATGAGATTGGAAGGACGGAAGGACGGCTTTCAAGTCCCGCCAGTGATCAAAGGATGGCTTGCCCAATGTAGTGAACCCACATTCCGACGGTTCATGACGAGCAATGAATGGAGTAGGACTCACTGATTAGTCTAGATATTCGAAAGGCTTGAAGTACAGTCTTGAGGTCGTTTTAATAATCGTATCTCGGTGATCGAGATTCGCCCTATTCCAAACGATCGGTATGCAAGTAAAAGAATGTATATCGAAAGAGCGTACGGTAAGAGAGTGTGGGGTCTGATAGAAAGTGGAAATCGATTGAGGAGTACCAAGTTGATGGTATCGAGTGTTATCTGCAATAGGGTCCGATATGTTCTTTTACACTAGCCAGATCCGGACGCGTCGAATGAATTTCGTTCAATCAAAGAGTATGTGTGTGTGTAATATAATTCCAAGGCGATGCGGGTCGGTTCTCCTTAATGATATCTTGAATGATAGAAAGGGTCTCCAGGATTCCGTTCTGTTACTTATACTATATGAAAAGAGTGTAATACTGTGATCGCGTGGGTGATGGTGAATGGTACAAACAAAGACCTGATTCCTACTTTTAGGTTTAGAATCAGGAACACCTCAATTCAGGGAAGAAAGCACAAACGCGAAGGAAGTGTGGCTCCGGCCCCGGCTCCGGCTCTTGGGAGATTTCGGATCCGTTTATATTGATCAAGTCAAGTCAAGTCAAGTCAAGTTAGTATTAAAGGTGATCAGCATGTATCTGTATCTCCTCTCCTACTCACATATAGTACATCATGTCTGAAATGACTTCACCAGATGGCGTTCAGATAGTGAAGCGACATACTATCACCCCCTCCAAGCCTGGATCCTATAAGGCCCTAGGACCAATCTTTCGACTCGGCCCCCTCGACCAGCTGGTTCTTACGTTCATACCAGTAGCCGTAGTTTATATCTACTCCGCCTCCCCTTCAACCACTATACCAATCGAGAAACTATGTCGAGCGACATCCTTAGTCTTGGACACATACCCACACTTAACAGGTCGAATAGGGATCAACGACACCCACGGCGGAGCACATATCCACAGCCTAGGGACAGGATGCCAAATCCTCGAAGCCACTTGCGACAAGACTCTTAAAGAATTAGGAAATGGGGGAGGGATAGGTTTAATGGAATTACCTGGAAAAGGAGAAGATCTAATGGCTCCTTACGATTTCATGAATATCAAAAAAGAAGATCAAGTAGTATTTACGATTCAACATACTCGATTTGCTTGTGGTGGAGTATCGCTGGGGCTACGGGTACTACATTGCCTAAATGATGGAGCTGGGTTTTTCCACTTGATGAGGGATTTATCATCGATATATCGCTCGCTTGATTATTCGGAGGGAAGGACGATACGGAAAATCGCACCGCCATACCTTGCGAACTACGAGAATGAAGTCAGTGAGGAAGAGAAGGAGACGAACAGATCGTACAAGCCGGTGTTGTACCAACTCGAACCGGAAGCTCCAGTAGAGCTTGCAGCTCCCGATATCCCCGCGCCAGCACCAGCTCCTACAAAGGAGAAACCAAAGATCACAGGCCAAGTCCTGCATTTCTCAACGAATGATCTCGATACACTCAAAAGACTAGCCGCTCCCAAAGATGGCTACATTACGACTTTCGATGCATTGACCGCTCACCTACAACAACGAATCTATCAAGCTCGTCATCGGACTTATACATCGACCCCATCTCTTGGTACACTTGGCGAAGCCGATTTACTCTGTCCTATCGATTTACGAAACCACCTAAACCTCGAGGAAAACGGTTTATACCCTTACAACGCGGTCCTCACTACTTCCTCCACCTTCTCCCCAGAATCTTTGCTAGACAATACCAAACTCCCCGAAGTAGCTTCGAAAGTCCATAACATGGTTCGACCATTAGGTGACGGCGATGCAGAAGCTATTGTTAAATGGATCTCTACAGTAAACAGGTCCAAGATCAGACACGGTTACAGGGGTGGTACTGGCGGTGTTATGGTTAGTCAATGGAATAAAATGGATATGTATGATGGTGGGGTCTTTGAGAGTAGACCGGTACTGGTCGCTCCCCCTTTTACACCTATTTCATTACATGATGGACTTGGATATACGATACCGACAGAAAGTGGGGATGGGATTGATGTGTATCTAGCATTGAGGGAGGAGGTGTGGGGGGAACTAGACGTTGGGGTGGGTCAGATGAAGTAGGATATGTTATAGAAATAGAGTATAATAGACATACAAGTGGACGCAGCATTACATCTGTCAATCGCACTGCATAGGCTTGTCTCAGAGTCACGATTTCTTGTATAGTCGACTGTATCTGCGTATACCGGGAGCGATTGCTTGCAGCCTCGTGTGACCATTCTGATCGTTCATCTTCCCTTGCTATCCTTACGACCTGCCATCATGAAGCACACCACCTTGTCCTCCGGTTTATCATCCAAGGACTCCGACTATACCATCTTCTTTTCAGTATCGACAGCGATCCAGTGAGATTAGTATTCCCCCTCATACATCAGTGATCTCCCTCAGTAGCGTCGTACCCAATCTAGAATGCCCCAATATCCCAAACAAATCTATGCATGAAATCCCAAGGGGCACATGATGTGTACCAATGACAACCAGTAAGTCCAATTCTACTAATCAGCTCCATCTGGCCCATAGTGAAAATGACTCACACATGACAATCCTAGGTTCCGTGATGCTACTCGAAATAGTCTTGTGAGGAAGAACAGAAGCTCCATTGACATACAACTCGTCCTTGATCGTAACATCATCACCTAGGACGGTAATGTTTTCGACTCGGGTCCATCTGCCTACGTTCGAGTTCCAGCCAATGATGGAGTTTGCGATCCATGAGTGGTCTCGGACCACTGCGTTGGAAAGAATTGCACATCGCTGTAGTCTGACTCCTGGGCCAATCTTGGCTCCTGCTCCGACGACTACGTTAGGTCCGAGGACAGCGGTTGGGTCGACTTCGGCGGTCTGTCGTCAGCTAGCTCTGAATGCAAGAGTTCAATCAGCTTACAGGGTCAACGAGGACGTTTCCGCCGTAAACCCATTTGTTCTTTGCGGGGTCCGAAAGGAGAGGCGAGTGGGTAGCAGTCAAGTGCGACAGGTAAAGACAGGTTCCTGCATGTTAGCTTGCGCTTCATCGAGGAAACTTGAGCTCACCCGCAATGTAATCCTTTGGCTGTCCGATATCCATCCAGAATCCCTGCATATCATAAGAGTGGAGTTGGTGATCAGCAGCAATTGCGGGGAAGATCTCCTTTTCGATAGAAGTGGGTCGGAGCTGTTCATCAGCTTATCACGACTTTCAAGAGCGCAGGAGCTCACCTCAATACGGTCAAGGACCTTGGGGTGGAAGAGGTAGATACCGGCGTTAATCCTGTTTCCGACGAATTCGACGGGTTTCTCGACGAATCGATCAATGACTGTCGAGTTGGGTTTGGTAACTACCACACCGTAGTTGGAAGGTTCGGCGACTTTGGTTACCTATTATCAGCCTAGCTCGGTGCAGAGAAGGGGGGGATATACCATGATAGATCCCTCACCGCCGTGGGCCATGTGGAAATCACTATCCGTCAGCTTGGCCCACAATACGAGAGACTTAGCCTACCGGAACTCCTCAAAGGGATAGGTACAGGTAACATCGGCATTCAAGACGAAGAAGGGTGAATCATCCTTGCCCAAAATCTCCTTTGCCAACGCAAGAGGACCAGCTATCCGTCAGCTAATTCCAGTCCACGGAAAGAAGTAGCTCACCAGTTCCAAGAGGCTCTGTCTCTACGCTGAAAGTAATATTGATACCTAGCTCCTCTTCGGTCTTTTTCAAGACTGAAACCATGACTTCGGGTCGGTAGTTGACAGCTAGGACGATATCCTTTACACCAGCCTGACGTTAGTAGCTATCGACCACACACCGCGAAATGTAGCTCACCTTGACTAGTGCCTCGATCTGGTGCAAGCTATCTTATCAGTATTGTCATTCACGTGGGGAAGAAGGATCATACATGATTGCCTAGATCATTAGCTGTGCTCGATCACGAGAGAGGAGACATACCTTGTTACAGAACTCGACCAAAGGCTTGGGCCATGATAGCTGGCGTTCAGCTCAAATTTCTGATCACGACAAAAGAAAGCTTACAGTAAGAGGCCTGAGACGGGTACCGAAACCACCAACTAGAATGAGAGCGTGGAGAGGTAAGCACGGACCAAAGGAATCAGTAGGTGGTAGAAGGGACTTATCTTCATTTTTGAATATGTGTAGAGTAGATAGAAAGAGAGTAAGAGATCACTGAACCAGTCAGGTGTATATGTATGTGTCTATGTAGAGTATGGGTATATAAGAAAGGTAAAGGTAGATAGATAGAACTACTCGCGACACGTTGAAAGAGATTATGAGCTAGAGTTAGAGCTAGAGCGCGATGTTCAGGGCTGTGTTGGATTTCAGGGTCAATCTAACATTTTAGACTGCTCTTCTTATCCCGAAGCGGTCAACTCCGCTGTGCCTTATACTACCCACTTAATCCCACGTCATTCTTTCATTTTATCCAGAGATTTCAGACGAGCAGAGCAGCTTTAGATTTCCACTACGACCCCCTCTACTCTAACCACACACACCCCAACCCACCCAAAATGAGAGTCGAAAAGTGTTACTTCTGTTCGTGTAACGTCTACCCAGGACACGGGACCATGTTTGTCCGTAACGACTCGAAAACATTCAGATTCTGCGGTTCAAAATGTCATAAAAACTTCAAGGCAAAGAGGAACCCTAGAAAGGTTAGGTGGACCAAGGCATTCAGGCGAGCGAACGGCAAGGAGATGGTCATTGTATGTCTTTCTCGTTTCTTATGAAGGATATAAACTGACTCACAGGACTCTACGTTCGAATTCGAGAAGAGGAGGAATGTACCTGTTCGATACGATCGAGAATTGGTGGCCACTACACTCAAGGCTATGGAGAGGGTACAGGAGATCAAGACAAAGAGGGAGAACGCATTCTGGAAGAACCGGTATGCTACCTCGTTTCATCTCGTGTCACATGTCGCTAATCCCCAGAATGTCCGGAAACAAGGCAAGGACCCGTCAAGAAGATGCTCAAAATATCGAACGTCACATCGAACTCGTCCAACCTCGTGCGGGCAAGAACACCAAGAACGCAGAGACCGATTCCGCTGCTCATCTCGCCGAAAAGGAAAAGATCAGAGAAAAGATCAAGGTTCGAGCAGCAGGCAAGAAGGTCATGGCAGATCAGATCCTCAAGGCAAAATCAAAGTCTGCGGGATCAAGACCCAAAACCAGCAAACTTATCCCCGCAGAGGGTGGGATGGGTATGCAGTTGGATTAGGTGTGGATCAGGGATTTTGGACTTGTTGTACAACATTTTCTAGGTTTGAATCATTTTCTCTCCTAGCTTGCTTTGGGTTCACGATATGATATGGTGTATGGTTACATGCATAGATCACGATACGCGATTCTATTCTTCGCCTTGCTCACGTTTCTCACGTTGGGCTTTAATCATTCCTCGATCTAATCTCCACCTTTCAAACCAAATACTTAATGGGTAAATGATCAATTCCACTCCAATGACACCGAACAAGATACCGAAATGTTTTCCTATACGGTGGTTGAAGTTGGTTCCAAAGGCGATGATCTTGTATGCCTGCCGGTCAGCCATACTCCACAATACTAAAAGGGACACTTACCTCGACGTTATTAATGAATGGCATCCAGTAAAGCATTCTGTACAAGGTAGGCATCATCTCGATAGGGTAGAACGAGGATGCTATTCATCAGCTCATTCACGATTCTTGTATCACATTCAAGCTTACAGATGTTCACTATTCATCAGCTAGGCTCGTATCATGGAGGAAGGCACATACGGATAATCCACAAGATCAAGAAAAGAGGTAATCCTGCAATACCCACTAATGCCTGAATGGTCTCCATGGCGAATCCAGCAGCGACGATCGTTACCCAATTCAAGGCCCATAGAGCTGGGAAACCAGCTCGACCGAGGTAATTCTGCATTGGGACTTGCCAGATCGCTTCGACACATGTGAACCATAGTGACTGTCATGAGCTCCAACTTGGCACATGAAGGATACAGAGGGAACCCACCAAAAAGAAGTATGCGGCAATGGGCAACAATACTCGAAGGAGTATCATGCTGGACAACTTCAATTTGTTATGTAAACCAGATTTCATCCTTCCCTGCGCTTGGAATAAAGTCCAGTAGAACGCGAAGATTACCTGTCCATCAGCCTCACTCTAAGACAGGTTGGGGGACGCACAAAGTAAATGAGGGCAGCTTCCATAGGTGCACTAGCTGCCCATTCGCCATTTCCAATTGATCTTAGATCTTGAATGGTGTAGCCGAAACCAGTACCGATAGCTTGTGGGACTGCTGCTGCGCTCGTGATTAGGGCTGCATTGTTTGCGGCGTCGGAAGCGAAAGATTGAAGGGCGGATGCTCGTGCTTGTGAGAGGGGCATCATTAGGTTACTGGTGATCTGCACATTAGCTTTCCGTTGACTTGTGGAGAGGAGCACGTACAGTCTGTTGAACATATAGCAAGACGACCTGGTAGAATCTCGCGGATTGAAAGTAGATCCCCACTGCTCCATTTGGCGAATACGATGTATCCCCATTTTCAACCGCCGTCCTCCACGCAGAAGTCGCATTGGCATTAACAACTACAGCAGCCCAACATTCCTGCCCCAATACTTCCCTCCGTACATCCTCCAGGCCGTTTGGATAATCACTAGGCGATCTGATTACGTAGGTGAAATGAGGTGTTGTTTTCAATGAATTCTGTTCTTGGGCCATATTTATGAATGGCTGATTTAAGAATGAGTTTGCGTCATTGTCGAGTGGAACGAGGTGGACTGTTAGTCGATGGAAATTCGTTTGAAGGTGATATGTTGATCCCCAGAAAAGGGATAGGCAAGCCCACATCCATAATGCCAGGAAAATGAATATCCCAGCAATGATCTGTCATCAGCTCCTCCTCCTTCTGCTTAGGACATACCTTGAGCATTTTCTTCCTCTCACTCTTCAAATGATGCGATAGTAGTCCATGTTTATCAGGTACCTCAACCCCTTCTCCATTCCCGACCATATGGGCTTTAGCAGCTTTCCCCGACCCGGAGGCAGCACCAATTAATCCAGCTTCTGCAAACCGTCCATCAGACGGACTCGAAGGGGAGGCGAGTGTACCGGACGAAGACCCCGATGAGCGTGCTGGATGTTCATCCCGGTACCTATCAACCGCAGCTCGAGTTTCTTCTCGTATACGATGTGTTGATTCTATTTCTTGCGTAGTGTTGATTTCAGACATTTTTCACTGGTTCCTGGATCTCGATTCCAGTAATCGGCGATGGTAATTAACTCTCCTTCTATTCTATGTTGTACACCGTCGGGATGGCAAGCAAAGTAGGTAGATATGTCAATAAGGATCGTGAGCTTGAGTAGAAACCATGCATCCACCCTCCTGACCTAATCGGTCATCTAGACACTTCCTCGATCTAAGTTGACCCAAATTCCCAGAACATGACGAAGTGACGATTTTGGCGTTTTCATTTCGTTTATCTTACGTCAATGAATGTTTGATTGCCGCATATGCCGACTTTGGATGACTTCTAGGGCATAGTCGACAATCCTTCTAGCGGCCGTAATCTATTCTGGTAGTGAGGCTCGGCTCTAATGACATGACTTTGGGATGCATGGATGTGAATCTCACTTTTCGACAAAACTATACGTTTTTGACTTGATTTACAGGATATAGGATGGGGATTAAAGGGATAATGAGGGATGCACCCTCTCACCATCAGACATTACGGTCCAAGGAGGCACCGGATGGCACGAAACGATATGGATTCTGGTCGCCTGAACTCAAGGAGGAGAGAAAGACATTTGGCAAATTCGCCCTCATGGTGCGTAACCCTCTCCTACCCAACACAAAGCTAAAGTAAACAGATCTTTGGATTAATCACCATCTTCATGTTCCTATTCCTCTCAATCTACTTCGGATCCTATTACCGCCAAATCGTTCGATCACCGCACTTATCAATCGAAATCCTCGATCTCGACTCTCTAGCTTCTCCACAAGGGTCTACCCATCCTGCAATCTTAGGGCCAGCAGTTCGGGAACGGGTTCAAACTGTTCTATCAGGTGGATTACCTACTCTCGGATATTATGTCGCCGACGATTCTTCCGCGCAGCAATTCCGATTAACGCAGGGAGGACAAGGGATTGATGCTTTCGAATATGCTATGGCTAAAGTGGATAATCAGGATGTTTGGGGGGTCATGATCATCAATGCAAATGCCACCTCTGGTGTGTGGAACGCGATCACCTCGGGAGCTCAGTGGACTCGTGAGTCTCTCCTTTCTGGTATCGTGATATACATGAGGCGTAGAGGCTGATAGAAAGCGGGTGGAGCAATAACATACATTATTTCAGAATCAAGAAACTTTTACGCAGCAGAACAATACGTCCTCCGCTTAGGAAACGAATTCGTCACCCAAGCAACAGCTTCCGCAAGCTCCGAACTCGCCTCTCAGGTTTTGGCGCTTGGAAATGCAAGTGCGGTATTACAGGCTATCGAGCCTTCTGCTCTGATCGGCGCGTTTGGGTCTAGTCAGTATACATTACAGCCTTTTGATCAACTTGCTGGGATTGCTGCTACCACCGTTGGAGCTATTTACCTTATTATCGTTCGTCCTCTAACCGCGACGAGGAAGGGAAGCTGATGGGTAGTTTACGTTCTTGATTACGCTTTTGTGGAATAACAAGGGATTACCTCTTGTTCAATCAAAATTATCACTAGGCTCCGAGGTCTTGATCAAATTACTAGTCCCTTGGATCGGTATGTCCCTCCTGTTTCATTCATGCCAAAGCTGATGAGAAGGATACTTCTGGATCTCCCTAAACTTCTCCCTCGTCAGCGTAGCTTTCCTAGTGGATTTCAGTAGGAAATACGGTCGAGTCGGATTCTTCATTTACTGGATGGCAAACTGGGTGACCATGTCTGGATTGGGCTTCGTCATGGAGACTATTTTCTTATGGTTGGGACCTTTCTTCCCGTTCTTCCTCTTATTCTGGGTTATTATCAATGTGAGCAACCAAGTCAAATGCAGGGAGAATTAACTGATGATAGGTCTCGGTCGCTTTCCTGGATCTGGCGATGATGGACAATTTCTATATGTACGCCTACGCCCTTCCAGTATGGAATTTAGGTATGTTCTCTTCCACTTCTTACATCTATCTTGAGTAACAGGCTGATTAGTAGTGGACGCATCAAAGTCAATCATCTTCGCAACGAAAAACCACCTGGGCCAGAACTTCGGAGTCAACATCTCCTGGATGATCGTTTGGATGATCATTCTTGCTATTACTGTCATCTTTCAGAGACGTAAAACGGAGAAAGAGAACATGAAGAAGAAATGGGAGGAAGTAAAGGAGAAACGTGGGAGTCAGTAATAATATAATTAGATGAGATATGTATGATACATTTGGTATATATGACAACATTGCTTGTGAGGAACTAATTGTTTTGAGAGTATTTGTAACCACATTCGAGACACTATCATCAGCTCCGACGACGACTTGCGTACATAAACTTACCTCGTAGAAAACGGTAGACCCCTCATCTGCAGATCGAAGTTGCATAGTATAATAACTCAAACCCTGTTTCGAGCATTTCGGACAACTCTCGTCACTCTGCCCAATCAGCTTTGGTCATAACGAGTTTTAGGTAGCTTACAATAGTATCTTTAGATTTGGCAGCCTGTTCTTCCGTCGTTGTATTTTGGACTAAGGCCCTTTTACTTCTCAAACTACTAGGGAAAGCTTGTGGGGAAGAGTATGTCGTTGTTGGGAGGTTCTCGTATGCTTGTCATCAGCTTGGCCCCGGGGTCGTCTAAGATGGAGGAGAGGTGGACTTACAGGAAGCAGGTTCGCGACGTCCACATGAATGACATTCAATTTCATCCTGTTCATCCTTCGGTAGATCCAGTAATGTCCCACAAGCCGGACAGAAAAGGAGTGAGCCTATACGTAGTGCTTGTCGACGTGCTTCTCCCATTGTGCTAGTATCGGTACTTTAGCTAAGGTGTATCTATAAAGAGTCTAGTAGTTACCGGCAAGAAGATGAAGATGAATTCAGAAATCTGAATCTACTCAGGCACGCACCAAATCTAAGCGGAATCAAATCTAACCACTCCGCCGCAATGTTGACAAGTAGTCAGTCGCGTCTAAGGATCAAGTCATTTACTCATATCTCTCCTATATCTTCTCAAAGATGCCTCCTAAGAAAGGGCCAAAAGCAGGGTCGTCGAGATTGACGGCTCTTCCTGCAGAGTATCCTGGCAAAGTTGGTGGGAAGGGATTGGAGGCACCTCAATGGGGAGCTTGTAGAGCTATGCTGGAAGGGGTTTATATTGCAAAGAATGGATCGTGAGCTCCTTCGTCTGACGAGCCTGGAACAAGCTCATAATCAAGGCGATACATAGGAGATATATTCCGGGCACTACCCGACCGAGCGTCTTTCCCGGACTACTACGAGACAATTCCCGAACCTGAATCACTGGATAATATATCTGTACGTCCATAGTCGTAATCTATCTGATATCAGGTCCAATTAGGCAAACAAGCTTTCATAAGTCCTCAAGCATTCTACAATCAACTCCAACTAGTATTTCTCAATGCTAAACACTGTATGTCCCCCGTTAATCAGACAGAGCTGACGATAGATAATGAGGAAGGATCTCAAATCTGGTCCGACGCGAAACAACTCGAAGATCAAGTCAATCACGCTTGGAAAACCAATATCTCCACTGGAGTTTTCCCGAAGCCCAAGGACGAGCCTGTGACAAAGGGAAAAGGAAAGAAAAATGCTAGAGCATCCACCACGCCTGCCCCGGCAGAGGAACCACGGAGGTCAATCACACTCAATATCAAACCGCCTTTACCTCCCGTCAAGGAGGCTTCGCCCGTTCCCAAACCCACGCCTAGGACAAGAGCTGCGCCAAGTCCTGCACTGGTAACTAGACCTGCACCAAGCCCTGCACTTGGCACAAGACCCACACCAAGCCCTGCACTTGGTACGAGACCGGCCCCAAGTCCGGCACTTGGAACAAGACCTACACCAAGTCCTGCACTTGTCCCACCACCCCCACCGCCTGTCGCGACCCCCGCTCCTGCCGCACCCGCACCTTCACCGTCATTTTCAGCGGCAACACTAGCTGCTGCGATGCAGCATATCCCAGTCAGTACCCCACCCGTAGAAGCCGGTCCACCTGGAGTTAACCAGTTCACTACTCCCGCGGCACTTGCTCGACCCCGATCACCTGATCCTGGAGTTGTCGCCGACCGAATGAGGACAGCGGCCATGGACAAACAGTTTATCGATAGATTCGATGCTAATTTAGAACAATGGCGTGGACCGGAAATCCAGTTACCGCCTGGACGTAAAACTGCTGGTGTAGAGGGGAGTGGATGGTTTGGTCAGGGAGCTCCTGAGAACGAGATGCGTAATGGTGGATCTTCCAGCTGGCCGGGGCGGATAAGCAGTGTTCTGCATGCAGTCACAGAGTACCGGGATGCTAGGTGAGCTTGCTTGGTCAGGAGTTCGGAATTAAGCTGATGTTGCAGTGGAACCAGACTATCTGATGCGTTGACATCTATGCCCGAGATTCTGGACATTCCTTATTTATCCATGACCGTGAGCTACTATCATGGTTTACACGTGAGAGAAACTAATTCCAGGGACCAATGTCACTCGAAGTGATCCGCCAAAGACGCTACGCTACTCTCGTCGCATTCGATCGTGACATGTCGAGCTTATTTGAGCGAGGAAGACGATACCACCCAGAAGGATCCATCGAATACGGCCAAGTGATAGTCCTGCAGCGACTCTACAATGCCTTGACAGCTCCATTCCCTATGCCACTACCAGCAAACGGTATCCCAGCGCCAAGCGCAACAATGTTTGCGTCCCTACCCGCTGGACCTGGTACTGCTAGGCCGGTCCACGAGATCACCCAGGACTTGAAGGCTGGTATGGCAGAGGGCGATGTTGGGATAGGAATCACGACGTTCAGGGTGGGCAACAAGGATAGAGTGTTTACGGATGAGGCTAGGCATAAGGGGATTGCTTATAAGACTGGTACGTCTTTGCGAGATGACTTTGCTGATAATAGGTGATTACATCCATCTCATCAATCCTGATGATGCCTCGAGGCCGATTGTCGGGCAGATCTTTAGGACTTTCGTACCCACTAAAGGGTACAAGACTCACCACGTCACTGTGTGCTGGTACTTCCGTCCGGAGCAGGTGAGTTATCTATCTTCCGATAAGGGCGAGACACTGACTGCAGATCGTCCACCGTGCCTCGAGACGTTTCTATGAGAGGGAGGTATTCAAGACGAGTCATTTCTGTGATCACCCCGTCGAGGATATCATTGAGCGTGTCGGATGTCAATTCTACGTTCGCGCGATTCGAGGTCGACCAAGGGCTCCTGAGTGGTACCCCGGATGGCCACTTTGTAAGTAATAGATCACTTATTGGGCTTCGTGTCTGATCCACAGATATCTGCCATTCACGGTACAATGATCGAGGATGGTTCACTGTTAGGATCAAGAACTGGGCAAGCTGCATCCCAGACGTAAGCTGATTTGACCCCAGAACGAAAGCTGACGATCAGGAACTGCGCCAAACAGATTTCATGCAGATTGAAAATTGGGAACGAATCATTGATCCACAAATGGAGAAATCCCCATTCCTACGCGGTATTCGAGGTCCAGGATTCTTTGCCGAACCCCGAGAAGGAGGTGAAGAAGAGGAGGAAGACGAGACTCCACGAAGACGTCAACCGGAGGCAGTCACCAAGAGATCATCCGCTGCTGCAGTAACTCCTGCTAGGGCTTATGTACCCGCCACTCAGGCTGGTCGGTATCCTACCCCGACATACCCCCAATCTACTCCTCCCGCCTCTACATATCGACCACCACCGTCCAACGCGCCTCAACCGCGCCCTACTACGGCTCAGCCGGCTTTACTGCCATCTACACATGGACGGACTATTGCCGCGCTAATGGGTGGTCCACAGGTCGTTGACCAAGTTGCGGTTCGTGAATACCTGCCTATTGAAGTTGGTAGGTTATTGCTTCTCCTTTTCCATGGGCTCGAGAACTGATGATCCAGCCCGACTGTTTGAGAGAGATGCTCGTAATCAGGTCTTATGGTTCTCTGGTCCACCACTATTACCAGGTCAAATCAAGATCCCGACTCAACCAACCCATTCTCTAGAATACCTCGAGTACTTGACGAAACGCAAGAACGGTACGAGTACAGAAAGAGATGGACCAAAGGGCAAGAGGTTCCGTATAGAGCGTGAACCTACTACCGGAGAGATTGAGGAAAAGGAAGATACTGAAGATGATCTGTGGTGGGCGCAGGGTATGAGTAGTGAACAGATTGAAAAGTCTT
>Ga0308160_10003272_pt1 | contig 18428 bp, 24 predicted proteins | sample PhyFR1_FD_201036 | JGI IMG/M metagenome (GOLD analysis project Ga0308160, IMG submission 201036) | Phyllosphere microbial communities from UC Gill Tract Community Farm, Albany, California, United States - DLSLF.R1 | ecosystem: Host-associated > Plants > Phyllosphere > Unclassified | place: USA...
CAGTCTCATAATCTCCACAATGTATTATTAGATCACTGGTGTGAAAACCATTATCGTTAAAAAATTGCATTATATCATTAAAGCAGCATTCCTGAACCTCTTCTGGAATTTCATCGCTTGTAAATCCAGCAATAAAATTATTTTCAAAAATAACATCATGAATTCCATAAATTGATTCATTTAAAGCAATCATATCATGGTAAGAAGAATGTTGAAGAAGTTGCTCTAATTTGGAAGAATCTCCTAAAATGCTTGCAGCATAAGTAATTACTTTTTGTTCATCCTCATTAAAAAATGTAAAGATAAAGTGGTTTTTATTCATATAACTAACTCCCATTAACTAATGGAGGATTTTATCATATTCTTTGCCAGCAAATCAAGAAAATGTTGCATTTTCTAATTTGTTTTTGATATTTAAAGATGAAAAGTAAATTATGCGATAAAACTTTCTGATTCTGTATATAAATTATTAAGTTTATTGTTTTTTTCGTGTTTTTTTGCTAAAGTATTATTTCATAACAGAGGGGTTAGTATATGTCAGAAGATAATCAGAAACTGAAAGAAGGTGATAAGGTTTTTGTGTATTTTCATTTACGCAAAAAATTATTTTCGGTAAGAAGTCAAAAAACCCGATTAGTTGTTGCTCATTTAACTAATGTTAATTTACTCAACGCAGAGTTCATTGTTTCTCAAAAAGGTAGGGAGAGAGTTTTAAAAGAAAGAGTTAAAAACGTTCATGCTGGTGTTGCTGGTATTTATACAGAGCAAAATGATACAGTGGATGCAGAAAAAGCGACTTACAATCCTTATAAGTATGATAGTTTTGTAAATGTAAAAAATGGTGAAAAAATTTTTAAGGCAGATTTTGTAAATTTAAATATTTATAACAAAATCCCAACTATTAATTTTAAATAAAAAGTATTGTGTATTAATCATAAACTTGCTAATATAATATCTCACTAATTTTGGTGAGAAACTAAGAGAAAAAATGAAAACTGAAACACAACAACAAAGTGCTCCTTTATCTGCTATTTTTAAAGCTTTGGGCGCAAACTTTGGTATCGCTGTAGCTAAAGGAACGGCATCCTTTTTTACAGGTTCAAGTGCTATGCTTGCCGAAGCCATCCACTCTGCTTCTGACTGTATGAACCAAATATTATTATTAATTGGTCTAAGAGAAGCGAAAATTCCTGATAGTGAAGAACACCCTCTGGGAAATGGTAGAGCAACTCATGTTTATGCTCTATTAGTATCCATTATGATTTTTGCAGTAGGTGGTCTGTTTTCAATGTATAAGGGTGTGCTGCATATTATTCATCCAGAACAAGTAGAACATATTGGATGGTTAGTAGGTATTCTTTTCTTCTCAATGTTGCTGGAAGGATATGCCTTGTCAGGTGGATTAAAACACGCATCCTCTGAAATGAAAGGGAAAAGTTTCTTTCAATGGGTAAAAGAAACACGTTCATCTGAACTTTTAATTGTTATATGTGAAGATGTGGCGGCTTTGCTTGGTCTTGTTATTGCCTTAATTTTTGTGACACTTGCATATTTTACTGGTGATCCAAGATGGGATGCAGCAGGTAGTTTTTTTGTTGGTGCATTGTTAACAACCGTAGGTTTTGTAGTTTTCCTTGAAATGAAAAGTCTTTTAATTGGTGAATCTGCAACTCCTGAAAGAGAAAAAGCAATCAGAGAGTATATTAAGGCTCAGCCTGAAATTAAAGAACTTTATCGATTGATTACACAACAACATGGTTCGAAAGTTTTTATCCTGATACATGCAGAAATGATGACCGCTGGAAGTGATGTTTTTAAAATAAAGGACAGGATTAAAGCAGGGATTCACAAAAGGTTTCCTGAAGCCGAATGGGTTTTCATTGATTCTGATAAAAACAAGGAAGTTTATGAGTATGATGATGAAGATGATGAAATATAATTGATTAAAAATGGCTCTTAAGAGCCATTTTTTTTATAATTTATTTTCTGTAAGTCTTGACTTGATTGTCTAATCTTTGATTTGCTCTTTGAGCTTCTTGGTATGTAACATTAATATCTTGTCTCATCACTTTCATATCTTCCTGCATGGCATCTACTTTTTGACTAAGCATACTAACATCAGTTGTTAGTTTATCTAGTTTTACATTAGTATTGCTGGTGCTGCATCCTGATAAAACAACGCTTCCTAAAACCAAACCACCAATAAGTATTTTCTTCATAGAGTATCTCCTTTTTGTATTTTTAGACTATTCGTATAGTCTTGAATATCTATTTACAATAAAAACAGTTAGTTGTCTATAAGAAATAAATACTTCATCAAAAATTCAAAATTGATTTAAATGAAAGAGTTAATTATAATGATTATATGACCAGAAAAGGTATACATAAATATGAACATTAAAGAATATTATTTAAAAAAAATATTAATAAGAAATAAAGAATACTTTTATGATTTACTTCCATGTGAAATGTTAAAATACAATAAAAAAATAGAGAGTAAAGAAATAGATGAGCCTTTGGCTAAAGAAATAGCTAACCTATTTTATGTATATAATAATCAATTTACTGATAAAAAGGAATTAGAGAAAACATTATTGACGTTAAGAAATGATTATTTTAAGGTTTTTAGTAATAAAAAAAGATTAAAATATTTTAAAGAAACATTTTTTATAAAAAAATTTATTAATAAAATAAAATTCAGAAAACAATTATCTTTTAATCATTTTAAAAACATGTCATTGTCAGAATTAAAAAGTTATATTGAATATGATTTTATTAATAATTCTACTTTCAACGATAGATATAGAATTAACTGCCTGATAGCGTCAGGAAATATTGATGCTATTGAATATATTATGGAACAATTTTTTTCAGAAAATGTGTCAGATAAGACGAAGAATAAATTAATAAAATACCCGTTAAATAGATTTTATAATTATATAGATAAAGTAAATGAACAAGAATTGAAAGAATACAAATCATACTTTGATTTATTATTAAATAAAGTATTTAAAGATACAAAAGAAATGGAATCTATATTTTTTGAAGAAATAAAAAAAATAAATATTTATTTTCAAAATAAATTAAAAGAACCTTATATGCATATCTCCACTATTATGATTGCTACTGAAAAAACTCAAAAATTAACAAAAGAAGTTTCAATTTTAATAGAAAAACAATATATAAACAATGAGTTGTTGAATAATGACTCTAAATCCATACCTAAAAGAAAAAGGCTATAGCATGAATATAGATAATTATTATTTAATAAAATCATTAAAGAGTAAGAATAATAAATTTTTAGGTGCTTCTATGACTTCTTATGGTTTGGATGAAAATGTTAAAGATTTTTCTGATAACCACTATAGTTATACAAGTATAAAATCAGGTGAAAAAGAATATTTTATTGCCCTGGAATTATTACGTAATCTTCATTATGTAGCTTATCTTAATAAAAACAGAATGGAATATATTAAAGAGAAAGGTATATTACCACCTATAATAGATAGTTTATTTTTTAATAAAAATGTTAATTTGTTGTTTTTTAAGAATGTTTCCAGAAAAGAATTTATTTTTTATGAACAAGAAATGGGTTTTATTAAAAAGAGCTTTTATTTTAAAGAAAAAAATTTAAAAAACCTTCTCCTTTCTGGGAATAGTGAATTGGTAGAACATTTCATTGAAAAATTTAAAGAAAGGAAATTAAGCTACAGGCAAAAACAAAAGATTATAAAGCTTCCTTTAAAGAATTATGAGAAATTTTTAAGCAGAATGGATGCCCAAAAAGATATAGATGTTATTTTTAATTTTAACTATAACCGATATTTAATAGATAACATTTTTTATAATGAAATAGATGTGTTTAAGTCTATTTTTAATCAGGGTGTAGATAACTCAATAAAATATTCAAAAGGTGAAGTGTTAAAACATTTTACAACTGTTCCTTATATTCAAAAAAGTATTGAGTCCTTATCAAAATTAAAGAAAATGACAAATATTTATATAGAAAAAAAGGAATTAAATTCAGCTATGAATGAAGAGGTTCCACTAAAAAATAACTTTAAAAAAAGAATGTAAAAAAAGCCCGTCAGGGCTTTTTTGTCTTATTTATTTTTATGAAGATAATTGAGATAAACTGTATCAATAACCTCTTCAATAGTAGACATTTTACAACCTACAGATTCAGCTTTTTTCATTTTGCTGTTCCCTACTTTATCTCCCATCCATAACCATGAATCGGCTGTAATTTTATCACTAACATTATATCCGATTTCTTTTAATGCTTCTGTAATTTCTTCTCGTGGAACAGGCAATTTACCAGTGATAACAATCGTTTTATTATCAGGTAAAGTTCCTTCATATTCTTCAATTAAAGAATCTGTGCCCCTTAAGAAAAATGATGTATCGATTACTCCTTCTTTATAAAGAAAATAAAGAATTTCAAATTCATTATAATTAGATTCTCTTCCCAGATAAATATTGCTGATAAGGTGGCTGTCAGAATAATTTTTATAATCGACTCCCAAGGAATTCAATTTTTCAATGAAATTAAAAAAAGTAGTTGAATAATCAGAGCGTGTGTCAATAATGACTAATCCAGTATTAGTATTTTTAACAAGTAATAAGTTCCCAATATCATCTTCAAAATCAGTATGGTTTTCAGGATCTTTAAACCAATCAATTAAAAGTTCAAGCACTTGATCTTTGTGTTGTGAACAAAACCAATAGATATCACCATCCCAATCAAAATTATTATGCTCATCAAGAAAAGCCTTAATTTTATTTTCAGTTAGTTTAGTATTCCCATAATCTTCAATATCATCTTCTATTGAAATAAAAACACCATTATAGTTTGGAGTAATGGGTTTATAATAATTAATTTCAATTGGTTTAGTAGATACTAAAATTTTCATAAATTGCTCCTGTAAATTTTAGATATATTAACAAAAAAGCCTAATTTTTACTAGTTTTATATACAAAAAAAGATGTACTTCTGTATAGTTTTTGTTAATATAAATTATAAAAACAAGAGGGGTCTATGGATAATACACAAATTATAGCACATCTTAAAAAAGAGAATTATTACCTTGATATTAGAGAGCTTGAAGATGGAACAATTGTTGGTATTGCTGATCTTCTGTATACTCGTGCTATTTTTTTTGATATGAGTCTCACTGGATTCTCTCAACGTTTTTGCTTTTCAGATAAAGAACTTGCCAATGAAGAATTTCAAAAGTTAAAGAATATGGATAGTGAACCAGAAGGCTATATAGCAAGAAGATAATAATTATTCAATTAAATTTTATTTTTTATTTCAAAAAAGCTTGACTGTAAATTTTAAAATACCCATTATTAATTAAACAAATAATTAAAGGTGTGTATTATGATTAAATCAAAGCTTGTTGAGAATGTAGATTATTATATTAAATCAGATAATGTAATACAGATACGAAAAGAAGTCGCAAAAATAATTAATAAATCACTTAAATATAATTTAATACTAGACTTATCTTTATTTGGATGTAAAGCATTCGATAATACTATGAATGAGTTGTCTAATAATTTAAGTTATTTGCCGAATAATTCAATATGTTATTTTTATGGTTCTTAAAAGAAACTTATCAATAGACTATTTGAGAATAGTACTATCTTTATTGATAGTGGCAATACATGTGGTTTTATTTAATGATATAAATAATTATTTGTCATATTTTATAGTAAATGGTTTATCCAGAATTGCTGTTCCTTTATTTTTATTAATTAACGGTTATTATTTTTATGAAAGCATAAAAAATGGTAGTCATTTAATATGGCTAAAAAAAGTATTAAAACTTTATATAATATGGATGTTAATATATTCGGTCTTTTGGGTAGATATAAAATCATTAAGTAAAACAATAGAAGTTGTATTTACAGGATATTATCACTTATGGTATATAAATGCTTTAATAATATCTGCAATACTGACCACTTTATTAAAAAATAAATCTTTTCTATTAATAATTATTGGATTATTTTTATATATTGTAAGTATATACTTACAATATGAACATAATTTAAATAATATCCATCCAGATCTCCATCGAACATTTTTAATGACTTTACCTTATTTTCTGACTGGCTTTTTTATAAATAAATATAAATTAAAAATACAAAAAAAATATTTATCACTAATTATGATATTAGTATTCCCTTTTGCAGTATGTGAAATTAATTTCAATTTTGTTCATCATGGTAAAATGACAGATAATATGATATGGCTTATTTTTTTAGCATTTCCAATATTTTTATTATTAATATCAAACAATAAAAAAATAATAGCGAAAAGAGGAAATTATAATATAGGTGTTTATGCTACTGGAATATTCTTTGTGCATATTATATTTGTTAATGTTATTAATAAATATAATGTTATATCTTCTACAACATTAATGTTTATTACTGTTATTTTATTATCGACTCTGACAGTGTATGTTTTATTGAAAACAGGTTTATGGAAGCATATTTTTTAACTTGAATAGTTATTTTTTTAATGTTACAATTCCTCATTCACTGTTAGCTTAGTAGGTTAAAGCAACCTCATGTGAGAGGGAGACCGTTGGTTCGAATCCAACACAGTGAATGCTGATTCACAAGAGAAAAGTGTTGCAAAGTGAAATTCTTAGTGATAATATATTCTCCATACAAACATGACTTTTAACAGGTGAAAATATGCGTCTTATTATTCTGGCTTCGGTTCTTTTCTGGGTTGTTGTGATGTCAGGTATTTCTCTTTATAACCATTGGCCGAATGCAGTGTCATATGGTCTAATCGGATTTGCAATTGTGTTGGGTGTTATGACTACCATTTCTTATAAAAAAACGATGAAATGGGTTTATGGTTCCAAAGTCTCAGAATAAATAACAAAATTACTTATAATAAAGGGCTTGCGGCCCTTTATTATTTACCAGGAGATAATAATGACTTTTAATTTATTCAAAAAATACTTTTTTATGTTTAAAAAATGTAAAAAAGAAGATCTGAAAGAAAATGAATATTTTCATTTTACAGATTCCAAAAATCCCGCACATAAATTAAAAGTTAATATTTTTTTAGGAACTGTATTTTTCAATTCAAGTGAAAAACTCGTTTACTCTTTAATCTTTGGGAAATATTCGTTTTCTTTTTATACGCCAGGATTAAAACTTAAAAAAAATAAAAATAGTTTTGATACTATGAATATTGGGGGTAAGACTTCTACTATCACTCCTATTTTTTTTAAATATGAAGTAAAAAATAATAATATTAGTATGCCTTTCTAATAAAATATACAAAGAATTAAAATATATTTAAGTTGTTTATCATATTTAATGATTATTTTGTAATATTTTTATCTAATTATTTTTATAGTTAACGTTGAAGATAATTAATTATGGAATAATTTTTGCATTAAGTAAACCTTATAGATGTTTAAATGGCACTAATGTTTATATAATATATAGTTTACTATTGATTAAACAAAAAAAGATTTCATTATTATTTCAAGGAAGATTTAATAATGAGGATCATGATGAAGATTAAAAAAAATAAAGGCTTTACATTAACTGAAATATTGTTGGTTTTAGTTATAGCCGCTACGATAGTTATTTCAGCTTTTCTTATTTATCCTAAAATAGAAATAAGCCAAAAAGTAGATTTAGAGGCTAAAAATATAGCTACATTACGTAATGGCTTATCCACTATCTATTTTGGTGCAGAAATCCCAAGTGATATAACAATGAACACAATTGCTGTTAATGCAAAAATAGTCCCTTCTGAAATGCTTGTAGGTAACAATAAAACAAAAATAAAAAATACATGGGGTGGTGATGTGTATTTAGGCAGTTATTATATAAATGCAGGAGCACCAACTTTAGCTATTCAATATAATCATGTTCCTGTCGAAGCATGTGTTAAGCTGGTTATGCAAACTGTTTATAGTGCCGAACAAGTTGTTGTAGGTGGTGGAAAAACAGGTGATACTGGTGGAATAGTAAGAAGTGGAGCTAACAGAGAAGTTGTTTTTGGTCAAAAAAGAGAAGATGCAACTCAGGTTCAAGAACTAAATGTTGCTAACGTAACGGCTGCTTGTAATATGGGAAAAGATTCATTTATTTTATATAAGTTTATACCTTAATAATTATTGAAAAAATAAAATACAATGGTAATTTATGGGTATAAATTATCAAAATTCACCATAAAACCTCGTCTTTCAGGATGGGGAGGATGTCAAAAGGAAAAGCTATGAGTAAAATAATAGATACATATGACGTTTTAAATATAAATCAGGTTTTGGAAAAACTTGAAAATAAATTAACCTTAAAAAGTTTTATGATTTTTTTACAAAACTCTAATGATGAATGTCCCATATTGTATAATTTTCTTGATAAGAAGGATTTTATTAAAAGTATTATGAAAAAAATAGAAGATAATGGTGGCAATGCTTATTTATTAATTCAGGAATTAACTCAAGAAGAAAGTGAAAGAAAGAATGATTTTACTACAAATAGTTTTCTTTTATATAAAAAAGTATCAATGATTCTTATAGAAAGAAATGTTGCTTATTTATTGAGAAAGGAAGATGTAAAAAAGAGTATAACAGAAGACGATTTATCTGATATTATTTTTGAAGATGCAATATCTTTAATTAATGAGTAGATTAAAAAGTAATATTATGATGAGAACAAAAGCTTTTAAGGCAATGCTTAAGTTGTTTTAATTTATAGGGTTTAATTGTTTCGGTATAACCGTCAGGCATAATATCCTTGCTAACTGCAAACATATTTGTTTTTTTATAAGCAACTTCTTTTTTAATGTTTTTTTCAAGTTCAGCTACAATTTCGCCTGTATTTTTAATTTCAAGAATAAGTTCATGTTCTAAAGATGACAGGTTATTCTGCTCCTGCATTCTCTGAGAAACTTTGCGATTGGTAATGCCGTATTTATAACCAATAATTTTTCCCTCACTAATTAATCTTTGTAGATAAAAAGAAGCGGGTTTGTTCTTTTTAAAGGTCGTGTTAGAACATAAAGGACAGCCTCTTCCTCTGATATGATCACTTGGGGTTTGTTGAAAATCACCGTGAGTATGGCAAGTAATGGTTAGTTTTTGTTTATTATTAACATAAATAGCTTTTTTATAGCTATATTTACCCATATGTACTTTACGGGCATTTTGTACAAAATTTTGTAAAGTCAATGATTTATCATGATTTCGCTGTATAAGTTTTTCTTTCGCACAAGAAGGACATCCATTTCCATACAGATGATCACATGGTCTTTGAAGAAAATCCCCATGAGTAAGGCAGGTAATAATTACTTTTTGACGATTGTTAATATAATTAACTTTAGAATAGTCATAAGTTCCAAATCCATGTTTATTCATAGATAAAGTTTTAAATGATTCGGAACGTTCCAGTAAACTATTCATAAAAATAAAAAATCTCATATAAATAACAGATTACAATATATCAAAAAAGATAATGTAATACTAGTTATTTATTGTTAATTTTTTAATTAAACCTGATTCTCATCAAGCCAGGAAGTAACAGCTTTCATGAGAGCTTCATCAAGTTGAGCTGAATCTTGTGGAGAAAAATCACCAGTAGTAATTTCTGGATATTTCTCTGCAACTACAGCCCAAAATGCCATCTGAGCATCTTCGATGACTTCACGGAGTCGTTGTTTGTCTGTGGAAATAAGATTTTTAGTAGTCATAATAAACCCCTTTTTTAAGATGATTCATTGTATCAAAACAGTGAATCAAAAACAACCAATTTTTTATATTCTAAATAGTTGTGCAAATAAAATCTAAGGTTTTATCGTTTTTTCTGGTGTGAATTTGAGAAAGACTTTTTTCAATTTGAATTGTATATCTTGTTGTTATTTGTTAAAATTATATAATAAAGAAAAATGTAAGGTAATTAGCAATGTTATATAACTTAGATAAAATTCAATTCAAAATTGCAAGCATAAACGATTATAAAGATAACAAAGTAGATATTATTAAATTTTTTTCAAGTGAAAATATTTTTAATAATTTAAATATCAATAAGATTTATGCAACTGATATTCATCCTGCTCCATTTATAAATGAAGTATCTATGAACAGGATTTGTAACTTGGCCAGTCAGAAATTTGGTAAGATTTTTGATTACAAATGCTGGTATGACAAAAAAGAGAAAATGCCATTATTGTCTATTGAAGAAAAAGAATTTAAAGTGGATGAGTTTAAAGTTGGAAGTTTTGAAGATTTAAATAAAGTTATTGAACTTCATACTCAACTTTCTACTTATGGAAAAGAATTAACAGAAAGAAAAAATCAAAAAGCTCAAAAAAAACAAGAGAAAGTAAAAGCTTTACAAGAAGATGTTGCTGAGAGGAAAAGAGAGTCAAGAAAAGCTTTTGCAGAGCAAGCTTCTTTAGCAAGGGACTTTAATAATGCAAAAACTGTTTCTATCGATTTTGAATTCAGATATAATAAGCACACTAATCATTATATGATTACAGAAGTAGGCATTAGTACATTATTAAATGGAAAAGATACTATAAGTGAACATTATTTGATTAAAGAAAATTATGAGAGTAAATTTAAAAGAGATATGCAAGATAAATTTCTTTTTGGGAAAACTCATTTTTTAAACAATAAAGATATTAAAGATTTAATAAATAAAAGAATAGAAGATGCAAATTTTCTTGTTTTTCATGAAAAAAGAGAAGATTTTGCTATTCTTAAACAATTAAATGTAAGTGATGAATTATTGAATAAGGTAGACATCGTAGACACTCAGGATTGCTATAAATGGAATTTTAAGAAAAAAGGTAAGTTTGGTGAAAGTTTAGATAATTTATTATCTGAATTTAAAATTAAAGCTGAATATTTACATAATGCTGGTAATGATGCTAAATACACATTAGACTTGTTGTTAAAAATGAGTGAAATACATAAATATATAACAAATATTCCACCACCAACTTCTAAAATGAAATTTTAAATAACAGTAAAGAATCCTTCATGAGAAGGATTCTTTTTAAGGAAATATTATGAAATGGTTATTACAAGACTCAGATCTAAAAATACATCAAATGAATAAAGAATATTCTGCATTACAATCTCTAAATTTAGGTTTTATACCTTTTGGATTGTTAGAGGATGGTCAGCTAACGGGTATTTATGAAAATTTTGATAGATGCATAGTAAGAAGTGGTATAAAGGTATTAAGGCTTGCCACATCTAAAAAAATTCCTGGGATTTCACCTGAATTACAAGAAGTTATAAAAAATGGATATGATTATAATTTTGAAAATTTTGAACAGAGTTTTATATCAAAATTCAATTTACCATTATTAAATACAGATGGTGAATTTATTGATATGAACAATCCAGAATCATTAAATGTATCATTTGGTAATGAAATGTTTATTAAGCCAAGTAATGATCAAAAAGCTTTTATAGCAACTATTTTACCAGAAAGACAAACAATAAGAAGTTTTCTTGAATCAATAGGGTGCCCATTAAGTAAATTAAAAGATGAAAAATTACTTTTAAGCTCTGTCAAAAGTCTAAAGGGCGAATATCGTTTTATCTGTATAGAAGATAGTATAGCAGAAGTCTCTAAGTACATGGAAAATGGGAAATTGGATGTAGAAGGAAGTATTCCTCAAAAAGTAATGGATGCAGCAAAAGAATATGCCAAATTATTTCAGCCTGCTAATATATATTCAATGGATCTTGTGGAAACCAATAAAGGTATATATATAGTAGAATATAACTGCTGGAATGTTTCTGGTTTATATAATATAGATAGAAAAAGTTTATTCAACAAAGTAAATGAGTATAAATTAGCTATCACTCCAAAGAGTAAATTGAGAATGTAATAACAAGAAAGCGACATTCATTGTCGCTTTCTTAATTAGTTATTTTTTTTTATTTTATTATTCAAAATTGATATTTTCGACATTAGTTTTGATTAAACCATTTTTAGAGCAATCTTTAAGCAAGAGAATGAAATCTTCAAATGTGAAATTTTCATTTAAAAAAGTATCATAATCATGAGAGCTTGAAAGAATATATTCTTTAAACGTTTTCTTTTGAGCATATGAACTTTTAGTGTAGGAAGAGTAAACATTATCAAAAGAATAAATAATTAAATTTTTAACAGCTTGCTTATTAATATCAAATTGTGAAGAAGGAACTAAAAATTTATCATTATATTGACCAAAGGGAGTGATAGAAGTTTCTTCGAAAATAAAATAGTTATAATATCCGTTATTTTCAACAAAAATTTCACTATCATCAGATTCTTTACAGATATTATTGACATTTTTGTGCAGGTAATCAATTTCAGATTGAATTCCTTCATCTGTAGTAAAACGGGTAGCAATCACTATATGACTAAGAAATTCAATAACGCCACATACATGAATGATATTAAAATATTTCATTTTACTCATAAAGTATTCCTTAATTAAAGTCTTTTTCGTTTAAGTTGGGGTTCTTCATTTACAATTGCAGTTTCTTTTTCAATGTCTTGCGTTTCTGTTTGACCTTGCTCTAAAGTCAAAGAAATAATAAATCTTTCTAAAAATGCTTTCTTTTCATTCTTCTCTAACATGCTAAATATCTGTTGAGATTCCTCTTTAATAACTTGAGCTTTAATAACCTTAATGGAATTCCACACCATCATAAAAGAGAAAGACATTACACAAAGATTTCCCCATCCAAAAGGTGCATCGAGGAAAAATTTCGATAAAAACATACCAATGATAATAAGAAAATAAACAATACAAGTAGGCATCATAATATTGTAAGTATTAAGAGCGAAATTGTAATGATTTTTTCTTTTTTTAAGTACCTTTAAATCACTTTCAAGTCCATTAAATTCAGCAATTTTTTTGGCAACGGAAATAGATTTGATTGAGCTAAGATCAAAAATTCCATCTTTGGCATTTTCTTGCATAGTAGAGATTTGTTCTTTTTCACTTGGCAATATAAAGAGTTGTTTAAAAAAAGTGAAAAAATTATCTTGTTTTTTCATGTAAACCTCTATTTAGTTGATAAAGACATTATAGCATAACTGTTTTTTTTATCTAGAAGTTTTTTTGTGGCAATGAGAAAACCCGCTGGTCGCGGGTTTAATTTTAAGGTTTCATCTTAAATTTAGAAGAAAGTTTCTGTTCAAGAGATGGTTCGTTTTCATAAAAATCAATTTTTGAAATATCACTATTAATTAATCCTTTTTTTGCAAAACTTTTAACAAGCTCAACAAAATCCTGATAGAAAAAGGTTTTATCATTAATACAATCGAAATATCGTCTATCAAGATAATCTTTAAAAGGTTTTTCTGGGTTAAACTCTTTAACATGATGATAATGACTGGAAACACGATCAAAATCATGTAAAATAATATTTTTAATCCCCTGAAGGTTTAAATTGTCATCTGTTGAAGAAAATGTAAAATTATTTTTAAATTTACCCTCTGGTGAGATTTTAACGTTTTTGTAAGTAAAATAATTAGAATAAGATCTATTATCTTCCGAAACTCCCTGAATGTTCTTATTAAGGAAATCTACTTCCTTCTCTATTTCTTCTTTTGTGCAATATCTGCTACCAACAGCTAAAGTTATTTCTCCTTCATAATCATAAGTTTCTATATTAATAATAGTAAATAATTGAGCATCATCTTTTTTGCGAATATTATTAATTATAGTTTCATCTAAAGCTAAAGGATCAAGCTGAATACCTAAGCTCTGATCAAATTTAGAAAAATCAAAAAATTTATTAAATGTTTTTTCAGGAGTTATTTTGACAAGTTGAGAACCGAAATAATTCCAGGAAAAATTATCATCTATTGAAACACCTTTTACTACATTATTAAGATATTCAACTTCTTTATTAATTTGTTCAGGCGTGCAGTATCTAGAAGCGACTGTTTTTACACTGTCACCTCCCATATCAAAGCCATTGATATGAATAATACTATATATTTGTTTATGCTGTGTCATATTATATCCTTTTTTAATGTCTAATATTAATTATAAAGTTAAATGTATTCTACATCAATACGTTATTTGTCGAGTAAAATAAAAAATTTATTGGATAAAAAATGGATAAACAGTGAATAAAAATTATAATTATTGAATAATTATATTTTTTGTATATGATAAATAAAGTTAAGGAAATGTTAAAGACAGGAGGTTTTATGTTTAGATATGCCATAATATTTTTAATTGTAGCCTTAGTAGCTGGTGTTCTAGGTTTTGGTGGTCTTGCTGGTGTTGCCACAGAAGCTGCTAAAATTGTATTTTTTGTAGGTCTAATACTTTTTATAATAAGTTTCTTTATGGGGCGAAGAGGTGGTGGACCTAAAATATAAAATAAAAAGCTCGCAAGAGCTTTTTTTATTTATCTTCTGATTCAGTCATCTTTAAAGAAAAAAACGTAAAAATATGTTGTACTGAGCTTATAAAATACGTATAATCTTTTGAGAAGCTAATAAAAGAGGATTAAACAAATGGGTCGTCGTCTGATTGGTCAAGTAGCATTTTCTATTTCTGGTGCATATATTACTCAGAATGTTCGTTCACTGATGCTTGAAGGTGAATGGAGTCGAGCATATAGTTTATTGGTAGAAGAAATGGAAGGTATGACTCATGAGGTAGCTGTAGAAATCTTGGCAGGAACTAAAAAATTAGCGGGTGATTCTTCTGAAGATACCGGAATTTATCTTGCTGATGATGAAGATGTTGATTACAAAAATGAAATGCAGGAAATGACAGGGAATATTTTTATCCATTGTGGTGAACTGTACAAATTTAACAGAATTTTGAAAACAAAAGATATTATCAATCTGATTCCTAAATCCTCACTATCAGAGGAAACTGATATGAGTGTTCTTCTGGAAACTTATGTGTCAGATGATAATGAAGATATTTTTGAAATTTCTGATGAAACATATCTGCTGGCAGAAAAAATGGAAGCTAACAGCATTCCTTTTTGGTTTAAAAAATCATCGTTTGCCCAAAATGTTTTTGAATTTGCGAAAAAAGAATTATCAGATTCCAAGGAACAAGTTTTAATGAAGGAATCTGAAAAAGAAGTAAAGAAAATGACAGATGAAGACTTTAGAAATAATGTTCTTAAGGCTTGTAAGGAAAGAAATGTTGAATGGGTTGAAACTACAGTTGAGATTGATGGTGTAAATTATACTAAAAAATATCCAGTAGATATTATGAAAGCATATGCTTCAATGAATTATGCAGAACAAGTTAACTACTGGAAACCAGTTTCGCCATCATCCATGAAAATGATGAATGATTCCCCATTCCATACAGACCTATGGTTGGCTATGGGTTTTGACTTAGACGGTGAAGAGTATAATGAAGATAATTTGAGTTATAAAATTTTTGAGAAAATTGTACATCGTTGTCGTTTTGATGGTGTGCCTGTAGGTGGTTTTAAAATTTTAAATGATATTAAAATGAAAAAATTTAGTGGAAAAGTTGTTTTTGAAGAATGTAAAAACATTACTGATAAAGATATTCTTGTATTGCCAAATGCCAATTTGAAGTATGAAGGCATTGCTATGAAAGCAGGGTTAGTCATTGTAGAATCAGGAACAGCTCTTTCGCATTTAGCCATTGCTGGCAAAGATTCTGCTCTGCCAGTAATTCAAATGCCAAAAGCAATGACGATTCTAAAAAAATGCCAGTCATTAGATATTGATTTTGAAAAACAGACTTTATCAGAGGATTGTTTTTTCTAAATAATTAAGAAGAGAGTTTTTACTCTCTTCTTATAAATTTTCGTTGACTTTTTTGCAAATAAAATGCTAATATATCTCTGTTGTCAGATCATAGAGACTAGATTAAAAATGATCTTTCATTATGTTCTACTAAATATGTAGTTCATAAAATATGAAATGTCTTACAAGTATATAAACTGTGTTCTGTGAGTAACCATAAATGCCCCCAGAGATTAGCTGGTAAAGCTTCTAATCTATAGGCAAAATTCACTAGCATGGGCAAGTAAGATACCACCCTTATGAAATTAAATGTCATAAGGTTATATATGTAATATATGATGTAAATTTAATGTCTTATGTGTATACCAAACTGTATTCTGTGAAATAATGTAAAGCCACTTATAAGAAATGAAATTCTTATACATCTAGAGGTCAAATTCACTGATACAGGCAAATAAGATACTACCCTATATAAGAGAATATATAGGTTTATACAAAGAAGTTACTAAATCTGATATTGTGTCCGGGACAATTGAAGATAGATACTATAGACGTTTATACAGTTGTTTGTTTTTTTATATAAAACTACATCTACATGGTTAAGCTTGATGTTTTGTTTATTTTTCTGCAAGTGAACTCTGTTATGTACATAAAAAAACATATATGGTCAACATAAAAAAACCATCAATATACTAAGAAAATAAAAAGGCTCTGTGATCGTTGTGATTGCAGGGCTTTTTTTGTTAGAAATAACTGTACTTTAATACTTTTTAGTAGTAGAATTACTATTAAATCACAGGAGAAAAATAATGAGTTATTCTAACAAACCGTTATTGAAAAAAGCAAAACGTTTTGGTTTTATTATGGAAACAATCCGTAAAGATAACATTTCTTCTAAAGAAGATTTATTGGATTTAATCTTTTCTCAGGAATATAAAAGCATTAATGATGTAAAAGATTCTAATGGTGATCCTTTATTTTTCTTTACAAATTTGAAGTTAACAAAAGTAATTATCGATGAGCTTGGCGCTGATCCTACAGTGATGAATAATTATGGTCAAACCGCTATTTTTTACGCTGGTAATGAACGTTTAAATTATTTTCTTAGTAAAGGTTTAGATATCAATCATCGAGATAACAGAGGTGAAACACCATTTAATTTTATTTTCGTAAAGAATTATAGTGAAAAAACTGTTAAAAAATTCATGAATGCTGGTGCCAAAATTAACGAAGTTAATAATAAAAATGAAAACTTGATTATTAGATTAATTAAGTTTAAGGGAAATGATATTCATAAAAAAGAACCTCTTGTTAAATTTTTAATTTTTTTAGCCAGTAATGGTGTTTCTACACATTGCCTGACAGCAAATGATGAAATTCAGATCAATGAAAAGCTAAAAAATAAATTAATTGAAACGTTTGTTAAATATGAAAAAAACACCATTAAGAAATTAACTGAAAATTGTGATGGTGCTCTGATTAATAATTCAATGAAAGTTAAAAGAATTTAGAGGAATATAAAATGTATAAAATTATTGCTATTATGAGTATTGGTTTGTTTATTTCATCTATGACTTATGCTTCAACAGCGAAAAAAGATGCTGGATGTGTGGATGAATCTGCAAAGATTGAGCAATCTCAATTTACTCCTGGGTCGTGCAACTTTGACAGAGATAAAAGTGAAGATGAGGTTATTGAACTATTGGAAGTCGATACACCTTATAAAATTTCAGTAAAACAGATCAAAAACAATAAAGTATTAGAAGAAATAGATTATGTGCCTGTTACCACAAACGCTACGTTTGGTTATGATATTGCCAAACAAGACAATAATGGTTATTTAAGTTTGTATGCCGATGCTAAAAAGGATGAGGCTGGAAATATTATTGTTCAGTATATTTATCAAAATGCCAATGGTAAAGATAAATCTTATTATGAGAATAAAAGTTCATTTGCAATCCCTGAAAATTTTCTAAAAAAGGGTGAAAGCAAAGAGGTTTATAATGTTAAAGTAAAAGATACATCTCTTATTTTTACATTGAAAAAATAATAAATTTTTATTAGTATTGAGAAAAGCCCCTAGTGGGCTTTTTTTATTTATATTTGAGCGGTATAATTGTTTTAATATAAAATTAAATTGGGTTCAAAAATGTCAGATTATAAGCAAAAATTAGATACAATATTAAATATGGATTATAAAAAACTTTTTTTTGATATTTTAAAAGAGGGTAATAACCAGGATTTACAGAATTTTATTAATTTAATGGGTTCCAATTTCCAAAATATACTTGGAGAGGAAATACCAACAAATATAGTAAGAAAAAAATATAAAAGAACACGAAACGAAGAAGGTGAAGAACCATTTGAGATTTTAATAAAATATCATCGCTCATATGAAATGTTAAAAACGTTTAAAAAAAGACTTGATGAAAAACATCATTTTTTTGGTGATAGTGAGAATAATATAATTGAAAAAATATATTTTAGAACTTTTAATCTTGAAGATAAAAATGAAAATGATGTTATTATTAAAGGAAAATCTTTTCTTGAATATGCAGTTGATATGGATAATTATGATGCCGCTGTCTATTGTATTAAAGATGAAATGATGAGTTCAAGTTTGAATATAGTATTATCAAGCATGTCAAAATCTGATAAAATGTTTG
>Ga0308160_10003274_pt1 | contig 18422 bp, 33 predicted proteins | sample PhyFR1_FD_201036 | JGI IMG/M metagenome (GOLD analysis project Ga0308160, IMG submission 201036) | Phyllosphere microbial communities from UC Gill Tract Community Farm, Albany, California, United States - DLSLF.R1 | ecosystem: Host-associated > Plants > Phyllosphere > Unclassified | place: USA...
TGCCAGGTCTATTACGCTTGTACCATTCCTCTCTCGTTATCTCGTGATATGCTTGTGGTTTCTTGTATTCGTTATTGGTACTTGTACGTGTATGTTTCATTCCATGTTTGGTGCAAACTTTTATTGAAGCTGGATTCGCACTGGTAGGGTCGGCCTACTTGTTAGTCTTCAGGTTCCCTGATAGATCAGTATGACTTACCTCGACGGCCACGCAGCCTACTTCTTCAAATGCGAACCGCAACACCTCGGTGAAGGCCTCCGACATAAGCCCCTGACCCCATAGTTGGGGATGTATCTCGTAGAATATTTTCCCCTTCACTTGTGCTTCACCCGTTTCAGTGAAAGTGGGCTGCCTATACACCTGACCCGGGCGGGGTAAGAGTGAGGGACCTCCTTCCTTTGCTTCTAAGCTTAGTGCAAAATTGCCTGTTGTCAGTCAAAGTCTTGAACAGGGGACTCACCTAGGTAACCTTCTGTACTATTTATCCTATTTGTGATTTTGATCTGACCGGGTGGGCCGACTACGAATGTCGAGGGGTTCTCACGGGCAGTAATAGCGAAGACATATTCTTCCCTACATTGTCCATGAGGGAGGATGCGGGGCATTGAAGAACGTACATAACGAGTCTGGAATGATTCTTTGATATCGGAAAATGATGGCGAGCCATATCTACCATCAGTATTCGGAACAGACAAGGGACTGTATACTGACAATTGCGTTTTCTGGACTATAGGCTCCATTTTGATCTTCCTTATACCTGTTGTATCGCCATATCCAACTTGTCGCAGTCTTAGACGAGGCGTAAGGAGCTCAAGGGATTTACAGGAAGGCGTCAAGAATAGGTCGACCGTTGATCTGTTCTATTTCCTTCAGTGACATTCATCTTTCACTTGGAAAAACTGACCCTCTCTTCGACCAATCCCACCACTGGAGGCTCATATAGCGGAGCATCGAGACCTAGTAGACTTTCCCACTTTGATTTCTCCTCCTCAGTTTCTGCGGGAGGTGCAGGGATTTCTGGGGGTACAGAGCCAAGTAGAGGATTCGCCGCGGCTTTCTGAATGTTAGCTCGTTGACGCCCTGGTCTAAAGACATTGAAGCTTGCCTTCTTCTTTGGCTTCTTTTTCTTCTTCTTCTTTGTACTTGTATTCGTATTGACCAAATCCTGTCCATCATCTGCACTGTCTTCTTCGTCTACATCCGGCTCGTCATTCTGGACGAGTCCAACAGCGCCGACATCGAGCTGGTCCATGTTCGCGGCCAGCAGTTGCGTAGCTGCCATTGTAATCACCAGCTGGTGTGTCCCGTTTGCGTTGTCAAGGAGCAATGAAAGACAAAAGCAAGACAAAGCAGGCAAAATCCAGAGATTAGATTGCGAAGATGTTCCGGTCTTCGGTCATCCCCGAGTGGCACTATGGCTATCATAGGTTCTTATACATTGTCCGATTCTTTATAATACGATTACAAGGGTCAGATACACAACTACTCGAACCTCAGGTCCTCTCAGTCCTCTTGAGATGCAGTCGCTCCCTAATTCGTCATCTGAAAGTCGGGATCACACCCTGAAACCCCCTATCCTTCATCTGGGGCGTCTGGGCCATCGCAGCGGCTACCGGTCCTCTCAAAGGCATCTTCGGCTGCGAACCGAAACCATTCGTGACCTTCCGACTCGGCTTTACTCTCGGATCTGCGGGAGATGGCAGAGGCGGAGATTCAGCGGGATGAAGCCAAGGTAGCATGGCTGCCGTGTTTGGCGTGGGCATCCCCTCACTTGGTGTCTGCGGAGGTTGATCGTGAGTGTACTGCGTATATTGTGTTCCGGGTCGGGAGCGGGCACTGTCATATCCACCGTAGAAGTCACCGTACGAGAAGTCGGTGCGAGGTCGGGATGGAGCTGTCGATTTTCGATAGACCGCAGGAACGGGTGGAACGGGTGGTGCGACAGGTACTGATCTAGGTCGATCGTTACCCTCAAGCCTTTGATTGAATGGATCAGAAGGATCGTTGGTTTCGTGATATATCGACTGCGGACCATCGATATAACTAGGTCGTCGATCATCGTACCACATTTGTTGAGATTTGGCTGTTCCCAGCCCAGCCTCCCCTGGATCAGAGTACCATGTCTCAACGTAATCCTCATCTCTGTCCCGATCTCGTTCTCGTCGCTTTCCGGGATCAGCAAATGGATTGGCGGTGATGCCGGTGGCTGTGCTCTTGTGGCGATCGGTAAATCGGCATGAGAGGGGTTGATCGATAAAGTCGAATCCCGAGTGTTTCTCTTTCGCAAGTCCGTATGGATCGAACTCGTGGTCATTGGCTGCGTATTCGCCATCATCTGATTCGTCGTTACGGGATCTTCGTTTTCGCTAAGGTTGTCAGTTCTCTGCTTTTGGATAGGATAGGAAGAGGATGACGTACCCATTGGAACCACACGATATACATAATAATGAAGAAGACCAGGATACCACCCACAATACCTGGCGGTTAGCGGATGACTTGAAGAGGTTTTATCGCACTTACCAATGATGGCAAACGAGCTCATACCATGCTTGGCAACCTCTTCGTGATCCCCATGTTTCGCAAATTCCGCAGCCGATACAGCCGCTGCACCAGTATAAGTGATTGATCCAGAGATGTACGTCGTATCAGGATTCGCATCCGTTGTCGGTGAGGGATCAGGAGCTGAGGTCGTTTGATCTTTCGGCTTGGCTATCTGATCAGCCGATACTGGCTATCCAAGGATGTAGACTCACAATCAGAAGGGTGTGCTTCGCTAGTGGCTTGGGATGACTTGTCCTTCGACGCTTCCGTTGTCTTATTTGCTGAAGTGTGATGAGAGGAGGTAGTCACACCCGTAGACCGAGCGGAACTCGATACATGGCTGCTCGGTATCTGCGAGCTGACCGCGGAGGTGTCGGCTGCAACTTCGGAAACTTCTGCAGGTAGTGTGGACTGGATGGAGCTCGGAGCTGGTACCGCAGTGGCCGTATCGATCAACGAAGATACTAGCGTATCTGATATCGCAGGCGCAAAAACGTTTGTATCGCCGATAGCTGAGGCCGACGAGCCTGCCTGAGCTGAACCGACTGGTGCCGTGCCGCTAGGCTGTAGATTGGAGGATACCGCCCTAAGATATCAGTTCAAGCCCATGTGGAACGAATCAACCTACGATGATACAAGTGGAGATCCCTGAGCGGGAGATGGGATTGCAACGACCACTGGATTAGTAGTCGCGGCAGGCTGGGTCGGTTCGGCTGCGATGGGTAGAGCGGACGTGACTGCGACCGCCGGAAGGGACCCCACTGCCGGTGGGGAGGAGACTGGTGGAGCGCCAGGAATGGGACTCGGCGACACATCCGCAGCCGGCTGAACTGGCGGACTTGGAGCTGGGGCGACATTGGCCGAGGCAACAACAGTAGCAGGTGCAGCGACGAGAGGCGGTTCCACTGCTGCTGGGACTACTTCAGTTTCGGCAGCTGGCGCAGGTTGGGTGACGATGGGCGCCATGACGTTGTTTTGGAGACTCAGGTCGGCGGCAGGTGCAGGCTGCGCCGGCACCGAGACAGAGGCTGCTGGCCCCACTGGGGCAAGAGACGAGTATGCGACGACGGAAGGGGCGGCGACATTGCTTGTAGTGACCACGGGGGCCGCAGAAGAGATGACCGGCACCCCTACTGCTCCATTCGGTTGTAGGACTGCTGTTTCACCCACAGCAGCCATGGCTCGAGTATTTATTCTATTGACAGTTGATCTGTTCTTGGTAGTGGTACTGTATTAGTGGAAATGGTATGTAGTATGATTAGAAGGTCAATAGACGGTCAGCGTATGTGAAGAGCGATCCATTGCTCATGATTTTCTATACCCCTGTGTATGAGCTGAGATGAAAGGGTTTGAAGGACTTGAAACGGTGATCAAACATTCAATTTGGGGTAAGGTTGTGAAAGGAGATATACGGAGATCCCCTTTATCTCCGCGCATCACTGATATCCAAGTGAGTCAAGGTGTAATTTCTAGCCTTTATCTACGGTCCATGAACAGACTGGTGGCAGCTCTCCGACCACGCTCAAACCAGTCCATATCCCAGGTGAAATCCAGAGCAATCATGCCAACTTCCTCTCAAGCTGGTCCGGGACCGTCATCCCTCCGAAATCTCAAACCACCTTCCCGGCAGGGTATGCAAGAACTAGACCGGGATGCATTCAAGCTAGACCTGCCAATCCTGAGTATCAAGGTGAAAGCATCAGATATAGACCGATATAGGAGTAATCCTATCTTCAAAACGTAAGCTATTTTGGTATCGAATAGATTCAAGCTGACACTCAGGTGTCTGCTGGATGTACCTAAGACGAGGATGGTAGTTCCGACCGAAGACGATCCGGAATACAAGCTCTTGAGGCTGAGAATGGATCAGAAAGGTTAGATCAAACGTTATGGCTTTGCGATGCAATCTGACGGTGTAGAGGACATTCCTGGCGAGGTGATGAAGATCATCGAGAGCGAGACGGGAGGTCTAGTGCAGGATACAGTAGCTCTGGATTACGAACACTGGACTACGCGTGAGTACACCATCCTCCTATAGTATTGTCTCAGTCACTGAGAATGTAGACGATATCTTAACCTCCGTCCTACCCCCACTTGAGGATGTCCCATCGGGCTTCACATCTACCGGACACATTGGTGCGTCTTCACCTATCGGTTGAGTACACTTAGCTGACCTGGATAGGCCACATGAACCTGCGCGATGAATGGCTTCCATACAAATCCCTCATTGGGCAGGTCATATTGGACGTGAGCTTAGAAGGTCTTTGGCAATGGATGAAGCTGACTGCTAGAAAAACAAGAACCTCCGTACCGTCGTCAACAAGCTGAACAATATCCACGCCCAATATCGATATTTCGATATGGAGGTTCTGGCTGGAGACAAAGATTTCATCACTCAAGTCGTGAGCTATTCTACCCCGCTGGTGTTAGGCCAAGCTGACAGTCAGTCTGAATCAGGCTGTTTATTCACATTTGATTTCTCGCTCGTCTACTGGAATTCGAGGCTGCATCACGAGCACGAACGAATCATTGCTTCTCTGAAACCGGACGAAGTTGTGGTAGATGTAATGGCTGGTGTCGGACCATTTGCGGTCCCAGCAGCCAAGAAGGGATGCAGTGTATTTGGAAACGACCTAAATCCAGAAAGTGTGAAATGGATGGAAGTCAATCGAGTCAAGAATAAAGTCAGTCATATCTCTGCTATGTCAATCAAGCTGATGTTCCAGGTAGAGGATAAATTGAGAGTATCAGAAATCGATGGGCATGCCTTTATCAAGGCCGCACCTGAATTGGCATGGACGAAACCGTTCGCTCCTTATGCGCCTAAACCGAATACCCGAGAGAAAGACAAGGCAGCAAGAAAGGAACGAGAGAGGAGAAAAGCAGAGGGTTTACCCCCCGCGCCTCCGACGCCGGCTCCTACAGAATCCACTGGACCTTTGAAACCACGATTGCCGGAACATTATATCATGAACCTCCCCGATTCCGCACTTACTTTCTTGTCATCGTTCCCATCATCTTTCACACCATTACTATCCAACGAGTCTTTCAAAAGCACCTACCCATCATTGGAGGATGTACCGATGCCTTTAATACACGTCTACTGCTTCACTCGAGAGATGGAGTACGAAACAGCGGAGAAGGATGTACTCCAGGTCAGCCTTTTTCATTTTTGTCAAGAGGCCTCGCTGACGATGTAGCGAGCAAGCGAATCCCTTGGCCATCAGTTGACACCTGATGTACCAGGCTTCAACTTATATCTAGTCAGGAGTGTCGCACCCCACAAGGAAATGTACTGCCTCACCTTCCGATTACCGACGGAAGTGGCATTCAAGTCTCTGTAGGCAAGATGGTACATGTAGGCAGACTACAAATTATGGGCGATGCGATGCCTGGAATGCAAATGAACATATTGACATTGTTGTGATGGATGCGAAACGCTCTCCAGCTTTCCTCATTGATGACCGGCGGGTGTTTGGGCACGACTCTGTGTTCGGCTCACAGCTGGACTGTGCTGTGCGGGTGTACTCATCATCAGCATCATATCACAATACCGACAGAGTTGAACTTACATGATTCCACTTCCAAATTGACTATGCAGCACACCCCCTCCCAGGGTGATTTGCCCCCGACCAAATCCGGGTAATAACATACTTCCATCCCATCCGTCAAAGCCATCACTACTCATGAATGTAGGCAGGTATTCTGCCCAACCTGCCGTTTGGGGAGTGCCGTTGACCTGCTGTTGTAGAGGATTGGCAAGATGGGACATTTGCGGCGTATAGTGATTCTGGAAATGGGATGATGGCGAGTTCTGAATTGAGTCGGAAGGTCCGGCTGCAGAAGGTAGGATCCTGGCTGTCAGCTTCATATGATCGGCTCCAGGATGAGAAGCTTACATCATGTCACCACCTTGAGGGATGAATGTGAACTGAGGCCCAGGATCTACTGCTTCCCCAGACCAATCGCCCATTAACGTGGGATCATACTGTCCAGTGGCTTGCTGTTGACTGAATTGCGTGCCAGTGGTGGTGTTCATCATGTCGATAGTCTGATGACCTCCGGGTGCGGGGGAACCAGCTCGAGAACTGTTTGGCATCGTTCGGCTCTCTTTGGTCTTCCTAACGATCTCTCGGATAAAGGCAGCGTATATTCCTGGTTGATGGGATGGATCGACGGCTACTTCTTCCAGTAGATCTGCTACCTCACTGCCGTATCAGCTGGATGTCTTGGATCTTGGAAGAGGTGGAATGACGTACGAGACAAGCTTGAAGATCGTTTCTTCGTAATCATGATATGGCCGCAACTCGGGCTTTAACAGTTTGAGGAGGGACAATAGCTATTAAATTAGCTCTGACCCGCTCCCGCAGGATGTTGACTCACAGCATAACTGCACATGACGAAATTCGTGTCGGGTAGATATGGTAATTGGGCTTTCGGCGAGAATTCCTCCTTGACAGCGGTACAAACACGCTAATGATCAGCTCACTATCACGAAGTCGAAGAGAAACTTACAGTCGCAGCCTCGTAGACATTTAGCAAAAAGAACGAGATGTCCATTTTCTGCCTCTGCCAAAGTCAGCTTAACTAGCCAGCGTGTATGTGTTCAATTTACCTCTAGCGCATTTTCGAGACCAAAAGAATACAAAACAAGAGATGAATACGCGTAGTAGAACGAAGCTCTGCCTTCGTAGTCCATCTTTGAGTCTCCATTTGCGGGATAGCTAAGGGTCAGCACGAGTTCAACTCCTAACCTAGAGGCACATACTAGTCTGGTTTATACCACTATTTTATCAGCTTCTTTACGGGTCTTTGGCAGCAAACTGCTTACCTCTGCTAGCCACCGGCGCAACTCCTCGTGTGCTGATCTCACAATCAACATATCTGATCATTAGAGACTGTACACCCAAGAGTAGAAGTACCCACAGTCACAGTCATTACGCAAGCCAGATACGGTCTGAGTCGAGGAATAGATGGAATCAATAGCCCTCGACATGATCTGTTGCAAGACCGCATATGCTGCCAAAGCCCTATCCGTGGGTAGGGAGAAGCGCTGTAGATGCCAAGAAGCTTCACAGGCGTTTCGGATAATGTAGTCTTCCCGCAGAGTATATGGTTTACCCATTTGCGCAGAGATTGATCGGTCGAGGATGAAGCATAATAACCACGTTCGTTCTCGGTTGATGATCTACTATCAGCACGTCGTCCCCCTGCTGATTCTGCGATTACTGACCTCAAGATCACGCGCTCTTCCCTCTTCAGTATCGAGCCCTGATACCATACTCTTCCGATGCAGATTCAGGTCGGTGGCCATACGAATAGCCATCCCCAACATCAACCACGTCCGATCTTGCTCAAATCTGGGCATCAGCTATGCTCGATCCAGGAATCCGACAGCGTACGTCTTTTCTGGCCCTAGTGTCCACACCGAAAGCAGCAAATACGCTTGACAGACTTCGACGCTTTTATATCCTCTTGAAGGGACTTCGAACGCTAGACGTTTCGCATAGGCCGATAGCTGCGAGTGCAGATCTTCACGCTTGTCGTAGTATCGAGCGGCTATTGCGCAAATGCTACTTGATGAGCTTCCTGTATACGCATTGATAAGGGACTTGACATACACAGTACACAAGAATTGACTTCTTTGCAGAACCAGGTCGGGGGTATGAAACTGCTGATATACAACTGGCACGTGAGGAGCCACTGCAACTTTAGCTGATCCCAGCAATGGTCCTTCCGGTCACTCACTGTGATCAAAGAAGATGTCGAACAGCTGCGAAATTTCTTCACGGTTGACGATTGTCAAAAGCTCAGGGACCTATCTGTCAGCTGATACTCGTTGATGGGAGGTTGGTGCTTACGCGTTCGTCTAGCCCACCCGGAGGCGGTGTTGACACGGCACCAGGTTTGAAGTAATTCGAGGAAGCGACACCTCCCCGATCCTCGCCATCCGGTTTCCCTCCCCGAACATCACTAACAGCCACCCTCGACTGACTACTGCTCCGGCTCATCGGCGCTCCGTTCCTTCCCTGCATATGCTTCGAGCTATCCAGACCTAACGGCGATGGTCGATGCACCTTACCTCCCACTCCGACACCTGGGAAATGACGTTTCGACGTCGCATCCGAATTATGCAGACTTGCTTCCGCCAGTAGACCTAATGGCGAGAGCACGTTATCGGGGAGTGAATGTAGTCGGGGTGATAGTGGTGGTTGAGTATGATGACCCGCGTCGCCTCCGGTATCATAGGGATACGCGTCATTTGAATGTGTTTGTGGGTATTGGGAGCGGTTCATGGCGACGGCAAGAGTTGGTACAGCGGATGGTGCAGTGTATGATGTGATGAGGTGGATCATGTCGGGATCGTTGGTCGCAGAGTGGAGAGCGGTAGAAAAGCCATTCAGGTTGCCTTGGTCGAGGTTGCTCAGTGCCTGCATTGTCAGTACGTGCTACGCTTCGCGAGTGCAAACTCACTCCACCGATACTACGTAAAGCTGCCTCCATTTTTGCGACTTTCGCTGCAAGCGCTTCGTTCTTTCGCGTACTACGCTTGCCCCTGTTTGACTCCTCAAAAACACACTCGTGACCACCACTCTTACAACGCTGAATGTCAGCTTTCACCACCATTGCTAATACGGCGCCACTCACTTTACATGGTCCGCCCGGATTGGCATCATCCGGTATACATCTCATCTTGATCTTTCGACATGGTATACAAGCTCTGTAGCCGTCAGCAAATCTCAATCTGCTGATTGACGGTGACTAACCTCGAGCCTCGTGTCAACTTGGTCTTGGGCTTGCCATCTTGGCCCCGCCCTTTACCCTTTGCAGGCGTCCCTTTGCCCCCGCCGCTTCGACCATCATCTCCAGCATCATCATCGTCTTCATCCTCATCATCGTCGTCGTCATCTCCATTCTCATCCTCTAGATTGCCTCTTTGTCGTTTATCGTCATGGAATTGGTATCCCGCCTGATGTGCTCCCATTGAGCTCTCGAGTGTTGGAAAGGACGGCATCGTATTGTACCCTGTAGCGTATGGATGCCCACCATAGCCTCCTCCCCATCCACTGCCTTCTCCACCTTGTCCATCCTGTCCATCCTGAGGTGCGCCCCCAGCCTCCCAAGATCGTTTCATGTCGATACTATTACAGGACGTTGTATCGTGGGAAGTTGCCTTTACCTACTCACTGATCGCTGAGGATTCTCTGACCGGTTTGGAGTGCGGTATGAGCTTCCCGAGTAAGGTATAGTGTGGATGCGAGTAGTACGGGTAGTGGATATAGTGTTTACTTAGGTGGACCTTCCGGGAAACCAGTCGCCCGGGGACCATTAGCGGAATCAAATCTATTATATTAACAAAATCCTAATGCTATTAGGATCGGCGTTTACCGCTGTGTGGCAATTTAGCCGAAGGAGCCCCGCTCAGGTATTAAGAATCACGCAACCGATCTGGAGAGCAACATCAATTGAACGGGTACTCACTCTACATCAATCATCTCACTCAATTGTATAGCAGCTCACCAACGGCATGAGTGCCAGAACACCATGGCGGGGTCTCTCCTGTCTGGCTGCTTCAGGCTCGACAATCAGGCCACTACTCCTCTCGCAACAGCGCATATTTCCGAAACCTTCCCGAATCACCGGCCTCACGTTCACACCGCTGCGGACCTTCTCAACCTCACATAGACTTCTGGTGCCCGGTAGAGCTCGTCCTCCACCCGAAGAGAAACCGAAGTCCTCGTCGGCAGTCCTTGACACCGACCAGCCTTCCAAGGAGATCTCCGAAAAGTCTCAAGCGAAAGCCGACTGGCGCATCATCATGCAACTCGCTCGTAACGTCTGGCCCAAGGATAGTCCGGGAGTCAAGATCCGGGTCGCTGGAGCTTTAGGATTGCTAGTAGCTGGAAAGCTGCTCAATGTTCAGGTCCCGTTCTTCTTCAAGCAGATTGTCGATAGTCTGAACGTTCCTATCACGGAGAGTACTACCGTCTGGGTATTGGCTGGAGCTAGTATCGCAGGATGTACGTAGCTTGTCGACCCGTTCCGCTCAAGCTGACAGTGTAGATGGTATTGCTCGGATATTGACTACACTCTTCGCGGAGCTGCGGAATGCTGTCTTCGCCTCGGTTGCACAGGGAGCGATTCGGAAGGTCGCCAAGCAGACTTTCGAGCACTTGTTGCAGATGGACATGAGGTTTCACTTGACAAGGCAGACTGGTGGTCTAACCAGGGCTATCGATAGAGGTACCAAGTGAGCTTCGAAACTTGCGTCGTCGTGGTCTCAGCTCACATTGCAGGGGTATCTCTTTCGTATTATCGTCCATAGTCTTTCACGTTATTCCCACTGCACTTGAGATCAGTATGGTCTGTGGTATCCTTGTACGTCGGTTCTGCGGCTGTTAGTCACTAGCTGATTCCGTAGTCTTGGAAATTCGGCTGGGACTTTGCAGCCGTCACCGTTATCACAATGGGTCTTTACTCCTGGTTCACAGTCACCACCACCGCATGGAGGTAAGCTATATTGGTCCCATTCGACTCAGCTGATAGTTAAGGACGAAATTCCGCAAAGACGCAAACGCAGCCGACAACAAAGGTGCTACCTTGGCAGTAGACTCCCTGATCAACTTTGAAGCAGTAAAGGTGAGCTTTTCCTTTTGGCCGGCAAGATTCGGCTCATGCGCATAGTAAAGGCTTTCAACAATGAAAAGTACGAAGTTGCACAATATGATTCTACCTTAAAGAATTACGAGAAAGCCTCGGTCAAGATCGCTACTTCGCTAGCGGCCCTCAATTCGGGGCAGAACTTGATCTTTTCGAGCGCATTGACGATGATGATGCTTTTGGCGGCGCAGGGGATCGTCAAAGGTAAGTCGGCTGACTGTATTTTAGTACATGGCTTACAATGGCAGGAACGATGACGGTCGGTGATCTGGTCATGGTCAATCAGCTCGTCTTCCAATTGTCACTACCCCTCAACTTCCTAGGAACGGTTTACCGGGAATTGAGGCAGAGTCTAATCGATATGGAAGTCATGTTCAACCTTTCCAACGTGGATTCATCCATCAAGGTATGCTCTAAACATATCTCAAACTGGGATTGCGCTCATTCCAGGACAAAGCGGGCGTCAAACCTCTATCTCTCAAGGGCGGACAGATCAGGTTCGAGAACGTCTCATTCGGCTACCACCCTGACCGACCCATCTTCAAAGACTTGTCAATGACGATACCTGCAGGAAAGAAGGTCGCTATAGTGGGCCCATCTGGCTGTGGAAAATCGACGGTCTTCCGATTACTTTTCAGATTCTACGATTCCGACTCGGGTCGTATCCTGATCGACGGACAGGATATCAAGGACGTCTCTCTCGAAACGCTGCGTAAAGCGATCGGTGTCGTTCCTCAAGATACTCCCCTTTTCCATGCCGATATCCTACACAATGTTCGATATGGAAACTTAGAAGCGACAGACGAGGAAGTCATCCAGGCTTGCAAGAAAGCTCAAGTCGACGATACCGTTCAGAAACTTCCCGAGAAATATAAAACTAAAGTCGGAGAGAGGGGATTAATGATTTCTGGAGGTGAAAAGCAGAGATTAGCGGTAGCGCGTCTTCTACTAAAGGATCCGCCTATCTTGTTCTTTGACGAGGCGACAAGTGCGCTCGACGTATATACCGAAACGGAATTGATGCGGAATATCAATACGACCTTGATCGATGGGACAAAGACAAGTGTCTTTATCGCTCATAGGCTAAGAACGATATCGGATGCTGGTGAGTTCAGCTACACTGGTCGTGACTAGAGCTGATACCCAGATCACATCATCGTATTGCGAGATGGCCAGGTCGCGGAGGAGGGAACGCATGAGGAGCTGGTGGCGATCACTGGGGGTGTGTACAGTCGTCTCTGGCAGGCACAGCTCAGCGAGAGCACGCAGGCTCTCGAAGAGGAAGAGGTTGTGGTCAAGCCAGCTCAGACATAGTCTGTCGTCGAAGCCATCTACTGGTCTCTCACCGCTAAGGCAAGCACACGTTCAAATTGGCATACATCAGAGTGTGTTCTTGTGTGCTGTCGTAGGGAGTTGGCTAGCTTCTCGATACGTTGTCGATCAGAATAACTTGCAGCGATATATGCATGCAATATAGAAGAAGTAAATAATATAATATCCGCGTCAAGCATCCTACACACCACAGCAGTTCCAGCTCCTGGCTTCTGCCTCAGACAGCGATCGTAACCTCTATCACCGTCGCCTCACACCTCCCGCTCCCTCTCTCCTAGGTACGATCTATGCGCCGTCGTAAACGACTTCGGCGATGGTGAGGAGCAACTGGCGTAGGAGTCGGTCTAGCCCCTTCAACTTCACCACGACGCTGAACTAAAGCCAAAGTCTGCGTAGCTTGTGCTAAACCAGGTATATCTCCAGTCGGCGTAAATTGCCCGATGGTCGTGACATCATTACCGCCATCATCTGCGGTACCGTCATTCCCATTCGATAGCAATGAAGTAAGGAACTGACCAATGGTAGCTCCTGCATCGGTAAACACGGGACTGGAAGACGATTCCTGGAATGGTGCGGCGGTAGGACTCTCGGAGGGGGCGTCTTCGCTTGATGAAGAAGAGGGTTGGTCGGATGATGGTTCTTGGGATGAGTTTTCAAAGGTCGATTCTGCAGGAGGCTGCTCCGTTGGCGAAGGTTGCTCCGTTGGCGAAGGTTGCTCCGTTGGCGAAGGTTGCTCCGTTGGCGAAGGTTGCTCCGTTGGCGAAGGTTGCTCCGTTGGCGAAGGTTGCTCCGTTGGCGAAGGTTCCTCAGTTGGCGAAGGTTGCTCGGTTGTCTGTTCTTGGAACGTTGTTGGCTCGGCAGTTGATTGCTCGGAGGTAGGTGAAGGAAGTGGCTCAGTCGTTGTCTCTTGGAATGAGGTGGAAGGGATGATAGTTGGCTCGAACGTCGTTTGCTCCGGACTCGACGATGAAGGCTGCTCAGGTGTCGGTTGAGACGAAGCGATGGACGTAGTGGTGGGCTGAAAGGACGACTGCTCAGAACTTGATGATGGAGCCGACTGGATTGTCGGCATGTAAGACGAGATGAAGGCTGTAGTGGTGGGCTGGACCGAGGACTGCTCAGTTAGAGACGAAGATGAAGGCTGCTGAGTTGCAAGAACCTGCGATGAAGTGGTCTCGGAAGATGTTGTCTCGACAGTCGATTGTGTGGAGGTAGAAGGTGGTGGCGGCTCCTGTAATGTCTTTGCCTCTGTCGTCTTCGCCTCCGATGAGCTCGACTGAGACGTGATCATTTGGGTGGAGAGACCTGGAGCGGACCGCCCCGAAGTCGAGATGACAGATGGCGTGGAACTAGATATCGCAGCCGTCGATGAGCGATCCGGTTCGGACAGAGATGACATGCTGGATATCGGAATGGTATTGGCCATCGAAACGGGAGAAGCTGTGTACTGGGACATACTCGACGAGGAACTCGTGAGTATGGTAGATGTCGAGCTCGAGGTTGATGTGGCTGACGAGCTGGAAGTGACAAAGGAAGATTCCATCCCAGACAACTGATTCGATGAGGAGCTAGATCGCAAGCTGGTTTGCCCAGTCGTTTCGACGGTACTCATGACCTGAGTAGAAAGGGTGGAGGACTCCGATCTCTCCGAAGTAGATGAACTACTGTCCACTCGGTCCGACCTCGATGAACTCGATGAGATGTTGGATGTCGCTTGGGAGGCCGTGGAAGCTTTTGAAGTAGTAGGCGATTCTCGGCTAGATGTTTCGTCGTTACTTCTGGTCGATACAGAAGATTGATCTGACGATGAGTCCGTCATGGAAGAAGATCCGCCCAAAATACTGGACAACAACGAAGTCACCTGGTCGCTGAGTGATGACGCCTGCGAAGACCCCGATCCGGTACTGCTATCGTCGATAGTGATCGTGGATTCTCCATTCACCCCGATATCCTCCCCATCGTCGTTGCCATTAGTCTCGTCTGGCTCTCCGTCTTCAGAGCTACTGCCGCCATCTGTTCCATTGGCAGCGTTGGAGAATCCGATAGAGGAGCTAGCAGATGAAAAAGTGACCCTAGCTGTGGATGCATCCGATGAGCTGGCGGTACTCGATGTCATTTCCGACGTCGTGATAGAGGATAGGGTGGACGTGGCTGATGCGACAGTTTCGCGATCGATAGTCGATGCACCGGTTTCGCTTGCCATACTCCCGGTCTTTGGCAATACCGAGGACCAGACTGAGCTATACACGTTGGCGGCAGCAGATCCATCTTGAACCGAGGCCTGATTCTCATCGTACATCGACCCGGAGCCGGATACCGAGGCTGGTTCAGAGTAATGAGAAGTGACGTCTGCGGCACTAGCAGCGGCGGGTTCAGTGCTGGCGGCAGCAGCCGCAGGAGCGACATATGCGGCACTGGCAGCGGCTGGTTGTACAGAGCTGGCGGCAGCTGCGGTTTCGGCAGGAGCCGGTTGAGCAGCTTGTCCACCAGTCCATCCGCCCTGTCGATTTCCACCACCGGCCCAATTACCAGCTTGACCACCTCGGCCTCTTTGGCGCTGCCCTCTTTGGCGCTGCTTCAGCCGAAGGGACGCGGAAAATGGGAAGACGCCGAGCTCTCGAAATGGATCAGTGGTATCGAAGGTGGGTACGTCCAAAGTGGCGGTGGGTGCAGGAGAAGGCTCGGGTGCGGGTGAAGGCGAAGTCTCGACGGCGGGCGAGCTTGACGCAGGTGGAGAAGTTGGATTGGCTCGATTCTCGATCTCTGAAGTAGGTGACGAGCTCGAAGGGATGATAGTCGCGTCGGAGATGCTCTCCAGTGAGCTGGCAGCCTCGGTCTGAGCAGTCATGCTGGAGTCGGACGTGCTGGTATCGCCTGATGAGCCCGACTGACTTGATGATTCAACGACAGAGGCATCGGAAGTGGCCGAACTAGCTTCATCACCAGATGGCTGATCGGTGTATACCAGAGCCGAGCCAGCTTCGAGTGAGCTCGCAGGGGTCGTGTCGACGGTAGTAGTGATCTGAGCTGAGGATTGGGCGGTTATCGCGGTACTTGATGCGCAAGGAATACAAGTCGTGGTGGAGACGACGGTGATAGTTGTCAAATCACGCTCGCTGACGGATGTCACATCCGAGCAGCACGTAGGACTGGCTGAGGTGATAGAGCTAGTCGTAGGATGGCTTAGATTCGCGTAGATGGTGGTCGTAAGTCGCAGGACCGACTTCTTCGGCTCGACCGCAGCGTTCTTGTTGGCAACGGGGTTGATTGTAGGCTCGAGTAGCGGTGGTGACTCGAGTGAAGAGGTACTGGGTTCAAGCGTTGAGCCGGGCAGAGCTGATGCTCCTCCTATCGAAACAGGTGCAGTCATTGTACTGTCATTCGCGATGGGAGTTGTAGTGGCGTCGGGTACCGCTGAGGACTCGCTCGGGAGGATAGTGGATTCGGAAATCGATGTCGATGAAGCTGAGCTGTTTTCGGTCGTATTCAGAGATTCCATGGCCTGAGTTGACAGCTGAGTCGAGTGGGGTAGGTGATTGGTCACGATGGGGAAGGTAGTAGTAACGTCTTCAGAAGGGGATGTAGCAGTACTGGAACTGCTAGACGTAGTCGAGTTGTTAGGCGTTTCGACAGTATTAGTGGATACAGTGCTTTCAGTGGGGGATCCCGTGCTCTTGGGCGAGCCGACTATGGTTTTAGCTTTACCAGCGGTCGATAGTGTGAATCCGGCCCCGAGAGATGTGGCAGCCATGGATGACGGTGATGTGATTCCAACCGTGGTCCCATCGGTGGTGCCGCTATCCTGACTTGAGGTCGATATGGTGACTTTCGGCTCACCTACAGCCGCTGTCGAAGCGGTCGACTCGACGATTGATGTAGTGGCCTGGGACACAGACGAGGTGGTATCAATCACCGGTACACCAACGGATGAGGCTGTACTTTCGGCAGCTGACGTTGACTTGATGATGCTCGAAACGATACTTGACGAAAGGCTGCTGGTAGCTAGACTAGATACCGCAGATATGGGGATCTGATTTGGGACCTGTCGTGTTGGCGCTGCGATTTCTGTCTGGCCCACCTTGGAGATTGATGCCGACGAAGTAGTCTCATTATAGGCGGAAGACACAGTGCTAGCAGCGTCGGAGGTGCTGGTGTACACAGGAACGGTGCTTGTCGGGCTGATACTGGTAGCGTTGGCGACGTTGGTTGTGGTCTCACTCGAGGTGGAGATGATCGAAGCGGGCTCGGTGGTAACCTCACCATCGCTCGGGACCGAGGTAGCTTGTGTGCTGGTCGTTGTCGTCCCTGCATTCACCATGTCTGTGTCGGTCCTATTTGACGTCGTTGGGGCTGGAGTATCGACGCCGACAAGAAGTGTACTTGTGGGTGATACAGTCGTGATCGACGAGGAGGTTTGCTGTGGTATGTCGGTACTGGTGACTGATGATATCACTGCGACATCGGAGGTGGGGGATGACATGTCGCTAGGAGATCCAGTGGGATCGACGATGCTCGATACCGCTGAAACATCTGTCGGGGATGCCTGCCCCTCACTAGCAGATGACGTAGATCCATCAGTCGACGCAATGGACGAGGATACACTCGAAGACTCGGGCAGCTCGGACTGCTGTGATTCGATGCCGGTGAGTATGGCGCTGGTGACCGTGGGCAACTCAGACACACTCGAAGCTGAGTCGGTAGATTGTGCGGGAATGACCAGAGATGGCTCTTGAATCGAAGTCGTCTCGCCTATGACCACGCTTGGAGAAGTCTCGACTTGAGTGATTTCAGCAGTTGCTGTATCGATGAATCGGAAGCTGGTCGTGGGAGCGGGTCCTTCGGAATGGGCGGAAGTTATTTCAGACCCGCCATCCTGTGTTGCAGCGCTCGAAGAAGGAGGTGGAGGTGAAGGCCATTCTCCTTCTCCCAGTCCGGCAACCGTGAGGGCTGTCCACCAAATGGAATCGTCGGGCTTGTGGACGTTTGGACTAGGTAGATTTAGATCGCCAGCCATGTAAGGATGGTTAGATTGACTGCGCCATCAGCTAGACTTTCCCAAAGGAGGTACTCAAACGTACCATATCATCCTTGCATAGTTGTTCTCTGTGTCCAGAAGATAGCCTCCCCCAGTCATATCCAATACCTGACCAGTATCTGAGATCCACTCGAGATTCCGACCCAGCAGATATGATACCTGTCTCTGAGTGACCATCATAACGCAGCCTGGTTTCCAAGTGTCCCCTTCTCCACCCGGAAGAATCCCGTATATTGCTATATCGGACGCAGCAGCATCTCCATCCGCACTGAGAGGCCACGGGATAACCTCGCCCCCTTGCGTAGAGGGGTTTGGCGCTGTCGGTGGACAGATGGGTTTCATGGCGGTGATGGTGTTTGGCGCAGAAAGGGTAGCGATTTGGGCCAGAATGATACATCCTGAACCAGGAGCACCGGTACTATGCGTCGTGACATTCATGGTAAAGGTGCCGGGAGACTGGGCGAGTGTATTTGCACCGAGTAGCAACGCGGGGATTATCAGGTTGATCATCTTGAATGATGGGTAACTGATGCGGTATTGCTGTATCGTTGCTGAATTAATTCCAGGCGTTAGGGAAAGGAATGTGGACAAGCGTCAAGCTTGATCGAAATATAGTAAAGCGATATCGAGAAAGGGGGAAAGGCGTAAAACAAGGCTCGAAGTGGTCGAGCTATAATTATTTCAGTAGGGGTCTGATCGGGTAATATACCAGAAGTCGAAAGACAAAGAGATGGTCATATATCCCGACCAAGGACTTTTGTGCCCCTCAAAGGCGGCGATACTTTTTCGAGCTCGCTGACTTGAACGCATTCCATGCGGTCATTCTTTGATTTCCTTTGTCGGATTGGTTGA
>Ga0308160_10003275_pt1 | contig 18408 bp, 19 predicted proteins | sample PhyFR1_FD_201036 | JGI IMG/M metagenome (GOLD analysis project Ga0308160, IMG submission 201036) | Phyllosphere microbial communities from UC Gill Tract Community Farm, Albany, California, United States - DLSLF.R1 | ecosystem: Host-associated > Plants > Phyllosphere > Unclassified | place: USA...
CGTGCACGCGGCGGTCGCCCTGCTCGTCCAGTTCCAGGCCTTCGATCCCGATCCGCAACCGCCCGGGCAACGGCCGCTTGTCGATCGCGCTGCGGCTGCCGGGCCGGGTGAAGTCCTGCACGCGGCCGACCAGCACCGCATCCACGCCCAGGTCCAGATCCACTGCAGCAGCCGCGTGCATGCGCAGGCGCCCGGGTACCGGATCAGGCCGCCGCGCCGCGATGCGCGGCGATCTCGGCCTGCAGCAGTTCGCCGAGGATGCGCACGCCGCTCTCGATGCGTTCTTCGGGCACGGTCACGAACGACAGGCGAAGGGTATTGCGCTGCGGCTCGACCGCGTAGAACGGCGCGCCCGGCACGAAGGCGACGTTGCGCTCGATCGCCTTGGCCAGCAGTGCGCCGCCGTCCATGCCTGCCGGCAATTCGACCCAGATGAACATGCCGCCGGCAGGGCGATTCCAGCGTACCTGCGACGGAAAGTACTTCTCCAGTGCCGCCAGCATCTGCTGGCAGCGGCTCGCGTACAGGCTGCGGATGCCGGGGATGTGCGCATCCAGGAAGCCGTCCTGCACCGCCTCGTAGACGATGCGCTGGCTGAACGAGGGCGTGTGCAGGTCCGCCGCCTGCTTGGCCTGCACCAGCTTGGCGTGCACCGCTTCCGGCGCCACCACGAAGCCCAGGCGCAGGCCCGGCGCCAGCACCTTGGAGAACGAGCCCATGTAGATGGCCGTGTCCGGATTCATCGACAGCAGGCTCGGCAGCGTGTCGCCGCTGTAGCACAGCTCGCCGTAGGGGTCGTCCTCGACGATGGGCACGCCGGCCGCGGCCGCGCGCGCGACCAGCGCCTGGCGCCGGTGCAGCGGCAGGCGCCGCCCGGTCGGGTTCTGGAAATTCGGCAGGCAGTACATGAAGCGCGCGCCGGCCAGTTGCGCATCGTCCAGCGCGTCCACCACCAGCCCGTCGTCGTCCGACTGCATCGCCGCGAAGGCCGGCTGGAACAGCGAGAACGCCTGCAGCGCACCGAGATAGCTCGGCGTCTCCACCAGCACCTTGCTGCCTTCGTCGATGAAGACCTTGCCGAGCAGGTCCAGGCCCTGCTGCGATCCGGTGGTGATCAGTACCTGGCTGGGGCGGATGCTGGCGCCGTCGCGGCTCACGCGCGCCGCCACCCATTCGCGCAATGGCAGATAGCCTTCGGTCGGGCCGTATTGCAGCGCCGCCTGCGGCGCCTCGCGCAGCACCTTGTCGCAGGCGTACTGCATGCGCGCCACCGGGAACGTGTCCGGCGACGGCAGCCCGCCGGCGAAGGAGATCACCTCCGGGCGTTCGGTGACCTTGAGGATTTCGCGGATCGCCGAACTGGTCAGCGCCTGCGCACGGCGGGAGAACTGGAAGGAGGTCGTCATGGCCATAGCATAGCGGCAGCATGGCCGCACTCCACTGTGCGGCGCAGCGCAAACGACAGCGACGGTCCGCGATAGACCGGGCCGACCCAACCGGCACTGGCATAGGTCGGCCAACGTCGACGCACGATGGTGTTGTGGCTACGCGTGGTGGTCCGCAGGGCCGGAGTGACCAGGGTGCGGCGCGCCTCGACCAGCGCCCAGCACTTGTCCGGCGCGATCCCAGCGCCGAGGATGGTGTGATTGTATGAGTAGAGTTCGCTGCGCCGGTCAGCGATTCCCACACATGCTCGGAGCGGTCGCGATCTTGCCGGCCTGGTGGCCGGCTATTGACCCGCGCCGACCACCTGGCTGAACCGCTGACGCTCGGCGCTGGACGCCGACGGACGCGCGACGGCGCTGGCGAGCGTGGACCTGAGCGTCGGGCTGAGTTGCACGTCGCCGCTGGCGACGGCATCGAGCGTGGTCATCACCAAAGGACTGGTGGCGCCGCGTGCGATGTAGTTCACCGCCACATCCGCGGCGGCGTCCGGGGCGGAAAGGCGGTAGATCTTCTGCACCGCCATCGCGCGCACCAAGGCGTCGCCGTTGCCCGAGGCCAGCGAGTCCATCTGCGCCACCGCGCTGCGCTTGAGCGCGTCGGCGCCAGGCGCGACGTCGTTCTCGATGGTGCCGATGAAGTTCAGCGCGGCCACCGCGGTGCGCTGATCGGTGCCGTGCGCGTCCAGGGTCGCCAGGGCATCGGCATAGACCTCGCGCGTTGCCTGGCCAGGCAGGTTGGAATAGGTCTCGTACATTTCTCCGTAGAGTCCCTTGTCCTTGCTGGCCCAGATCTGGTTGGCCTCGTCGAGCACCAGCGCGCGCCCCTGCGGCGAGGGCACCAGCATGCCGCGCAGCATGTCGCGCTCCATCGCCTGGCTTGCCGGCATGGCCCGGTAGGTCTCGGCCACCGCCTGTCTCGCCTCGGCACTGCCATCGACCGCTGCCAGCAGCCGTGCCGCGAATGCGTCCTGCTCGGCGCGCGACGGCGGCGGGTTGGCGTTCACCCGGGCGAAGAACTCCTGCAAGCGGCGCTGGATCTCGCCAGCCTCGAACGGCAGTGCCGCATCGGCGATGCCGGCATGCGTGGGCGCATCCTCGACCACGGGTCGGGTAGGTCGATAAGGATTGGCCGCACTGAGGCCCGTGCCAAACCGATCTGGGACGGAGGCGTCTGCCAGCGCAGCGGTTTCGCTTTCCGCGCCGGACAAGCGCCCGTGCCCACCCTGATAGAAATACAACGCGGCACTGGCGAACAAGCCGCCAACGATCACCAGCGGTAAATACCCTCGATATACGGAACTATTGATCTTCATTGGGATTGCCACGAGCCTGGAAAACAACGACACAACCCCGTGCTTGCCCGAACAAGCGCAAGCACGGGAACCTGCCACCGCGAGGTGCGCTTAGATGCGCTCGTAGTCGCAGGTACTGCCGCGCCATTCCGGCAGATAACCCTGTCGCGAATAAGTTCCGCCGTTATATCGACAGGACCAACCGTAGCCACCTTCCCAGTTCGACTTCCAGCCTGCCGGGCAGGAAGACTGCAAGGTGACGTAATAATCCGGATCGCCACCGACCACATTGACCGTGCCGACACGCTCACTGAAGATGATCGCAGCGCGGCCCTTCCAGCCCGGTTTCGGCGAACAGGTCACGGTTTCCGAGCGTACGTTGCACGCCGACCACGAGTTGTTGTAGCCGCCGTTGATTTCCATCGAGCCGACACGGGTGGGAACCGCCCATTTGATACCGATATTGAATCCCCGGGTGACGCAGGAGCTGTGGCCCGTGGTCAGCGCCACCGAACCGCAGGAACCGCCCTGGTTGCTGAAGCAGTAATGCCAGTCCGATCCGTCGATATATTCGGAACGCTGCTGCTTGCCGATCCAGCCACCGAAGGTGGTTTTCAATTGCGTAGACGGATCTGCGGCGGCGACGCCACTGAACAAGAACAGGACCAACGAGAACAAGATGATCCTTAATTTAAATTTCGACATACCACTCTCCCTAATAAATAAGCCAGCCCAAGATGTAGACAAAATAGCGCCACTGCGTCACACACGATCATCCTGGAAAACGCAGCGAAACCTCCGCGCATGGCGTGCGAAGTATCTCGATCGACGTTTACCGAGGAATCCCAGCCGGAGTGACGGTGCGCAGAGCCTACCCAAGCAATGCTACATATTGGTGGCACGCAAAATTAACTAAATGCGGCAAATCAAATTGCATGAATATTATAATATTGAACGAATTTGAAAATTCGGTCGGCCGGCCCCGAGCTTGCGCTGGCAGCGACCGCTGCCCCACCTTCCCGCAAGATCGCATCTGAGCCTTCTACGTTGCTTATCACGCAGGCATGGCAGTAGCACTTCAACGCAGCGCCAGCGCAGAGCGCATCGTGCGGCCAAGGCGCTGCGGCGAGACCGCTACGCGAACCGGTCTTGCGCTCGCGCGGATGCGGGCAGGCTTTTTTGGGCACAACGCGATGTCGGCAACAGCCATCGCCGCAGGCGCAACTGGACGGCGCAGCCTCACGGCAGCAAGTTTCGCCTCACCCATTCCGCCTGCCGGCAAAGTCGATGCCGCCGCGACGGTGACAGGCCTCAGCAGTCGCAGCCGCCACCATGGCGGCCGCCGGACAACGGTCCGTGGGTGCCGGCATCAAGCCTGTGCTGCGACGCCCAATAATCGCCCCAGCGCGGCATGCGTATACAGACGCACATCCGAGATGGCGGGGAGTGTCGCCGCCGCGAACAGCGCCTCGTCCAACTGCAGGATCGGGCCGTAGGCGATCGCGGTCTGCGCACCGATGGAGGACAGGCGGCGCAGCACCGTCAGCCTATAGCCCTGCCCCAGGTAATAGCGGGTGCCGCCGTCGGCCGGCAATGGCGCTTCGGTATCGATGCGTGCGTGCAGCGGCGCGCGGCCAGCCGCGACGGCGCGGAAATCGGCATCGGCCTGGCGCAATGCGTCACGCTGTGGCGGCGCGAGCGCCTGCAGATCCAGGCCGAAGAAGGCACCGGGGTGCAGTGGCATGGGCAACGGCAGATCGCTCATCGCAGCCGATTTTGGCTCATGCGATACGCCAGTCGCGCCAGTTCAGTGCCGACGCGGCGGTGCCGGACCGCAGCTGTCGCAGCCGCCGCACGCGCCGGCACCGGCGGTGGCCGCAGGCGCGATCTTGCGGCCCATGGCCTGTAACCAGGACGCGCGGCCCGGCTTGAGCAGGCGCACGGCGATGGCGCCGCGCAGCTTGCGCGCGGTGCCGGGAAACTGCTTCTTCAGCACCACCCAGGCGCTGAGCAGGACCGCCAGCGCGATCACCAGGTACTGCAGCAGCAGCGACGTGCTCATCTCAGCCGGCTCCCAGCGCCGCCGCGACCTGGTAGGTGACCAGCGAGGCCAGATACGCCAGCGCGAACAGGTAGAACGCGGCGAAGCTCATCTGCTTCCACGAGTTGGTCTCGCGCTTGATCGTGGCCAGGGTGGAAATGCACATCGGCGCGTAGATGTACCAGACCAACAGCGACAGCGCGGTGGCCAGCGACCAGCCATTGTGGATCAGCGGCGACAGCGCCTGCGCGGCGGCATCGTCGTCGGCCGCCGCCAGCGCGTACACCGTCGCCAGCGACGCCACCGCCACTTCGCGCGCGGCCAGGCCGGGGATCAGCGCGATGCAGATCTGCCAGTTGAAGCCCAGCGGCGCGAACACCGTGGTCATCGCATGGCCGATGCGGCCGGCGAAGCTGTAGTCGATCGCCGGCAGCGTGGCGTTGGCCGGCGCGGCCGGGAACGACAGCAGGAACCACAGCAGGATGGTCAGCGCCAGGATGATGCCGCCGACGCGCTTGAGGAAGATCGCCGCGCGCTCCCACAGGCCCAGCGCCAGGTCGCGCAGGTGCGGCACGCGGTACGACGGCAGCTCCAGCAGCAGCGGATGCTCGCCCTTGTCGCGGCGCCACTTCTTCATCGTCCACGACACCGCCAGCGCGCTGGCGATCGCGGCGAAATACAGCCCGAACAGCACCAGGCCCTGCTGGTTGAACACGCCCCAGACCTTTTTCTGCGGGATGAACGCGCCGATCAGCAGCGCGTACACCGGCAAGCGCGCCGAGCAGGTCATCAACGGCGCGACCAGGATCGTGGCCAGGCGGTCGCGCGGATCCTGGATGCTGCGCGTGGACATGATGCCGGGCACCGCGCAGGCGAAGCTGGACAGCAGCGGGATGAACGAACGCCCCGACAATCCGGCCGCGGCCATCATGCGGTCGAGCAGGAACGCCGCGCGCGGCAGGTAGCCGGATTCCTCCAGCGCCAGGATGAAGGCGAACAGGATCAGGATCTGCGGCAGGAAGATCACCACCCCGCCGAGGCCGGCGATGATGCCGTTGACCAGCAAGCTGTTGAGCGGACCCTCCGGCAAGGTGCTGCCGACCCAGGCGCCGAGCGCCTTGCTGCCGCCGTCGATCAGGTCCATCAGCGGCGCGGCCCAGGCGTACACCGCCTGGAAGATCAGGAACATCACCAGCGCCAGGGTCAGCAGCCCGGCGACCGGGTGCAGCAGCCAGCGGTCCAGCGCGTCGTCGATGCGCGAGGTGCGGGTCGGCATCGACACCGCGGCGGCGAGGATGCGCCGCACTTGCTGATGGTAGTCGCCCTGCCCTTCGGCCGGCGCCACCGCCGGCGGCAGCGCCGGGGCCAGCGCATCGAGCCGCTCGACCAGCGCCTTGGCGCCGTTGCGGCGTACCGCCACGGTCTCGATCACCGGCACGCCGAGCGCGTCTTCCAGCGCCTGGCGGTCGATCAGGATGCCGCGGCGCTGCGCGGCGTCGACCATGTTCAGCGCCACCAGCATCGGCTTGCCCAGCTCGCGCAGCTCCAGCGCGAAACGCAGGTGCAGGCGCAGGTTGGTGGCATCGACCACGCACACCAGCACGTCTGGCGCCGGCTCGCCCGGATAGAAGCCGCGGCACAGGTCGCGGGTGATCGCCTCGTCCAGGCTGGCCGGCTGCAGGCTGTAGGCGCCCGGCAGGTCGAGCACGGCGAAGTCGCGGCCGGACGGCGCGCGGAAGCGGCCTTCCTTGCGTTCGACGGTCACGCCGGCGTAGTTGGCCACCTTCTGCTTGCTGCCGGTGAGCTGGTTGAACAGCGCGGTCTTGCCGCAGTTCGGATTGCCGACCAGGGCCAGGCGCAGCGGAACGGCCTCCGCGCTCATGACTGCGCCTCGGCGGCGGCAACGACGCTGACCTGCACCCGCGCCGCTTCGCTGCGGCGCAGGGCGAAACGGGTATAGCCGACCTGCACCAGCAACGGCTCGCCGCCGACCGGACCGCTGGCCAGCACCTGCACCTGCTCGCCGGCGACGAAGCCCAGCTCGCGCAGGCGGCGCGCGATCGCGTCGTTGGGCTGGCGGTCGTGCACGGTCTCCACGGTGGCGGTGCTGCGCAACGGCATATCGGACAACGTCACGGAACGTTCCGTCGAATAAGAATGGTTATCAATTGTAGCACCGTCGCAGTGCGTCATGGCGTGGCCGGCGCGGCCCGCTATGATTCCCATATGGCTGCCGTTATCCCTCCGTACGAGAACTGCCGATGAGCGATGCATTGCTGCTGGAGCGCTCAGGCAAGGTCCTGACCCTGCGGCTGAACCGACCGGACGTGCGCAACGCGTTCGACGCCGCGCTGATCGCGCGGCTGACCGAAGCGCTGCAGCAGATCGGCGCCGATCCGAAGGTGAAGGTGGTGGTGCTGGCCGGCGCCGGCGCCGCGTTCTCGGCCGGCGCCGACCTGCAATGGATGCGCTCGATGGCCAGCGCCAGCGAGGCGGAAAACCTGGCCGATGCGCTGGCGCTGGCGCAGCTGATGCGCACCCTGGACGAACTGCCCAAGCCGACCGTGGCGCGGGTGCATGGCGCGACCTTCGGCGGCGCGGTCGGGCTGGTCGCCTGCTGCGACATCGCCGTGGCCTCCACCGATGCCCGCTTCGGACTCAGCGAGAGCCGCCTGGGCCTGTTGCCGGCGGTGATCTCCCCGTATGTGATCGCCGCGATCGGCGCGCGCCAGGCGCGGCGCTGGTTCGCCAGCGCCGAAGCGTTCGATGCGGCCACCGCCACCCAGATCGGCCTGGTGCACCAGACGGTGGCGCCGACCGCGCTGGACGCGGCGGTGCAGCGCCAGGTGGAGCTGCTCGGCCAGGCCGGCCCGCTCGCCGCCGCCGGGGCCAAGACACTGGTGCGCCGGGTCGCCGCCGGCGGCGACAACGCCACGCTGGACCGCGACAACGCGGCGCTGATCGCGCGGCTGCGGGTCTCGGCCGAAGGCCAGGAAGGACTGAGCGCGTTCCTGGACAAGCGCGACCCCAACTGGGCGGGATTCTGGTGAGCCCGCTCGACCACATCGGCCTGCGCTGCGTCGACCTGGAGCGCAGCCTCGGGTTCTACCGCGCCGCGCTGGCCGCGCTCGGGCTGGACATCGTCATGGAAGTGAGCGCCGAGCAGAGCGGCGATCGCCGCCACATCGGTTTCGGCCGCGACGGCAAGCCCAGCGTCTGGCTGACCGATGGCGCTGCGGGCGCCGGCGGTGAACTGCATCTGGCCTTCGTCGCTGCCGACCGCGCTCAGGTGGATGCCTTCCATCGCGCCGGGCTGGCCGCCGGCGGTCGCGACAATGGCGCGCCCGGGCTGCGGCCGCATTACCACCCCAACTACTACGGCGCCTTCCTGCTGGATCCGGATGGGCACAACATCGAAGCGGTCTGCCAGCGACCGGCGAGCGCCTGAGCGGCGCCCTGCACTGACGATCGCACTTCGCGCGGGCGGCGGCCTGCGCCGCTCGGCGACGGCGCGCAGCCGTCCACTCCAAGGAATGCATGTGACCGCCAATTCGCCGTTTCCGCCCTGCCCCGCGCGGCCTCTGCCGATCGCGCCCGCTTGCGCGGCGCGCTGCAGGTGCCGCCGATGAGTGACTTCGTCCGCCTGGTGGAAGTGGGACCGCGCGACGGCCTGCAGAACGAGAAGGCCTGGGTCGCCACCGCCGACAAGATCGAGCTGATCGCGCGGCTGTCGCGCACCGGCCTGCGCAGCATCGAGGCGACCAGTTTCGTCAGCCCGAAATGGGTGCCGCAGCTGGCCGACGCGGCCGAGGTCTACGCCGGCATCGTGCCGGCGCCGGGCGTGGACTACCCGGTGCTGGTGCCGAACCTGCAGGGCTACGAGCGCGCCGCAGCGGTCGGCGTGCGCGAGATCGCGGTGTTCACCGCCGCCTCGGAAACCTTCAACCACACCAACACCAATGCCGGCATCGACGAATCGCTGGCGCGCTTCGCCCCGGTGCTGGCGCGCGCGGCGGCGGACGGGGTCAAGGTGCGCGGCTACGTCTCCACCGTGCTCGGCTGTCCCTACCAGGGCGCGGTGCCGCTGTCCGACGTGGTGCGGGTGGCGCGGCAGCTGCACGCGATGGGCTGCTACGAGATCTCGCTGGGCGACACCATCGGCGTCGGCACCCCGGACAAAGCGCGGGCGATGCTGCGCGCGGTCGCCGCCGAACTGCCGATGGCGGCGCTGGCGGTGCATTTCCACGATACCTACGGCCAGGCCCTGGCCAATATCGCCGCGTGCCTGGAGGAAGGCGTGCGCGTGGTCGATGCGGCGGTATCAGGCGCCGGCGGCTGTCCGTACGCTAGGGGCGCCAGCGGCAACGTGGCCAGCGAGGACGTGGTCTACCTGCTACACGGTAACGGCGTGGCCACCGGCATCGACCTGCAAGCCTTGGCCGCGACCGGGCACTGGCTGGCGCAGAAGCTCGGCCGTCGCACCGGCAGCAAGGCCGGCCAGGCGCTGGCGGCGGCGTGAACGCAACGGCCACGCGTGCCGCGAGCGGCGCGGCAGCGGCCAGCCGCACCGCGTCGGTCCTGCCCGCATCGTCCGGCGTCGCTGCAGATCGGCACGATCGCCGGGCGGATTCGCGCGGCGGCTGAACCACCGAAACGCGCGCCTCGGCTAAAATGCGCGCTTTCCTGGGAGGGAACACCATGCAACTTGCCGATATCCGCGCGGTCGTCACCGGCGGCGTTTCCGGCCTCGGCCTGGCGGTCGCGCAGCGCATCGTCGCCGACGGCGGCAAGGTCGCGCTGTTCGACCTCAACGACGACAAGGGCGCGGCCGCGGTCGCCGCGCTCGGCACCGCGCAGGCGCGCTATTTCCGCACCGACGTCAGCGACGAGGCGCAGGTGGCAACGCAGCTCGGCGCGGCGCGCGACTTCCTCGGAGGGCTCAACGCCGCGATCAACTGCGCCGGCATCCTCGGCGCCGGCCGCGTGCTCGGCAAGGAGGCGCCGATGCCGCTGGCCACGTTCCAGGGCACGGTGATGGTCAACCTGGTCGGCAGCTTCAACGTCGCCAAGGCCGCCGCCGACTTGATGCAACACAACCCGCCGGGCGAGGACGGCGAACGCGGCGCGATCGTCAACACCGCCAGCGTCGCCGCCTACGAAGGCCAGATCGGCCAAGCCGCGTATGCCGCGTCCAAGGGCGGCGTGGTGGCGATGACCCTGCCGATTGCACGCGAACTGGCGCGCTTCGGCATCCGCGTCAACACCATCGCCCCGGGCATCTTCTGGACCCCGATGGTGGACGGCATGCCCGAGGCGGTGCAGCAGTCGCTGGCCGCATCGATCCCGTTCCCGCCGCGACTCGGCCGCCCCGAGGAATTCGCCGACACGGTGATGTTCCTGCTGCGCAACCGCTATCTCAACGGCGAGGTCATCCGTCTCGACGGCGCGGTACGCTTGGCGCCCAAGTAGCCGGGAATGGGGAATCGGGAATGGGGAATCGCAAAGCGCTCCCCGTCTCCGGATACTCGCTTCCCGCTTTTGATTTTCCCATTCCCTATTCCCCATTCCCGACTCCCAGCTCCTATGAAAGCCAACGAAATCAAGAAAGGCAACGTCGTCGAGTACAACAACGGCGTCTATCAGATCCGCGACATCGAGCGCAGCTCGCCGCAGGGCCGCGGCGGCAATGTGCGCTTCCGCTTCGTGATGTACAGCGTGCCGGGCGGCAACAAGCTCGATGCCAGCTTCGACGGCGACGACGACCTGCGCGAAGTCGAGCTGAGCCGCCACCAGGCCACCTTCTCGTACAAGGACGGCGAGGCGTTCGTGTTCCTGGACGACGAGGACTACACCCCGTACACGCTGGATGCCGACGTGATCGGCGACGACGCCGGCTACATCACCGAAGGCCTGACCGGCCTCTACGTGCAGGTCATCGACGACCAGCCGGTGGCGGTGCAGTTGCCGCAGAGCGTGACCCTCGAAGTGATCGAAACCCCGCCGGAGTTGAAAGGCGGCACCGCGACCAAGCGGCCGAAGCCGGCCAAGCTCAATACCGGGCTCGAGATCATGGTGCCGGAGTACATCGGCAACGGCGAGCGCGTGCTGGTCAACACCACCACCGGCGAGTTCGCCGGGCGCGCGGACTGAGTCCGTGCGTGCGCGCTGCACCCTCGTACTGGCGACGCTGCTGATCCTGCCCGGCCTGGCCGTGGCTGCGGTGGCCAAGCCTGTGGCCGCGGCGCAGGCCGCGGCCGCCTGCACGATCCCGGAGGAGGTGGATCCCGAGCACCACGCCGGCTTCTGCGCGCTGCCGCAGGAGATCCGTGCGTTCGTCGCGCGCCAGGATGTCTGCAACCACTTCGCCGGCGAGGAACCCTACGACGCCGCGCGGCGCCGCGAGCTGGACAAGGCGATGGCGAAGTACTGCGACGGCAACGAGGCGACCTGGGCCAGGCTGCGCGCGAAGTATCGGCAGGATCCTGTGCGCGATGCCTGGCTGGATCGCTATGGCGAAGACGTGGGTCTGGATTTGCCGTAGCGGCGACGGAGCGGCGGCAGAGGGACGCGTGTGACTTGCGTTCCTGAGTCTTCATCTTGATCGGCTCGCGACGTTCAATTGAACAAGGCTTTGCCCTACCCTCATCTTCGCTGCGGCGCCCTCGCGATGTTCGATTGCGCGAGGCTTCGCCCGTACCCTCATCCGCCCCTGCGGGGCACCTTCTCCCGATGGGAGAAGGGAACAGCGCTTTTAGCCCCTCTCCCACCGGGAGAGGGGTTGGGGTGAGGGTCGGGAGCGAAGCGCCTCGTCCAATCAAGACACCAGCGGCTTTTGGTCACGGCTGACAGTTGGCTGCTAGCCGATGTCCTGAATGGCCGCAACTCCGTCATGCAGGAGCGAATTCCATCGCGCGACCTTTTCCAGATGGGCAAGTCCCGCGAATCCGACGCTCAAGCAATTGCTGTCGCGATCGAACCGCCTCCCCATCATTGCTTGCCGGCAGGCTGCAACACTGAAGGCGAAACCAGCTGCAGTCCGCCGCTGTCGCGGTTGAGATCGCGCAGCCGCGCGCCCAGCGTCGCCAGGTTCGCATCGATCTGCTGCAGCTCCGCGCGCAGCGGTGGCGGCAGCAAGGCATGCAGGCGCGCCTGCAGCGCGACGCCGTCGCTGCGCAGTGCGTCGATCCGCGCTTGTCCCTGACGCTGCAACCATGCGCGCTCCTGCGCCTGCGGCAACCCATAGCCGGGCTGGCCCTGCAGCAGCGTCGACGGTTGGCTCAACAGACCTTGCTGCGCCAACATCGCGCGAACTGCGGCAGCGGCATCCTGGGTCTGGGCATCCGTCGCGTCGGCGACCGTGGTGCCATCACCATCACCATCACCGGCATCAGCACCAGCACCAGCGCCAGTACCGGCCCCTGCTCCTGCTCCGGCGTCGACTCCGGAACCGGCATCGGCAGACGCAGGCGCAGACGCAGGCAGATGCGCCCTGGCCAGATAACGCCGCTTCAAGGCATCGCGGCCGCGCTGCTCCTGGCGCCGGCGCGCGGCGTTCTCAAGCAACAAAAGTGCGGCGCTGGCGCGCAGGTCGCCGCGCTGCAGCCAGGGCGCGCGCTGCGCCGCCGGCAGGTCCAGCCAGGTTTCCACGCTGCGCGCCGGCAATGCCAGCTGCGCGCGCGCGACCGCGAACATCGCCGCGTAGTGCGCGCTCGCCGGCGCGAAGTAGTAGCCCTGGCGCGTGGCGGCGTCCGCATCGTCCAGCACCGCGGTGTCGGCGATGCCGGCGCGGGCCAGGCGGCGCAGCAGGCCGGTCGGGCTGATCCCGGCCAGGCGCGCGCCGGCCAGCCGCGGCACGCCGTCGTGCAGCAGCTTGTAGGTTTCCACCGCGCAGTTGTTGCTGAGAAAGTAATAGCGCCCGTCGTAGCTCCAGTGCAGCTGCGCGGCGCGCTCCAGCAGCGCCACGCGCTCGTCCGCGCTCAGCCGCAGCGGAATCGACTGCAGGCCGCGCAGCTGCACCTGGGTGTAGTCGTCCACCACCTGGCGCAGCGGCAGCACGAACAGCCGCGACGGATACGAACCGACCAGGCCGCGCATGTTGGAGATCTGCACGTCGTCGACGAACGCGCGGAACGACAGCACCTTGTGATACGCCAGGTCCAGGCGGCAGTCGGGACCGGGCGCGCGTCCCGGCGCGCAGATCACCAGCCGCAGCATGCTGTGGCCCCAATGGCTCATCGGCTGCGCGTTGCCCTCGGCCAGCAGGTAGTCGATCGCGTAGACCCGCGCCGGATCCAGTTGCAGCAGCGCCGCCTCGTCGGCCAGCGGATCCTGCAGATAGGCCATGCCGGGCGCGCACGCCGTCGCCGGCGGCGACCAGGCCAGGCGCTGCGCGAAATACCGCGCCAGCGCCGGGCGCCGGCACGCGTAGTCGGGATCCAGCAGGAAATGTTCCAGATTGACCGCGACGAATTCCGTCGGCGACTCAAGTTCGTACCGGTCCGGGCTGCGCTCGCTGAAGGCATTGCGACCCACGCGCAGGCCCAGCCGCATCGGACTGACCTGCCAGCCGGCCAGATCCAGCAGGCGCGGATCCGACGATAGCTGGCCCGCCGCGGAGCGGTCGTAGAAATGCGCCAGTTCGTGCAGCAGTGCGGCGACCGCCGGCCGCCTCGCCGGGTCCGCTGCGCCATCGTCGGCGGCACCGGCGGCAGGCTGCGCCATCCACGCGCGCAGCAGGGCCTTGTTCAACAGCAGGTGCCGCGCCTGCGCCCTGCCGTGCACCTGTTCGGGCAGGTCGTCGCGCCATTGCAGCGTCAGCGGCGTCGCGATCGCCGCGCTCCAGGCCGGCGGCAGCTTCGGCAGCGTCGCGTCGAGCAGGGCCTGGCTGGCCGCGCGTTCGGAAGCGCTCAATCCGCCCGCATCGACCTGCAACCGCACTGCCTGCGCAGGCAGTGCGCACGCCAACCCAAGCAGCGCCAGCCACGCCAGCCGGCGCAGCCGCCGGCGCGGCATCACAGCGCCAGGATGGCCTGCGCCAGTTGCAGGTCGCTGGCCTGCTGCGCCTGCGGGTTGCGCTCGCGCAGCACGCGCAGCGCCGCCTCCAGTTGCACGCCGCGGATGCGGCCGGCACTGGCGACGAAACCGGCCGCGTCGTCGCGCGCCTGCAGCACCAGTTTGTCGTCGCCGGAGCTGCTGTCCGAAGACGCGGAACTGCCGGCAGAACCGGCCGAGGCGGAACCGGCGGAACTGCCGGCGAAGCTGGAAGCCTGCGCGAACGCGGGGACGGACAGGATCAACAACAGGGCGCAGCGCGCGGTCACTCGGTTCATCGCATCGGTTCCAACGGGATCGGGAATAGAGAAGCGGCCATGGCCGCGTCGGCATAGCCTAGCCGGCCGCCGCCGCAAGCGCGAGCATCGACGCCGCGCGCATGCCTGCACGGCGTGCGCGCGGCTCAGGGATCGAACAGCTTGCCCGGATTGAGCAGCCCTGCCGGATCGAACACGCGCTTGACCGCGCGCATCAGCGCGATCTCCTCGGCGCTGCGGGTGCTCTCCAGATACGGCTTCTTGACCAGGCCGATGCCGTGTTCGGCGGAGATGCTGCCGCCATGCTCGGCCAGCACCTGCGCCAGCAGCTTGGTGACCTGTTCGCAGGCGGCGATGAAGTCGGCGTCGGCGCTGGCGTCGGGCTTGAGCACATTGATGTGCAGGTTGCCGTCGCCGATATGGCCGAACCAGACCACGTCGAACTGCGGATAGGCTTCGCCGAGCAGGGCCTGGGTCTGCGCCAGGAACGCTGGCATCGCCGAGATCCGCACCGACACGTCGTTCTTATACGGCTTGTAGCGCGCCACCGCCTCGGTGATGCCTTCGCGAAGGCGCCACAGCTGCGCCGCCTGCGCATCGCTCTGGCTGATCACCCCGTCCAGCACCCAGCCCTGCTCCATGCACGCCTCGAACGCGGCCAGCGCCGCGGCTTCCTGCGCCTCGTCGCCGCTGGCGTACTCGGTGACCACGTAATACGGATAGACCGTGTCGAACGGCGCCTGCGCGCCATGCGCCAGCACATGTTCCAGCGCGCGGTCGGTGAAGAATTCGAACGCCTCCAACTGCAGGCGGCCGCGGAACGCGGCGAACACCTGCATCAGCACTTCGAACGAGGGCAGCGCCAGCAGCATCACGTTGCTCGGCGGCGGCGGATCGGTCAGCCGCAGCGTGGCCTCCACGACGATGCCGAGGGTGCCTTCGGAGCCGATCAGCAGCTGGCGGAAATCGTAGCCGCTGGAATTCTTGATCAGCCCGCGGTTGAGTTCGAGCAGCTCACCGCTGCCGGTCACCACCTTGAGCCCGGCGATCCATTCGCGGGTATTGCCGTAGCGGATCACGCGGATGCCGCCGGCATTGGTGGCGATGTTGCCGCCGATCGAACACGAGCCGCGCGCGGCAAAATCCACCGGATACACCAGCCCGTGCTCGCGCGCCGCGTTGTGCACGGCCTCCAGCGGCATGCCGGCCTGCACGGTGAGGGTGCGATCGACCGCATCGAACGCCAGCGCCTTGTTCATCCGCTCCAGGCTCAGCACCAGTTCGCCGTGCGCGGCCACCGCGCCGCCGGACAGGCCGGTGCGGCCGCCCGAGGGCACCACCGCCACCGCGTGGTCGTTGGCCCAGCGCAACACCGCCTGCACCTCGTCCACCGTGGCCGGCAACGCGATCGCCAGCGGTGCCGGCGTCCAGCGCCGGGTCCAATCGCGGCCGTAGTGCTCCAGGTCGGCGGGGTCGGTCGTCAGGCGCAGTCCGGGAACGGAGTGCGTAAGGGCGTCCAGGCGCGGGTCGGTCATGGGTCGGGATCGGGCAAAGGCAAGCGTTCAAGCGTGCCAGCGTTGGGTAGCGGCGTCTAGGTGGCGCGGGACTCGGGACTGGGGACTGGGGACTCGGAAGGTCCGGACCACAGCATGAAGCGAGAGTGCAACGTCAGGCCCACACCCCCTGCGAGTCCCGGGTCCCCAGTCCCGAGTCCCGAACAGATGCAACTGAAACCTTTGCCACCGTTGCGTTTGCGCGACCCCGGCGTCCTATTGCGACGCACCAAAACGCGGACGCATCTGGCATAGTGACCGACCCTTTCGCTTCGCCTCGCCGCCGCAATGTCGCCCAAGAAAACCTCGTTTCCGAAGCAGGACATCCGCGTCCTGTTGCTCGAAGGCATCAGCCAGACCGCCATCGACGTGTTCCGCGCCGCCGGCTACTCGCAGATCGAACTGCACGCCAAGTCGCTGCCGGAAGAGGAACTGAAGGCGCGCATCGCCGACGCGCACATCGTCGGCATCCGCTCGCGCACCCAGCTCAGCGCCGAGGTGCTGGCGCAGGCCAAGCGCCTGATCGCGGTCGGCTGCTTCTGCATCGGCACCAACCAGGTGGACCTGGACGCGGCCGAGCTGGCCGGCATCCCGGTGTTCAACGCGCCCTACTCCAATACGCGCAGCGTCGCCGAGCTGGTCATCGCCGAGGCGATCCTGCTGCTGCGCGGCATTCCGCAGAAGAACGCCGAATGCCACCGCGGCGGCTGGTCGAAATCGGCCACCGGCAGCCACGAGACCCGCGGCAAGGTGCTGGGCATCGTCGGCTACGGGCATATCGGCACCCAGGTCGGCGTGCTCGCCGAATCGCTGGGCATGCAGGTGATCTTCCACGACATCGAGGCCAAGCTGTCGCTGGGCAACGCGCGCGCGGCGACCGACCTGGACGAACTGCTGACGCGCTCGGACGTGGTGACCCTGCATGTGCCGGAAACCGCAGCGACCAAGGACATGATCGGCGCGGCGCAGATCGCGCAGATGAAGCCCGGCGCGCACCTGATCAACGCCTCGCGCGGCACCGTCATCGACATCGCCGCGCTGGACGCGGCATTGACCTCCGGCCACATCGGCGGCGCCGCGGTAGACGTGTTCCCGGTCGAGCCCAAGGGCAACGGCGACGTATTCGAATCGCCGCTGGCCGCGCACGACAACGTGATCCTGACCCCGCACGTGGGCGGCAGCACGCTGGAAGCGCAGGACAACATCGGCGTGGAAGTGGCGGCCAAGCTGGTGCGCTACAGCGACAACGGCAGCACCCTGTCGGCGGTGAACTTCCCCGAGGTCACCCTGCCCGAGCATGCCGAAAGCCTGCGCCTGCTGCACATCCACCGCAACGTGCCGGGCGTGCTGTCGCAGATCAACGAACTGTTCTCGCGCCACAACGTCAACATCGACGGCCAGTTCCTGCGCACCGACCCCAAGGTCGGCTACGTGGTGATCGACGTCGCCGCCAGCGAGGAACTGGCAGCGGTGCTGAAGGACGAACTGGGGCAGATCGCCGGCACGCTACGCACGCGCATTCTTTACTGAGCGGGACTCGGGACTCGGGACCGGGGACCCGGAACAGCGGCGGCGCTGGCGAGCCCGTTCTCCGACTGCGATCGGGCTTGGAGTGTTTGCGGCTGCGGCGCAAACGCGCGCGAGTGCGAAGGCTTGAATCAAGCGCGCAAAAGCGGATCACGCGACGTCCGCTCTTACGAATCCCCAATCCCAAATCCCGAATCCCGGCCCCTCAGGGCTGCAACTCGCCGCGCAACCCCTCGCTCAACAGATAGTCGTCGGCCTTCAAATACCACCGCTCCGGGCCGGTGGTGACCGCCTCCATGTACAGGCCGTCGCCGTCCTCGCGCGGCGGGCGCTGCAGGCTGACGATCGCCACGCCATGCGGCGGCCCGCTCAACGCCAGCAGCGCCCGTTGCACGGTACGCGCCAGTTCGGCCGAATCCATCCGGTCGTCAACCGGGCGGAACGCCAGGCGATAGGTGAACGAAGCAACGGTGCGGGACATGGGCATGGACAGGCAACGGGCGCCCAAGGGTACCCAATCCCGCCATGCCCGCCCAGCCGGCCGCGGACGCTCGGCGCCCGCGCACGCCAGTTAGGCAGCGTCCGTCACCGGCGCATCAGCCGCCGCTGTGCGCCAGCCACTTGCCGGCCATGCGCCGCAGCGACGGATCCAGGTCCGGTTCGGCCAGCAGTTCGGCGATCGGGCGCCAGGCCAGGGCCAGCGATTCGGCGCTGACCGCGAACGCCTCGTCGGCGCCAGCGCGCACCACGTAGCGCGCGTCGAAATGCCAGTGCCCCGGCACGTCCTGGCGCTCGGGGATCCAGTGCCGGTCCAGGTCGAACAGTGCGCCGTCCTGCAGCGCCAGGCCCGGTAGCCCGGACTCCTCCTCGGCTTCCTTCAGCGCCACCAGCGCCAGGTCGCGGTCGCCGTCGGCATGCCCGCCCAGCTGCAGCCAGCGCTGCAGCTTGCGGTGGTGGGTCAGCAGGGTGCGGGTGCCGTCGGCGCTGACCAGCCAGGCCGACCCGGTGAAGTGGCCATCCAGGCGTTCGCGCACAAACGGGTCCTGCGCATCGTCCAGCAACGCCAGGAATTGCGCGGCAACCTCGGCCTCCTGCGGCCAACGGGCGGCATAGCTCTGCAACTGGCGGCGCAGGGAAAGGTCCGGCATGGGCGGTTCTCGCGATCGGGGACCGCCATTATCGCCGCCGACGGTGCGGCGCGGCTTGTGGCGGCCGTCCGGCTTTGGCATGGTACGACGCTTG
>Ga0308160_10003276_pt1 | contig 18406 bp, 12 predicted proteins | sample PhyFR1_FD_201036 | JGI IMG/M metagenome (GOLD analysis project Ga0308160, IMG submission 201036) | Phyllosphere microbial communities from UC Gill Tract Community Farm, Albany, California, United States - DLSLF.R1 | ecosystem: Host-associated > Plants > Phyllosphere > Unclassified | place: USA...
CGTTCGACCAGCAGCAAGTGACCGTGACGATTCCCGCATCGTTCGACCCGGGCGCGCGCGAACTGACGGCCGAAGCCGCACGCAACGCCGGCTATGCCTCGGCGACGCTGCTCGAAGAACCGCAAGCTGCCCTGTACAGCTGGATCCAGGGCAGCAACGGCGCCTGGCGCAAGCAGGTCAAAGCCGGCGACATCGTGCTGGTGGTGGACGTGGGCGGCGGCACCAGCGACTTTTCGCTGATCGCCATTCTGGAACGCGACGGCAAGCTGGAACCGCACCGCGTGGCCGTGGGCGACCACATCCTGCTCGGCGGCGACAACATGGACCTGGCCCTGGCCCACCTGGTCGCGCGCAAGCTCGCTGCCAACGGCACGCAACTCGACGCCTGGCAGATGCGCGCCCTCACCTACGGCTGCCGTGGCGCGAAAGAACACCTGCTGGCCGACCCGAACGCCACCACCTGGCCGATCGTCGTGCCTAGCCGCGGCTCGAAACTCATCGGCGGCTCGATCCGCACCGAACTCACGCGCGAAGAAGTCACCGCCTTCATCACCGACGGTTTCTTCCCGCGCGTGGAAGCCGGCGCCCGCCCGGCCACGCGTACCCGCGCCGGCCTGACGCAGCTCGGCCTGCCGTATGCGCAGGACGCGGCCATCACCAAGCATTTGAGTGCCTTCCTGGCGCGCCAGGCCGGCGCCACCGCCGAACTCGAAGGTTTCGCAGGCCGCGTGTCGGCCGAACATACCTTCCTGCACCCGAGCGCGGTGCTGTTCAACGGCGGCGTGTTCAAGTCCAGCATCCTGTCCCAGCGCGTGATGGATACCATCAACGACTGGCTGTACATGGATGGCGCAGAACCGGCGCGCATGCTCGAAGGCGCCGACCTCGACCTGGCCGTCGCCCGTGGTGCGGCCTACTACAGCTACGCCCGTCGCGGCGGCGGTGTGCGCATCCGCGGCGGCACGGCGCGTTCCTATTACGTGGGCGTGGAATCGTCGATGCCGGCGATCCCCGGCATGGAACCGCCGATCCAGGCCCTGTGCGTGGCGCCGTTCGGCATGGAAGAAGGCAGCGAACTCGAACTGCCGGGCCAGGAGTTCGGCCTCGTGGTCGGCGAGCCGGTGCACTTCCGCTTCTTCGGCTCGACCACGCGCAGGCAGGACCAGATCGGCGACGTGCTCGACTTCTGGGGTCCGGACGAGCTCCAGGAAATGAACGAGATCCAGGCGACCCTGCCGGCGGAAGGCCGCACGCCGGGCGACGTGGTGCAGGTGAAGCTGCACGCGCTGGCCACCGAGGCGGGCACGCTGGAGCTGGCGGCGCTGTCGCCGGAAGGCCAGCGCTGGAACGTCGAGTTCGACGTGCGTAACACTGCTAACCAGTAAATCAGCAGTGAAACCCTGGCTGGTCAGCATCGACCTCGGCACCACGAATACGGTGCTGGCTTACGCGGCCCCTGGCGCGTCCGAGGTCGAGCTTTTTTTGATCGACCAATTGGTGGCACCGGGCGAAGTGGCTGGCGCGCCGCTGCTGCCGTCGAACCGCTACCACCCCGCCGAAGGCGAACTGGCCGCCGGCGAACTGCAGCTGCCCTGGCTGCAGGACGACGTAGCCGGTATCCAGCAGGTTGCCGTCGGCCGCCTGGCGCGCACTCTCGGCGCCGCAACACCGGGCCGCCTGGTGGCCAGCGCCAAGAGCTGGCTCTCGCATCCCGGCGTCGACCGCATGGCGGCCATCCTGCCCTGGGGCGCCGAGGCCGACGTGCCCAAGGTCTCGCCAGTGGCCGCCAGCGCCAGCTACCTGGCGCACCTGCGCGCCAACTGGAATACCCGTTTTCCCGCCCAGCCGCTCGAACGGCAGGAACTGGTACTGACCGTACCGGCCTCGTTCGATGAAGGCGCGCGTGCACTGACCCTGGAAGCGGCCAGGCTGGCGGGCCTGCCGCAGCTGCGCCTGCTGGAAGAACCGCAGGCCGCCCTGTACGACTGGCTGTACCACCACCGCGCGACGCTGGCCGAGGACCTCGCGCAGACGCGGCTGGTACTGGTAGCCGACGTCGGCGGCGGCACCACCGACTTCAGCTTGGTCAAGGTCGAACTGGCCGATGGCGAACCTGTCTTGAGCCGTATCGGCGTCGGCAACCACCTGATCCTCGGCGGCGACAACATGGACCTGGCGCTGGCGCACCTGGTCGAGGCACGCATGAACGAAGCGGCCGGCGACGCTCCTGGAAGCAATGCGCCGCGCGAGCGTTTGTCGGCCGCGCGCCTGGCCCAGCTGACCGAACGCTGCCGCGCCGCCAAGGAGCAGTTGCTGGCGCCCGATGCGCCGGAGATTGTCAGCGTCACCCTGCTCGGCTCCGGATCGCGCCTGATCGGTGGCAGCCGCAAGGCCGATTTGCGCCGCGACGACATCGAGCGCGTGGTGCTGGATGGCTTCTTCCCCCTCAACGAAGAACAGGAAGGCGCACGGCGCGCCCGTGCCGGCATCGTCGAGTTTGGCCTGCCGTATGCGAGCGATCCGGCCGTCACGCGCCACCTGGCGGGCTTCCTGCGCCAGCACGCGGCGGCGGCGCGCGCAGCACTCGGCTTGCCCGACGACGATGAGCGCTTGCCAGTCCCGGACACCCTGCTGCTGAACGGCGGCGTGTTCCGTGGCGCGGCGCTGGCCGAGCGCCTGGCCACGGTGCTGGCGCACTGGCGCGGCGTTCCGCTCACGGTCCTGCACAACGAGAACCCGGACGTGGCCGTGGCGCGCGGCGGCGTCGCCTATTCGCTGGCGCGCCAGGGCCAGGCGCCATCCATCGAAAGCGGCGCGGCGCGCAGCTACTACCTGCTGCTGGAAGGCGAGCGAGCCAGCGGCGGCGCCCTGCGCGCGGTCTGCCTGCTGCCGCGCGGGACACCGGCCGCCACCGAAGTCCTGCTACATGAACGCACGTTCGCGCTGCGCCTTGGACGGCCGGTGCGCTTCCATTTGGTGTCGACGATTGCCGATGCCGGCGCGGCGCCGCAGCCCGGCGCGCTGGTCGACCTGCCGCCGGGCGACGTGGTGCGCCTGCCGCCGATCGCCACCGTGCTGCGCGCCGCGCCCGGCGCCGCGGCCCTGAGCGACATCCCGGTGCAGCTGGCGGCGACGCTGAGCGAAGTCGGTTCGCTGGAAGTGCATTGCGTGGCCGCCGATGGCCAGCGCTGGCAGCTGGCTTTCCAGTTGCGCGAAGCCGAAGGCGGCGACATCCTGGAAGCGCCGGAAGAGGAAACACTGCCGCCGCAACTCGGCGCCGCCATCGAGAAGATCGACCGCATCTTCGGTACCCGCTCGAAGCAGGTCGACACCAAGGAAGTACGCCAGCTGCGCGCCAGCCTGGAACACCTGCTGGGCCGGCGCGAGGGCTGGGCCACGCCCTTGCTGCGTCGCCTGTTCGACACATTGATGGAGCGTGCCAAAGGCCGCCGCAGGTCCGCCGAACACGAACGCGCCTGGCTGAACCTGGCCGGCTACAGCCTGCGCCCCGGCTTCGGCCACCCGCTCGACGGCTGGCGCATCGAGCAGTTGTGGGCCATGTTCGAGAACGGCGTGCAGTACCACAAGGACAGCCAGGTGCGTGCCGAGTGGTGGACCCTTTGGCGCCGCGTGGCCGGTGGCCTCGACACCGAGGCGCAACTGCGTCTGCTTGACGACTTTGCGTTCAACCTGCAGGCCGATGCGTCCGAGCGCGGCAAGCGCCCGATCACGCTGGTCGACGGCAGCGAAGAAGACATGCTGCGCCTGGGTGCCTCGCTGGAACGGATTCCGTCGGCGTACAAGGCGGAGATCGGCAACTGGATGATGGAGCAGATCGAGGCGACTCCATCGAGCGGCGCCAGGCTCGATGCGAAGACGGCGGCAAGCTATACGCGCTACCTGTGGGCGCTCGGCCGGGTCGGTGCGCGCCAGTCCTTCCACGGCAGCGCGCACGAAGTGGCGCCGGCGGAAGTCGCCGAGGAATGGCTGGGCAAATTGCTGAAGCTGGACTGGAAGAAAATCGAGCCGGCGGGCTTTGCCGCCACCCACATCGCACGCATGACGGGCGACCGCTCGCGCGACGTGTCGGAGCCGGTGCGGCTTGATGTGCTGCGCCGCCTCGGCGCAACTGGCGCGCCCTCGTCGTGGACGGCGATGGTGCGCGAGGTGGTGGAGCTGGACCAGGCCAGCGAGACGCGGATGCTGGGCGAGGCACTGCCGCCGGGGTTGAAGCTGCTGCGCTGATTCGTTATACCGTAGCCTCGTAGGGTGGGCAGCTTTGCCGTCCACGCGTTCAACTGGAATTCAAACAATCGTGGCGGTATTCATCGATCGTTGACCGCGTGGGCACGGAGTGCCCACCCTACGATCGCATCGGCCACAGGTGCACGCATACGTAGAGGATGTGAAAAAATTGTCAGGGCAAGGCGCCGAGTCGAAGACAGTACGAGCGTACGGCGAGACGAGGCAACGCAGCCATGGCGATTTTTTCACATCCTCGTAGGGTGGGCGCCCCTGTGCCCACGCGTTTAGCTACTCTACGGTCACCGCCAAATCGCGCCCGTCCATCGCCACCAGCCCCGCGTAATCAGCCACATACGCGCGCAGGATGTACTCCCCTGGCGCCAGTCCTCCCACCTTCCAGCTCCCCGGCAATGCCTGCCCACCCTGCAGCGTATTACTCACCGCATAAGCAAAGCGCGTCGCCTTGCTGCCATACACCGTGATGCCGCTGCTGTCGGCATACATCAGCTTCACCGCCTCCTGCTCGCGCGGCAAGCGGTCGTACACCTGCGTGATCAAAGGCTGCTCGAAACCGGCCACCGGCATCCCGTCCGCCCGCAGCACCTGGTAGCCCAGCTTGTACAGGCCAAGCCGCCGGCGCGCCAGGTTGCCATCCATCTGGTCGTAGGCATCGACCACGATGTTCACATCCCCCAGCGCGCGCTCGATGCGCAGCGGCTCGCCCTTGCGCGCCGCCTTGATGCGCCGCCCGCCACCGTCGTACAGCGCGATGCCGTTGATGGTGGGCGCGATCGTGTCGCGCAGGCCGATGAACGGCAGCAGCAGCGGATTCGACGGCGCGCCGGCCGGGTAATGCTCCATGTGCACGTGCGCCATCGGGTTGATGGTGCCGAGCGCATCGCCCACGGCAAAGCGGGTGCCGCGCTGCACGCGCACGCGCTCCGGCTTGCCACGCGCATCGAGCAGCATGTGGAAGCGCGGATCGAGCGCCTTGCCGTTGCTCTCGCGCCCCACGCGCATGTGAATATACGACAGCGGCCCGACGCTCATGCCCTCGGCCAGGTTGCCGAACGCCCAGTTCGGATACGGATCGCTGATCTTCGAGGGCACGATGGCCAGCACGCGCGAACCGACGTCGGCGCGGATATCGAGGCCCGCATGGAAGTGGTGCCGGCTTTCGCCATCGTAGCTGCCGCGCACCTCGCCCATCACGCCGACGACTTCATGCACTTCGCTCTGCGGACCGACCGGCCAGGGCATCGGCTCGGTGCGCGTCACCGGCGCCGCCGGCAGCGGCTTCGGTACCGCTTCGCCGGCGCGCGGCGCGGCCAGCGAGAACACGCGCAGCGCCTGCGCATCGGCCACCACCAGGCTGCCGTCGCGGCGCACGGCAATGCCGCGCGGCCCGAACAGGCGCACCGTGCCGTCGCTGCCATAGCTGATTGCCGGCGGACGGTCGGTGTCGAGCAGCGCGTGGTAGTCCCCGTTCGGCGCGATCTGGACGATGCGTCCGCCCGCGCCGCTCGACACGTACAGGTAGCCGTCTTTTGTCAGCGCCAGCCCGGCGGGCCGGGTCAGCACCGGCTTCGGCTCGCCGGGGATCGGCGCCGCAATGGTGCTCACCATACCATCAAGACCAATGCGGCGGATGGCATTGTTGCCGGTGTCGGCCACGAACAGCGTGCCGGCCTTGTCGACCGCGATGCCGGCTGGCGTGTCGAAGCCTGCGCTTGCCGCCATGCCATCGGCGCCGCCAGGCCGGCCATTCCCGGCCACGGTGGTGACCGTGCCGTCCGGCGCGATGCGGCGGATGCGGTCGTTGTAGGTGTCGGCCACGAAGACGTTGCCGTCCCGGTCGACCGCCACGCCCACCGGGCCGTTGAAGCGCGCGGCGCGGCCGATGCCGTCGAGGTAGCCGGGCTGGCCGTCGCCGGCGAGCGTGGTGACGCTGCCGTCGCGCGCGATCTTGCGGATCGCGTGGTTGCCGGTGTCAGCCACGTACAAATTGCCGGCGCGGTCCAGCGCCAGCGCGGACGGGGTATTGAAGGCGGCCGCTTCCCGCACGCCGTCGGCAAAGCCTTCGCGTCCGCCGGCGTAGGTGCCGACCACGCCGTCCACACCGATGCGGCGGATGCGGTTGCTATCGCCGCCATCGGCGATGAAGACGTTGCCCTTCACGTCGGCCACCACGCCGAAGGGGTCGCTGAAGCGGCTGAGGGCGGTGCCGCCATCGACCACGCCGTCGATCACGCCACTGAGGCCATCGCCCGCCAGTGGCGTCACGCGCGCCGTCCATGCGGGCTGGGTCGCCGCCACCGGCAGCGGCAGCAACGCGCGGCGCGGTGCGCTGGCGTCGCCGCTGTTCGTGAAGTACCAGGCCGCGCCGCCGCCCAGGAGAACGGCGCCTGCCAGCGCCGCGATGACCGTTATTCGTTTCACTGCTTGCCGCCCGCTCGTTGCTGAACCCGGCAGTCTACCCGATCGGCCGGGTTTGCATTGGTGCCGCGCGCCTACCGTATGCCGCACTCTGCCGGGAATGGCTACCATCGATCACAGCCGCTGCCACCCCAGGCAGCGCCATTCTTTCCAACCCAGGAGCACACATGGATTCGAACAACAAGAAGCCGGCCGACGATGCACAACCAGCGCGCCGCCGCTTCGTCAGCACCGTCGCCACCGGCATTGCGGCATCCGCCGCGGCAGTCGCCACCTCCCCTGCCATGGCCCAGGGGCTTGATGCCGCACCCGGCCAGCCGCCCGCCGGCCGCGCCAAGGATGCCGCCGCGCGCTACCCGCGCCCGCCCTTCGCCGTCCAGTCGCAGCCTTGGCCCGCGCTGGCCAGCAAGATGAACCCGCGCCCCGACCACGGCGAAACCACCTACCGCGGCAGCGGACGCCTGGCCGGCCGCAAGGCGCTGGTCACCGGCGGCGATTCCGGCATCGGCCGCGCAGCGGTGATTGCGTTTGCGCGCGAAGGCGCAGACGTCGCCATCAACTACCTGCCGGCCGAGGAAGCCGATGCGCGCGAAGTGGTGAAACTGATCCAGGACGCCGGCCGCAAGGCGGTGGCGATTCCCGGCGACATCCGCGACGAAGCCTTCTGCCGCAAGCTCGTGGCTGAAGCGGTGCGCCAGCTGGGCGGGCTCGATATCCTGGTCAACAACGCGGCGCGCCAGCAGTCGCACGATTCCATCCTCGACCTGACGACCGAGCAGTTCGACTGGACGTTTAAAACCAATGTGTATGCGATGTTCTGGATTACCAAGGCGGCGATTCCGCACCTGAAGCAAGGTAGCTGCATCATCAACACCGCTTCGGTGCAGGCCTACAGCCCTTCGGAGAACCTGCTCGATTATGCGTCGACCAAGTCGGCCCAGGTGGCGTTCACCAAGTCGCTGGCCAAGCAGCTGGGCAAGAAAGGCATCCGCGTGAACGCGATCGCGCCGGGGCCGATCTGGACGCCATTGCAGGTGTGCGGCGGGCAGACGCCGGAAAACCTGAAGAAGTTCGGGGAAGAATCGCCGATGGGCCGTCCGGGCCAGCCGGCCGAACTGGCGCTGGCGTTCGTGACGCTGGCGGCGGACGAGTCGAGCTACACGACCGGACAGGTGTACGGCGTGGCCGGCGGCGCGGGGAATCCGTAAAGCAGGCGCGGGAGCAGGAGCGGGAGCGGCCGCGCCAAGGGGCTTGAACGCCCCTGCGCGGCTTGCGTGACGCCCTGCTCGCTCAGCGCTTGCGCAGCAGGCGCGTCAGCAGCGACGAGATCGAGCGGGTCGGAATCAGTTTGCCCAGTGGGCCAGGGTGGTTGCAGCGCGAAGTGACGGTCATCTCTTTAGCCTCCGGAACATTACTTGGCAGAATAACTACACAGTCGAGTTTCTTCTGTGCGCCAGCGCGCATAGCGCTATCTTAGACATGCGTCGATGACGCTGCCGTGACAAGCAAGCGCGCGCGCCCTGGCACGATTGAGCCATATCATGGGTGCCGCAAGGCCGGCCCCTATCCTCGACAGGCAAGCGCTTGCAGCCATATTTTCCAAACCAGACCAGGGAGAACGAGATGGGCTACGCAGATCGTGACAAATATGGGATGTACAAGGACACCGGCGGCGCCGGGCCCGGCCCCTCGCTGATGGGCGCCGACACGCTGATCGGCGATGGTGTCGTCAATGGTGCGGAAGAAGACCTCGGCGACATCAAGGAAATCATGCTCGACATGAACAGCGGCCAGGTGGCCTATGCCGTGCTCGCCTTTGGCGGCTTCCTCGGCCTGGGCGAAAAACTGTTTGCCGTGCCCTGGCAAGCCCTGCACCTCGACACCGCCAACAAGCGCTTCGTGCTGAACGTCGAGAAGGAACGCCTGAAAACGGCGCCCGGCTTCAACAAGGATTCCTGGCCCGACATGGCCGACATGAGCTGGGCCAGCCAGATCCATAGCTTCTACGGCACCGACCCGGCCCGTGGCGGCGGCCCGACCATGGGGCCAGGTGTGGTAATGAGCGGTACGGTAGGCGGCCTGAGCGGCTCGGCCTCGAGCATGGGCGCGGGCAGCGGCACGGGCATCAGCGACGATTCGGCGCTGGGCACCGGCGGTGGCGGCAGCGTCGATCCGCGGCCGGGCAACCTGGGCGACGACAAGGACCTGAGCAAGATCAGGGGCAGCAATATCGGCTGACGATGTCCGGCAGATCCGCCACAGGCTCAGTGGCGGATCCTCCGTAAGCCTGCGGCCATAACCGTACGGTGGGTACTCCGTGCCCACGCGGAACGATGCGCAGCGTTGGCTTATTTTGGTAACGCAGCCCCATCACACCAACACAGCATCCAAAAGCGTCAAGTTAGCGCCAGCAATATCGCAGGCGTTCCGGAGCGAAGCGTCCACCCCGCGGACGCCGGATAAGCACGTAACCGCGTGGGCACGGGGTGCCCACCGTACGGTCACTGTCTCAGGCCAGGATACGGCCTTACCGGATCATTGACTCCCACACCTTCTGCAAGCGCTTGGCCGACACCGGCATCGGCGTCCTCAGCTCCTGCGCAAACAAGGACACGCGCAGCTCTTCCAGCATCCAGCGGTACTCCGTCATGCGCGGGTCCAGGCTCTTGCCCGGCTGCTTGACGATGCGCTGGTACTGGCTGGCCGCGTTCTGCCACTCCGCCATCAACTGCGCATCGCGCGAGGGATTCCCGCGCAGCTTTTCCAGGCGCACGTTCATCGCCTTCAGGTAACGCGGGAAGTGCGCCAGCTGGCTGTACTCGTTATCGGCAATGAAGCGCTTGTGCACCAGCCCCTGCAACTGCGCCTGCATGTCGGCCGCAACCGGCGCCGCCAGCCCGTTCAGCCGCTTCGGCATGCCATGGAACTCGGCCAAAATCGACCCGACCAGGCGCGCGATCTCGTTGATCAGCAAGCCAATCCGCCCCTTGCCCTCGTCCTTGCGCTTGTTGAACGACGCCGCATCATGCGGCAGCGGGTCTTGCAGGCAGGCGATGTCGATCGCCTTCTGGATGATCTGGTCGCGCAGCTCTTCCTGCGAACCGACCGTCATGAACTGCATGCCCATGCCTTGCAGGCCCGGGATGTTCTTCTCCGCGAATTTCAATTGGTCCTTCAGCTGCAGCGCGAACAAGCGGCGCAGGCCGATGCGATGCGTGCGCGCCGCCACGTTCGGATCGTCGAACACCTCGATGTCGCAGTGATTCCCCTTGTCGACCAAAGCCGGGAAGCCGATCAGCGTCAGCTTGCCCTGCTTGATCTCCAACAGCTCGGGCAGCTCGCCGAAACTCCAGCTGGTCAGCCCCGTGTGCTGGCTGACGGCCGGCGCCGCAGCGGCAGCAGGCGCGCTGACCGATGCTTGCGCGCCCTTCCCTTTACCCTGAGGCGCCGGCACAGGCGCAGCGGCCGGCGCCAGCGGCGCGGCCTGCCCCTTGCCCTTGCTCCAGGCTGCCGGCGTGGCCACATTCGGACGCAAGCCGCCCACGGCTGCCGGCGCCGCTTCCGCCATCTTCTGGAAGCTCTCGCGCGCCTGGGCGCCCAGCTCGGCCTGCAGCGATGCCAGGTTGCGGCCCATGTCGAGCTGGCGGCCATGCTCGTCGATCACCTTGAAGTTCATGAACAGGTGGGCCGGCAGGGTCTCCAGTTTGAAGTCGCCGGTCAGCACGTTCACGCCGGTCTCGGCGCGCACGTCCCCAATCAACACGTCGACCAGGTCGCCGCGCCCGAACACGCCGGCCGCATGGATGCGCTCGACGAAACGCGCCGCATAATCCGGCAGCGGCACGCAGTGGCGGCGCAGCTTTTGCGGCAGGGATTTCAGCATCAGGTGCACGCGCTCCTTCAGCATGCCCGGCACCAGCCAGGCCGCGCGCTCCTGCGGAATCTGGTTCAGCGCGAACAGGGGCACACTCAAGGTCACGCCATCGCGCAGGCTGCCCGGCTCGAAGTGATAGGACAGGCCCATCTCGATGCCGGTGACGTTCATCGTCTTCGGGAACAGCTCGGTCGTGACGCCGGCTGCTTCGTGGCGCATCAATTCTTCGCGGTTCAGGAACAGCAGCTTGGGGTTGTCGCGCGCCGCGTCCTTGTACCACTTCTCGAAGCCGGCGCCGTTCACCACGTCCTTCGGAATCTCGGCGTCGTAGAAGGCCGCGATCAGCTGGTCGTCCACCAGCACGTCCTGACGCCGCGACTTGTGTTCGAGGTTCTCGATCTCCTTGATCAATTTGAGGTTATGCGCGTAGAACTGAAGGCGCGTGTCGTAATCGCCGGCCACCAGCGCGTCGCGGATGAAAATCTCGCGCGCTTCATACGCGTTGTGCAGCGCATAGTTGATGCGGCGTCCGCTGTAGACCACGATGCCGTACAGGGTCGCGCGTTCCAGCGCGCTCACCTGCGCCGGACGCTTTTCCCAGCGCGGCTCGCCCCAGGATTTTTTCAGCAGGTGTCCGCCGATCTTTTCCAGCCATTCGGGCTGGATCTGCGCCACGGTGCGCGCATACAGGCGCGTGGTCTCGACCAGCTCGGCCGCCATGATCCACTTGCCCGGCTTTTTCACCAGCGAGGAACCCGGCCACACGTGGAACTTGATGCCGCGCGCGCCAAGATATCCCGCGCCCGGTTCGTCCTCGCCCTTGAAGCCGATGTTCCCCAACAGGCCAGTCAAGAGCGCCAGGTGCAGCTGGTCGTAGGTGGCGGGGGCCGCGTTCAGGCGCCAGCCCTGCTCGCGCACGATGGTCAGCAGTTGCGAATGCACGTCGCGCCATTCGCGCAGGCGCACCTGCGACAGGAAGTTGGCGCGGCAGTTTTCTTGCAGCAGGCGGTTTGACTTCTTGTGCGCGATGGCGTCCTCGAACCAGGCCCAGATCTTCAGGTAGCTGTTGAACTCGGACTTCTCGTCGGCGAACTTCTTGTGCTTCTCGTCGGCCTGCTGCTGGTATTCCATCGGCCGGTCGCGCGGGTCCTGCACCGACAGGGCCGAGGCAATGACCAGCATCTCGTTCAGGCAGTCGTTGTCGACGGCGGCCAGGATCATGCGGCCCACGCGCGGGTCGAGCGGCAGGCGCGCGAGCTTGCGGCCGAGCGGCGTCAGTTCGTTGCTGTCGTCGACGGCGCCGACTTCCTGCAGCAGCTGGTAGCCGTCGGCAATCGCGCGGCCTTGCGGCGGCTCGATGAAGGGGAAGGTCTCGACATCCGCCAGGTGCAGCGACTTCATGCGCAGGATGACGGCCGCCAGCGACGAGCGCAGGATTTCCGGCTCGGTGAACTTCGGCCGCTGCAGGAAATCGTCTTCCTCGTACAAGCGGATGCAGACGCCGTCGGCCACGCGGCCGCAACGGCCGGCGCGCTGGTTCGCGGCCGATTGCGCAATCGGCTCCACCTGCAACTGCTCGACCTTGTTGCGGAAGCTGTAGCGTTTTACGCGCGCCAGGCCGGCGTCGACCACGTAGCGGATGCCGGGCACGGTCAGCGAGGTCTCGGCCACGTTGGTGGCCAACACGATGCGGCGCGCATTCGTGGTGCGAAACACCTTGTCCTGCTCTTCCACCGACAGGCGCGCGAACAGCGGCAGGATCTCGACGTGCGGCGGATGGTGCTTGCGCAGCGCCTCGGCGCAATCGCGGATCTCGCGCTCGCCGGGCAGGAAGACCAGCACGTCGCCCTGCCCCAGGCGGCACAGTTCATCCACGCCATCGACCACGGCATCCATCAGGTCGCGCTTGTCGCGCGCCTGCTGTGCCTTCGGAGCCGGCTTGTTATCGACGCCGCCGCCCGCCACCACAGGGTCGCGATCGACCGGGCGGTAACGCACTTCCACTTTGTACAAGCGGCCCGAGACCTCGATGACGGGCACCGCCGGCTTGCCCTCTTGCGCGAAGTGGCGCGCGAAGCGTTCGGCGTCGATCGTCGCCGAGGTGATGATGATCTTCATGTCCGGACGGCGCGGCAGCAGCTGCTTCAGGTAGCCGAGCAGGAAGTCGATGTTCAGGCTGCGTTCGTGCGCCTCGTCGATGATGATCGTGTCGTAGGCGCGCAGCAGCGGGTCGGTCTGGGTTTCGGCCAGCAGGATACCGTCGGTCATCAGCTTGACCGAGGCGCCCGGCTGCAAGGTGTCGTTGAAGCGCACCTTGAAGCCCACGTGCTCGCCCAGCGGCGAACCGAGTTCCTGCGCGATGCGCTTGGCGGTGGACGAGGCGGCGATACGGCGCGGCTGGGTGTGGCCGATCAGCGCGTTCTCGCCGCGGCCCAGCTCCAGGCAGATTTTAGGGAGCTGCGTGGTTTTACCGGAACCGGTCTCGCCCGAGACGATGACGACCTGATGCTCCATCAGCGCCTTGGCGATCTCGGCGCGGCGGCCGGATACCGGCAGGTCCTCGGGATAGGTAATTGGCGGTAGCGGATTGCGTACGCGTGGTGCACGCGGCGCCTTCGCCTCGTCGCGCGGAGGACGCGGCGCACGTTCGGCACGCTCGCCCTGCGGCTGGCGCTGGCGCGGCTCGCGCGGCTGCCCATCCTGCGCCGGTTTCTCCTGCGCGCCGCGTTCCTTCTGCGGCCGCGGCGCACGCTGCGTGCGTGCTTGATCCTGCCCACCTTGCGCACCGCCCTCGCCCGCATGCCGGCGCTCGCCTTTGGTCTGCAAACGCCCATCCGGCGTCCGCGTCATCGGCGCGCGCAACTCGCCTTTCGCATGCTCCTGCGATGCGGTCGATGGAGAAGGTGAAGATGCTGCGCGCGCCGCGTCCGGCGAAGGCTTGTTACTCTGTTCAGACATTGTTTTTACGAGGTATTTGGTGCGCAAGTCGCGCAGCGAATTATAATGCGGCAAATGGAAAACCCTACCCAATTCGTCCAGTGGCTGCGCTCTGTCGCGCCGTATATTCATGCATTTGGCGGCAAGACTTTCGTCGTCGCTTTCCCGGGTGAACTCGTGGCCGCCGGCGCCCTGCCGGTGCTGGCGCAAGACCTGTCCCTGCTGGTCGCACTCGGCATCCGCATCGTGCTGGTGCACGGTTCGCGTCCGCAGGTGGCAGAGCAGCTCGGCCTGCGCAATGTCGAAGGCCGCTTCCACAACGGCGTGCGGATCACCGACACCGCCGCCATGGAATGCGCCAAGGAAGCCGCGGGCGAACTGCGTCTCGACATCGAGGCCGCCTTCAGCCAGGGCTTGCCGAACACGCCGATGTCGAACGCCCAGATCAGCATCGTGTCGGGTAACTTCGTGATCGCCCGCCCGCTCGGCGTGATCGATGGCGTCGACTTCGAGCTCACCGGCATGACGCGCAAGATCGCGGCCGACAAGATCGCCCCGATCCTGCAGACCGAGGACAACCTGGTGCTGCTGTCGCCGCTGGGCTTCTCGCCGACCGGCGAGGTGTTCAACCTCACCATGGAAGACGTGGCCGCCTCGGCCGCCATCGCCCTTCATGCGGACAAGCTGATCTACATTACCGAAACGCCGATGATGACGGATGCCGCCGGCGCCGAGATCCGCGAACTGTCGTCGCACCAGGCCGAAGCCGTGCTGCAGGCCGGTTTCCTGCCGCAGGACGCCTCGTTCTACCTGCAGCATGCGGTCAAGGCCTGCAACAGCGGCGTCGACCGCGCCCACATCGTGCCCTTCCAGATGGACGGCTCGGCCCTGCTCGAACTGTTCACCCACGACGGCGTGGGCACCATGATCAGCCACGAGAACCTGGAAAGCCTGCGCCAGGCCACAATTGAGGACGTCGGCGGAATTATCAAGCTCATCGAACCGCTGGAAGCCGACGGCACGCTGGTCTACCGCGGGCGCGAGCTGATCGAGCGCGAGATCGAGCAGTTCTCGGTGATCGAGCACGATGGCGTGATCTTCGGCTGCGCGGCGCTGTACCCGTTCCCGGACGCGAAGATGGGCGAGATGGCCTGCCTGACCGTGAACCCCGACGTCCAGGCCCAGGGCGACGGCGAGCGCATTCTGAAGCACATGGAAAACCGCGCACGCGCCGCCGGGCTGACCAAGCTGTTCGTGCTGACCACGCGCACCGCGCACTGGTTCAAGAAGCGCGGCTTCCAGCCGGCCACCGTCGACGACCTGCCGAAGGACCGCGCCCACATGTATAACTGGCAGCGCAAGAGTCAGATTTTCATCAAGACTTTATAATCGCTGTTTTACCAAATTCTGAATCAGGAGCACGACCATGGCCCGCACCGTTAACTGCATCAAACTCAACAAGGAAGCCGAAGGCCTGGACTTCCCGCCCGTGCCAGGCGAAATGGGCAAGAAGCTCTACATGCAGGTTTCGAAAGAAGCCTGGCAGGCATGGCTGAAGCACCAGACCATGCTGATCAACGAGAACCGCCTGAACCTGGCCGACGACCGCGCCCGCAAGTACCTGGCCACCCAGATGGAAAAGCACTTCTTCGGCGAAGGCGCCGACCAGGCCGTCGGCTACGTGCCGCCGACCGCGTAAGCTACAAATCCAGTCCCAGCTGCTCGCCACCTTGTGGCGGGTAGGTGATGCGGGTGCCCTCCACCCGCGCGAACGGCGTCAGCGCATACGGACGCCGTTTTTGTTTGCCGATGATGTCTTCCACCTGCACGCCGCGCACCAGCAAGGCGTCGCCAACCAGCGAGCGGTGGCAGCGCCAGGGCACGGCTTCGGCGCACATCAGCACGCAGCGCGTGGTCTCGGCGAGACCCATCACCAGGTCGACGTTCTTCGCGAATTCCGGGGTCTGCATGTAGTCGGCATAGCCCTGGAACGAGGTATTGCGCCAGCCGCCGTTGGGCGAATCGGGACGCGGCCGGCGCAGTCCGCCCAGGCCGGGGACCTGGCGGTAGGCGATGCCGGCTTCGTTCAGCGAGCCCGGCAACTGGTCCTGCCCGAACTGCGGATTGTGGCGCGACTTGGGCACGGTGCGGATGTCGAGCACGCAGGCGATCTCGTTCAGGCGCAGCAGCGCGATGAATTCCTCGATAGACTGGTTGGAATGGCCGATGGTGCAGACGATGTGCGTGCTCACGGGAGTCTCCGGCATGTGGAGTTCCCATTGTCGCGCAGGCCCAAGCGCAGCGGCGCCAAGTAGGGTGGACGGGTTGCCCGTCCACGCGTTCAATCCCGGCGTGCGTTCACTACCCTACGCGGTTTCGGCAACGCGCTCGGGTGCCCCTACCTGCGCCCTGTAGCGCAGCACCACGCCCTGCGCCACCACCAGCGCCAGGTAGCCGACCAGCTCCGACAGCTCTTCCAGCACCTGCGAATGCGCGACCCAGTCGCGCGCGAACGCCGGCACATGCCCTTCACCGAAGGTCGAGCCGAGCGCGGAACCCAGCACCACGAGCACGCACATCCAGGGGAAGCCGCCGCCGGCGATCACACGCTGCAGGTAACGATGCACGCCGTGGCGCCAGCCGGTGATGAGCGCGGCCAGCAGCAGCACGGCGGCGAACGCCGGCACCATGGGCCGGTAGAACAGGATGCGCGACGAATACACCGGCCCCTCGGGACCGAAGCCCAGCGGCGGCAGGAACACGGCACCCCAGCTCAGTTCGCGCCCCGCGAGCAGGAACCAGACCGGCATCGCGCACAGGCCGAGCATGGCGGCGCCGTCTTGCGGAGCATGCCGCCATGCTCGGCCGGCAAAGAACAGGCCGGCCAGCAAGACCACCACCTGGGCATTTTCGATCACGCCGTTTTCCCAGCTCCATTCCAGCGGAATGAAGCGCGCGAGCGGAAAACAGAGCAAGAGGCAGAGCAGCAGGGATCGCTGCAGGACGACCCGGCCTGGATCGGCCCGGCCCAGACGAGCGAAGAATGTCTTCATGAACGATACCAAGCGGCTCAGCCGACCGTGCTGGCTTCCGCCCTGGCCGCCACCTTCACCGACGCCTTGTAACGCAGCAGCACGCCCTGGGCCGTCACCATGGCCAGGTAGCCGACGCATTCGGCCATTTCTTCCAGTACTTCGGAGCGGCTGACGAAGTCGCGCGCAAAGGCCGGCAGGTGGCCTTCGCCGATGGTCGAGCCAAGCGCCGCGCCGAGCACGATGACCACGCACATCCAGGGGAAGCGGCGCTGCGCGACGATGTTCCTCAGGTGGCGGTGCACGCCGGTGCGCCAACCGACGGCCAGCGAAGCCAGCACCAGCAGGCCGGCCACGACCGGGACCGCAGGGCGGTACCAGAGTACCTTGGAAGAATAAATCGGGCCGTCCGGTCCGAAGCCCAGCGGCGGCAGGAACACGGAACCCCAGCTCAGCTCGCGGCCGACGAGGATCATCCACACCGGAAGCGCGCACAGGGCCAGCATGGACGACACGTCCTTCGGATGGCGTAGCCAGCCACGGCAGGCAAAGAACAGGCCGGCCAGCAAGACCACGACCTGGGTATTTTCGACGACACCGTTTTCCCAGCCCCACGCCACCGGCACCATGCGCGAGAGCGGGTAGCAAAGGAACAGGCACAGCAATAGAAAACGCTGCAGGTTGACCCGGTGCGGATCGACCCGGTCGAGTTGGGCGGAAAGTGCGTTCATGGAAAGTCGGGAAGAAGCCGGCGCGTCCGTGCGAAACGCGTCCAGAAGTGACTGATTAGTCAGCAAAATCCGACAATATACACGATTCCACCCCTGGCAGCGCCAGTGGCAATTACCGCAAGTTAATTATTTGTAGGGCAGATGCAACTTACATCTTGCGGCACTGGCGCAGTTCGCAGCGTGCCATGAACACTTTGCCATTAGCACATTGCATCCGGTAGACCTCGACCGGCCCTTCGGCGGTGACCAGGCCGGCGCCCGCGCTGCCGGTGCAGGCATGTTGCCGCGCCAGCTGTTCGACCGTGTTCGAGGACACGCCCACGCGGTAGGGCACGCGCTCGATCGGCACGCCGTTGGCGTCGACCGGGCCGGCCAGCCGCGTCGTCTGCACCGGCGCCGCGGCCACGGGCAAGGGTTTGGACTTGAACATCGCGCAGCCACCCACCAGGACCAGGGCCGTCAGCGCCAGCAGTCGTTTCATCGCGTCTCCGAGGAAGGAAAGTCCAGGAATCAGAAGGACAGGGTCTTCACGCCGTCGGCGGTGCCGAGCAGGCAGACGTTCGCGCCACGCTGGGCGAACAGGCCGACCGCGATCACGCCGACGATGCCGTTGATGCGGGTTTCCAGCGCCGCCGGATCGGCGATCTCGAGGCCGGCCACGTCGATGATCTCGCCGCCGTTGTCGGTAACGAAGGCATCGGTCGTGCCCGCCTTGGTGCGCAGGCGCGGCTGGCCGCCGAGCGCTGCCAGCTGGCGGATCACGGCCGCGCGCGCCATCGGGATCACCTCCACCGGCAGCGGGAAGCCGCCCAGCGTCGGCACCAGCTTCGAACCGTCGGCGATGCACACGAATTGCTTCGACACCGAGGCGACGATCTTTTCGCGCGTGAGCGCCGCGCCGCCGCCCTTGATCATGGCGCCCTCGTCGGTGATCTCGTCGGCGCCGTCGATGTAGACGGCGATCGACTCGACCTCGTTCAGGTCGAACACCGGGATGCCGTGGCCGCGCAGGCGCGCCGCGGTCGCTTCCGACGAGGCGACGGTGCCCTTGATGCTGTCCTTGATCTTCGCCAGCTCGTCGATGAAGAAGTTGGCCGTCGAGCCGGTGCCCACGCCGATGATTTCGCCCTCGACCACGTAGTCGATGGCGG
>Ga0308160_10003278_pt1 | contig 18393 bp, 17 predicted proteins | sample PhyFR1_FD_201036 | JGI IMG/M metagenome (GOLD analysis project Ga0308160, IMG submission 201036) | Phyllosphere microbial communities from UC Gill Tract Community Farm, Albany, California, United States - DLSLF.R1 | ecosystem: Host-associated > Plants > Phyllosphere > Unclassified | place: USA...
CGCGGTGGCAGTGGCGGTGTCCTGCAGCTGCTCGGCTGTTCCCCACCCACCGCGGACGGTGCGCCGGTACACGCCGAGTGGTGTGTCATCGGTGATCGTGTCGGTCGTCGAGGCAGTCATGTTCGACGCTGCGTACGCCGCGGTGAGTGCTGCCAGCTTGGCCTTCGGCTCCGGAGTGATCGCCGCCGCCGCGTCGACGATCGCCGATACGAGGAGCTGCTCGGCGACCACGAGCGGGCCGGCCGGCTGTTCCGCCGGCACCGACCCGGGCGCCGCGCAGTGCGCTTGCCGCAGCGCACTCCCCGTCGGGACGAGCAGCGTGATGGCGATCGCGGGTAACGCTGCAGTCGCGACGAGCCCACCCAGCAGCAGCGCGAGCGCCCCGCCCAAGAGCTTCTTCGGCCCGATCGCCAGAACGACTTTGACCGCGAGCATCGGCGCTGCCATCAGATGGATTCTCCATCCAGAATGCGCGCGGCGAGTGTCAGCAGCTTGCGAACGTGAGCGATCCGACTGTGGACCCGGTGCTTGCTCAGGCCGGTGATCCGAGCGACAGCGGCCGCGTCGCGCATCATGGCCGGCTGGAAGAGAGCGATCGCTCGCAGGCCGTCGGTCTCGGGAATGCACTCGATCGCGGACTGCCGCGTGTTCGGGTACCCACGGTCGGCGAGGCGGAGCGCGGTGTTGGCGGTCCAGACAGCGGCGGCGATGTTCTCCCGCGCGGTGCGGATCGTGCGGGGTGAGACGCCGATGCGTTCCGCTACGTCGGCGCGGGCCTCGTCGGTGAGCATCAGTTCGATAGCAATCGTCCAGTCACGTTCCGACACCGTCTCTCTCACCCACGCGATCCGCCGGCGCTGCTCGAATCGGTGCACCAGGAGGTCCAACGGGTCGCCGCCTGCTGCCGGCCGGTCCGTATCGAACTCCGCGGTGAACCGCTCGCACTGGATTGCAGCCTCGCGCCGCGTCGCGAGGACGACCTTTGCAGCGATGCCTTGGGCATAGTGACCGAAGGATCCCCGGGTCGCATCGAAACTCTCCGCTCGTCGCCAGGCGACGACTCGGATCTGCTGCATTGCGGCGTCGATCTCGCCGTGGAGAGCGTGCTGGTTGAGGACTCGAGTCACGTAGCCACGTGTGGACTCGACTGCGGCGAGGAAGATGTCCAACCCGATGCGGTCGATCGCGTCGGATGATGCTGTGAGCAGCGATGTATCGACCGCAGCTGCCGAAGCGGGCACCGCCTGTGCGAGGTCAGGCTGATTCACGGTCGCGGTCCTTTCTCCAGTCCGCACGCTCTTCGCCGCACGTGCCACACACCTCTCGGAAGGTGCCGACGAAGTGATGTCCGTCCGCGCTGCATTCAGCGACCGTCGGCGGTCGATTGCCGATGCGTCTGGGACCCGGCGGGGCGAGATCTCCGTCGTCTGAGTCACTGGCATTCGTGGGCCATCGATGCGGTTCTCTGGCGATGGATCGGCCAACATATGCGATCGGATCGCCGACCGGGCGAGACGACCCATGGATCGCATCGACGCTCGCCGCCAGTACGTCGACCGCGGCCACATCCACCGAGGGCGCGTGCTTCGCCAACCACCGTTCGACGGCGGCGAGGCTGAGTCGAGGGTGCAGCGCCTGCGCTGCCATCTCCAAACCGGGAGATGTCGAAGAAGAGTGGTGTTCTTGGGATTGATGTTCTTTAAGTGGCGGAAGAACCGTCGGTGGTTCGGCCTGGGAGGAAGACCCGACGTGGTTGGCAGCGGAGACGGCTCCCGACGCTGTGCCGTGCGGGGATGGAAAGTCGGATTCGTCCCAGGCATCGAAGAGCGGGGGAGGGAAACCCGCCAAGGTGTCGGCAGCGCCACTCTCGGTTCCGGATTCCGGCTGAGGGGGATCGAGGAGAATCAGCAGCACGCGGCGATGGCCGGCGATCGATTGCCCGGCGGCATCAACAGTCCCGGCTGGATGCCGGTGCTCCTCGACACGAAGGAATCCGGCGGCCTCAAGCTTCCGTCTCGCTGCTCTGAAGGCGTCCTTCCCGAGACCGAGGTCCCGCTGCGCCCGGGACTGCGTGATCCGGTACGTGCGTCGGTGGGTGACGAGGTAGAGCATCAACGAGAACGCGTTCCCGACGATCCGTGGATCACGCGCCCACCAGTTCCGGAACTGGGCGAACTCGCTCTCGAAGTCGAACTCCGGCCGGATGAACTCCGCCTCGGTGATCGAGTACTCCCGAGGACTCATCGTCCCCTTCTCAGCGGGCTCAGACACTGGCGGGGCCGCGAGCCGCTGATGAAGTGGAGGGCAGAAGCATGGAGCTTCGCAGTCCCAGTGCTCCGGCAATCCGGTCGAGTTCGGCCACGGTGAAGTCGAGCTGACCGGCGAGCTTCAGCCGGAGCTGTTCCGGCGGCATTGCGACGGCGCTCGCAAGTTGCGCTTCCGTCTGTCCATGGTTGAGCAACGCGTGTTGGACGCGTTGCGCGATCTGCTGGGAGAGGGGGATGGTGTCCATTTGGTCACCATAGGAACCACTCGGTCAACTTGTCAAATATTAGATTTGTGAGTACGAGTGCAACTTTGCTACGGTGACCAGATGGACACCGCCCTCGACTTCAACGATGCGGTAGCCGCTGAACTCCGCCGCCAACGCACGGCTCAAGGCCTAACGATCGACGAAGTGGCGCGGCGTGCCGAGATGGTGCGCACCACGGTGCTCCGCTACCTTAACGGCAAACGCGCCATTCCGATCGGCGCGCTCTATGGCTTGTCAGCAGCTCTGTGTGTGGAGGCCCATCGGGTGGTGGCGGCAGCTGAAGCCTCATGTGCTGTGGTCAGCCCGGCGGATGCCCATTCCGCAGAGGATACGCCCGACTCGGCGGGGGCAGAGGTGTGGCTTGGGCGTCTCAATCCAGTGCGGTCGCAGGGAAAGACGAGCACTCGTGATCATGGTCAGAATGCGCCACCGATGACCGTGCTGAGCGCCGCGAATATCGGGTCGGCAGTGGGAGAAGATCTGGCCGAACATCATGGGACGAAGGCAACCCGCGCCTGCATGGAAACCTCTGACGATACCAGCCGACGCGTCGAAGCTCACCGCGGAGTGTCGATCAGCGTATAGAAGGCATCGGGCAACGGATGTAGACGGGGTGATGCAGTCGTCGAAGCCCGCACTCTCGAGCGCCCTTCATGATCGACCAACGATGCGTGTTTGACGGAGAATTGGCTGATGAAGGTGTTGGCGCCGACGGCTACTGCCGGCAGGGTCAGCACAATGGACAATGATGACCATCCCGAGGGAGCGAGTGCGGTTCCAGGTCGCGAAGCCCTACGACGGTACGGAGCTCCTGGACGAACTGCGTGATGCAGCCTCACGGCACAGTTCAGTTGCCGCCGTGGGCCTATAAGCGGGCAAGCGTAACTGCTAGCCGCTCTTTTCGGCTCGGCTGACAAACTGTCACCGCGGTCAGGGCCGCGCATTGCTGACGCTCGAGGGCAAACTCTCTCGCCGATGGTCCGTTGACAAACCGCCCATCGTCGCCAGCCAACGGCACGGAGCGACAGAGAAGTGAGGCCTGGCTACTCACTTCATCTCCGCCACCGCCGACATCCGTTTCGATTTCCGCTACTCGTTGGCCCGCGCCTGCGACGCACCGCCTCCGACGGTCGCGTTCGTACTGTTGCCGCTGAGCCCGTCGAGGCGAGGGCTTTCGCATCGGAGTTGAGTCGCACGAGGCAGTCGCAACAGGACAAACACCGATCCTGGCCGATCAGGAGTATTGCGCTCAGCTGCTGAATCCGTCATCCTCGTGCAAGAGCAAAAAAGCCCGTGAAACTCGACGATGGTCGACGCTGATCGACATGACAATTGGAGCGCCTAGTCTTGACAAAAATTACACTCGATGAGGGTACAACGACTAGTCAGCTACGTTCTTTCCATAGAGAAGTTGCTGTGGACCATACGGTTGCAGAGATCACGCTCGGGGATCCGGAGCAGTACCGTTCTCTCGGAGCAGTCAAGTACGGCGCGCTACTGCAAGCGATTTTCACGTGGGCTTCGGAAGTCGAAGACGCACGTCTTGTTTTGCCGCGACCGTGGCTAGACCAGGTGTCGACCGGCTGGATTAGGTCTGACATACATCTAGCGGCCCTCGTCTTGGCGAATCATGTGAACGGCGTAGCTCGAGGGAGCTATGGTGCTGCGGTGGCAGAATGCATTACTCGCTCGCTGGCTGGCAAAGGTGCAATAGCGAGCTCAGACTTTGATGACGGTGAGGCGGCAAAATCGATAGTTTTGGCGAGTCACTCGCTAAACTATCGGTGGAGCCCGGACCTCCATCTGCTCAACAACGGGACGCCGGAGATCGAAGAGAGCTCACGCTCTCTGTTCCACGATATCTGGCGCACGTCGGACGACGCACGAACGCTCAGGACACCGATCCTGCAACAGGATGAGATTGCGTTGCCCGTAGCGGACGAGCACCCGACCCACATTGCCCGAACTGCCTGGCCCAAACGTCACCCGAACCATGGGACGGGCGTTCCTTTCACGCCTCTCGTCGCTAGGACCGTCAGACCACGTGGCGTAGCGGAACAGATATACTCGCATCGCCTCAATCGGCCCGAGACTACCCTTAGTGGTATCGGTTCAGTCTTGTTCGAACTGATACAGAATACTCAGTGGCATGCGACTGGACCGGGACGAGCGAAGGGCGTCGAGGGCTGCCGAATATTCCGGTTTGGCGAAGAACGCATTACACGAGACTCCCTCTCTACGGCGAGAACTGCTCATCGCGGGTACGGCGAATTTGTATCTCGGGTCTTGGAGGTTCCGCAGGAGAACGGTCTAGGTGTAGCGACGGCGGTCACGCTCGCGACAATCAACATTATTGATCACGGCGTAGGTCTCGCAGCGTCAGCCGCTACGTCTCGTGGGGAATCCGACCTTCTCAATCCTTCCTCAGAAGTGAACTACTTAAGAATGGCTCTCGCCAAGGGGATAGCTGTCAGTCAACTTTCAATGAGTAATATTGGCTTACCGCGCGTGCAGCAACTCCTGTCCAATCTGGATGGCTTCATGCTAATCCGAACTGGCAGTACCGAGATATATCGAGATTTTAGGACAAATCCTTTTGGTTTGACAGCTGGAAAGCCGACGCCCAAAAAACGCGCACAGTTTATCGAATGGATTCCTGTAGCCGCAGATGAGTTTGACGTTGGTCCCAGAGTCGGCACAGCCGTGACGATTGCTATACCGGTAGATTACGAGGTTCAAGCGTGAGCCGGACTGTTGTTGACCCAGAGTTTTACATTTTCGCTTCCGACATAGTCGATCTAGACGGCCTGCAACGCACTATTGCCGTAGTCTGGGTCGCGACGGACTTTGATGTGGGACGGATCACCCGCGCGCTTAGACTGTTTTGCAATGCACGAGGAGAAATCGCGGAAGTGTGGTTGGTCTCGCCAGCTGACTGCCTCAGCTCACTAGAGCGCCTCGTCGCATTTGATGAATTTATTGAACGTACTGAGCGGGTTGATCGAGAGGCGTATCGTTTCTACCTCGTTGACGGCTCTGGCGAATGGACAGAGGAGCACCTGAAGCGTCGAGGATCTCCCGATCTGCTGTCAGACGCCGATTCCTACCATCACCTGATCAAGGCGGATGGAATGCGACAACTGTTTCGGGACTCGGATGCTCTCGTTTCCGCGGGTGCCGGAGTTCACTTCGGCCATCCCAGTGGAACCCACTCGGACCAGTTCATTAGGGCGTCACAGGCGGTCACGAGGGCGCAACATGCATACTTCATCGCCGCCTGTGCTCTTGGTACGGTCGCGCAGCATCGAGATATGTCCTTCTGGGCGGACACGGCTGGCATACTTCCATTTCTATTCGCGCTTCGCGATCTGATAGCTCGCTTGAGGCAACCGGCGGTGGCAATTTCAATCGACACGTTCACTGGATACGACGGTATTGACGGTCTTAGCGGTGTCCCCGAGATCGGCTATCTCTTTATATCGAGCACTACATCTGGGCGCCTAGTCGAGAAGTTGGTGAATGACAAGCTGGTTAGGCCCTCGTGCGTTCTAACGCTGTTTGCTATCTCCGACAAGCCGATCACGGCAGACGGTGGCCCGATTCTGGTTGATCTGACCAACCGAGATGAGCAGTTTGTGCCGTCAGTGCGCGATGCGCGTGTGCTCGCCTACCCCTCCGATCGTCCTGTCGACGGACGCGGCTGCAGATTCTGTGACCAAGGCCTCGGCCTAATCGAATTGACTGGCGACGGCTTTTTCCCCCGGTCGCAGGAGTTGAGCTTGCGAATGCTCAAATTGTCTGATCGTCCGTGGTCGGGAGGCGGCGGGCATCCAGGACGATTCGACGGAGATGACTACTTCACCGCTTTTGTTGGCAAGAATGCTATCGTTCCTGCACTGCTGGACCGAACGCACGACACCACTTTGCGGTTGAAGCATCTGCTTGAAGCGGACGGTGACATCCTTGTCAAGTCGGAAGTGGTTTCGAAGTACAAGACGCTGCCAAAGAGGGCCTCCTTTAAGGCGGTCGTGGCGATGCCTGACGAAGATTCACGAGCCCTGGCAGCCTTCGTGGCGCAAAACATCAGCCGCGATTGGATCTCTGCTGCGGACGGTCGGGTGTGGGCTAAAGATGTTAACACCGAAGACTCCTTGGAGAGGGTGCTCGAAGGTTTGGGTGACAACAGCAATGTAGTTCTATGTGCGGGGGTTGTTGCATCAGGTCGTTTGCTGCAAGCGCAGAGCCGAGCGTTCAGAGTGCATACAAACCTCAGGTGGAGTTACTTCATTGGCGGCGCGCACCCGGAATCGCCACAAACCTGGGATGTGCTCCGGCGTTCCCTAAGTGTCCAAGCAAGTGATGTCAATAGCGACGTGCGGTTTGTCTGGTCGCTCCCGCGCGAACCTCGTGTGCTTGGCGAGGGCAACCCATGGCAAGCCGAATCGTCTCTCCTGGCGAAGTTGAGCGAGCGGTTTGAGAAATGGGGCGCTGCACGGCTTGAACCGCTGGGGGCGCGAGTTAACATCATCGAAAATGTTGCAATTGTCGACAGATTGCTTAGTGGACCGAGTGGCTCACCTATAGCGGGAATCAGCCCGGGATTTGCCCTGTGGCCCTCCGGTTGGACTGAGCGTCTCAGGGTTGAGGACGTCGACTATTCTCCGACCCAAGCGGAGATCTACGCCACGGTCGCTCATCTCATGGCTGAGTCGAGACGTTGGGCCGCTTACCACCTATCTGGAGCCAAATTTGTGCGCGAATATGGCACCGCGCTCAATCCGGCAGTATTCGATCGATTCAATGACCCGATCATCCAGGCCTCTATCCTTCGCGCGGCCCGAAGGGGTGAGTTGGACTACCGGAGTGACCTTGTCGCTAGTCGCGCTATGTCCGGAGTTCTTCTGCATGTGTGGACCGAGGTGGGATCCTTTGGTGGTGAAGGGGCATACGAATTCGTACTTTCGCTGCTCGATGGGCTCATCAATCCGGCGGGTAGCGGTCTGCGGTTAGCGGATGGGCAGGTCGCAAGCGCTATCCGGGCTGCGATTGCCAGGCGGCCAGATTCTCCATGGCCGCCGCTTCTGGGGTTGGTCATGGATATGCTGTTGGACGAGCTCGGCCATCCAGAGCTAGCCTCTGTGATCGTTTGGCCGGCGGCGCCCGGTTCTGTTGAGGGCGGAGACCCCGCGTGACGTACTCGGGCGCTCCTGGCTGCACATCGCCGGGCTCGGGTCCCGGGCTGCGTCGCAAAGCCGTAGGCACAACTTGAAGGTAGCCTCGCGAGGAACGGACGCCATCCGACGCGGATCGTGCACGGCCAGTGGCCCGCAGCGCCGGGATCGGCGGCGCCGAAGCAATCCCGGAGGATAGACAGCGCACCCTTGTGGTCCCTGCGAACGTCCAGACGACACTCGCAGCGGTCCATGCGCTCGGGTTGCGTGGACTCCGGGCGCGGCAGGAGCTGTGTCCGTGCGAAGGGCGGCAGGGCTATGATCTTCATCATGGCGGGTCGTCAACTCAAAGATGTCGTGCGTGCATTCCACACGCGCGACGAGCTATCGTTTCGCCGCGCCATGAACGAAATCATCGAGGAAGAAGAGGCACGCCATCACTTTGCAATCGCGCGCGACCTGCGCGCCCTTCTTGCCGTGAATGGGAGCACACGCAAACAGGACGCAACACTTTCACTCCCTCCGGCACCGAAGTCCCGGGACAACGAGTGGGACCTGATTGATGTCCGAATACCGGAACTCGATCTTGATGATCTTGTCCTAACTCCTGAAATCTCGGACAAACTTGGCGAGATAACGACCGAAGTTGGTCGATGGGAAGAACTGGTAAGCGCAGGCATACCGAAGAGGCAGAAACTATTGTTCACCGGACCCGCGGGTACTGGAAAGACAAGCGCGGCAGAGGGGCTTGCGGCGACGCTGGGATGGCCGCTCGGTCTGGTGAGCGTCGACTCCGTCGTATCATCATATTTGGGCGAGACAGCCACAAACTTGCGCCGTGTCTTCGAGTTCGCGCGCGACCACCGAATGGTTCTCGTGTTCGACGAGTTTGATGCTTTGGGTCGTATGCGCGATGATTCATCTGAGCACGGTGAGATGAAACGCGTTGTGTCGGCATTTCTTCAGTTCCTAGACCAGTACAAGGGGCCGAGCGTGCTCATCGCGATCACCAACTACCCCGGCCTTCTAGACTTTGCTCTCTGGCGGCGCTTCGACGAAGTTGCCGAGTTCACACTGCCGAGCGTGCACTCAATCCGCCGTCTACTCAGGCTTCGTTCTCGCTCTATGAGCGTGAAACCCTTCCAGATTGACCCGACTGCGTCTGCATTGAAGGGACTACCTCATGCCGCCGTGGAGCGTTTTGTAGTAGACGTTCGGAGGGAGCTGATACTGAGGGGTGGGGTTGATGGTGCGAGAGTCGGTGAGATTCTGCTCGGTATTCGGCGTCGCCCGTGGTAAGAACTTAGTGTGGTAAACCATCCAATACTTCCTCCCCGTCGCACGCTGAATTCGCGTCGGGTTTCCCCTGGCTTTGGAGTCACTCCATCACGCAATCCGAGAAGTCACGGAAAGCTCCTCCAGGAGCAGGTCTCGACGCTGCCGGTGCCATCGCGACGCTCTAATCTGGACGGAGTCGATGGAAGGTTTGTGTTCAAGATCCGTTCGACGTCTGGGTTCACGGACGATCAGACACTGAACTTACGTGAGTTGCAGGTACTCGGCACGGATGACACCTCAACCTACTTCGTTCTTGCGGAAGACGGAGGGCGCACATTCGCGGATGCTCTCGATCTCTACAGCCAGGGTGAGGATGTAGAGGGCGGCGACGGGGTACTCAAGTCCCTGTACAACAAAATCGACACCATCGAGATGTATGGACCAGGCGACCGATCTGGGCCTGGAGTCAAGGACCTGCCCCATGCTGGGGAGGTGACTCTCGATGTGACGCTTTGGCCGTCGCCGGACATGGCTGAGGCGCAGCACCGCTTCTCTCTGCTAGAGCTTCGCGTGAACGAACTTAACGGTGCGGTGATGGCGCGGTCCGTTCTGCCTCGATTCACGGTCGGAAGGGTGAGAATCGACGCCGCGGCGGTTCAACACCTCTTGAACTTGTACGTCATTGAGACGGCTCGCACCCCGCCAGTGCCATACATCGACCCGAGCGATTGGCGCGATGTCGACGCCGAGAGCCTGACGACCGAGTGGATTGACTCGGCTCCGATCGGCGTGCTTGACGACCTTCCGTCCGTGGCGCATCCGATCCTGGAAGGACATGTTCGTATTCACGAATCTGCCTCTCTGGGAAGGGCCTGGAGAGAGCCTGGGCCACACGGCACAATGGTGGCCGGGATCGCGTTGACGACTGATCTTGCGATGGATCTCCGGGCGGGTTCTGTGGTGCGCATGAGGGGTTCGGTGGATGCTATACGCGTTCTGGAACCAGTTGAAGGGACGTTGGATGCCACGCAGTTTCCCCCGGAAGTACTCCCAGCGAGCCTCGTCGTTGACTCGATTCGGAAGCTTCATGTTGATGCAGGGGTGCGTGTCTTCAACCTCAGTTTTGGTTTCGATAGCGACTACGGTGCGTCACACGTTGGAGAGTTCTCAGAAATGCTCGACGAGTTATCTCGGGAGCTGGACATCATTATCGTGGTCGCCGCGGGGAACGTTCCGGTAGGAATCGATGGTCAGCTTTCTAGCGGGCACAACGTCGCACACGATTACCCAGACTATCTACACGTAGCTAGAAACCGCCTGGCGCAGCCAGCTAACGCAGCGAACGTCGTTACCGTTGGTGGAATAGCGGCAAGCGATGCTCCGGCGGAGAGGAATCCCCCACGACTGGGTGAGCGCGCAGTCGCGCCCGTCGGACACATCTCCCCTTTCAGTCGCGTCGGTCCAGGACACGGTCGACTTGCGAGTCGAATGAACAAGCCGGATTTCGTAGCTCCGGCGGGAAACATCGTTGTTGACGACACTGGTCTCGTAAATATCCGCGATCAGGGTACAGGAATTATCGGACCGGCCACACGGTCGGCCGGTCCTCTATTTCGCATGGGGCACGGTACCAGCTTTGCTTCGCCCGCGGTGGCCCGAGTGGCGGCAGATGTAGTGCACGAGTACCCGGGTGCATCTGCAAATCTTGTGCGAGCATTGTTAGCGTCGGCCGCATTGCTGCCGGTCGGTGCGCACGACTTGGATGAGCGTGCCCGACATGCTCGCTACGGATTCGGGATCGTTCGACACGCTGACGCATTGGAGAGCCGTGCGCAGCGAGTTACTATGACCTTCGAGGGTGAAATCGCAGTTGACACCTCTGTAGTGCACCCGGTACCTATTCCTCGCCTGTTTGCGCTTCCGAGGAGTTCTACTCGTACCTTCCGCATATCCCTCGCATTCAACCCACCCGTTCGGCGGACGCGACGCGAGTACACTGCAGCGACGATGGTCACCGATGCGTACCGCGCCGTGGACGTGGACTCATTGATGGCCCGGCTGCGCCAGCAGGATCCAGATGCCGCTGAGCCGCTATATCGAGATCGCCGGCGACTTCAGAATTTCAGACCACCCCATACAGCGCACCGCGAGTCGACGATCCAAGTGAAGGATTGGAAGCCGACTGTTCTCGACATCGATGATGGCGACGCCTACTTTGTCGTGGTTACGCACAAGTCCCGCACTTGGTTCAGAGATCGCACCGATTACACGCATCAGCCATATGCGTTGACAGTCACGCTCGTCGACGAAGCGCAGACAGAGTTGGACCTGACAGTTGCCGTGACTCAGACCGTAGAGGTTCAAGCTACCGCGCGAGTGCGGCTGTAGCATTCCGGGGCCAGCGCAGGTGGACCGCGCCTGGGCGGTGTGTGACGGTGTTTGCAGTCGTCGTGGCGCAACTACGGGATTGCCAGGTGACAGCAACAGGCCCGCAAAACCGTGGATCTCGAGGTACGAATCCGCGAAGAAACCCTGATCAGCGCATTAGCACGCACTCCGACGGACCCCAGCGCCCTCACTCGTAATGAGAAGGTCAAGGGTTCGATTCCCTTGGGCGGCTCCACCAGCCTCACCCGGCCGTTGCCCTGGAAAACCCAGGTCAGCGGCTTTTTCCGTCTCTCGACAGCCGCTGGCTCATCCGCGAATATACGGGACAGGTGAGCGGTTCGGTGTCCCGCATAGCAATGCGTACAGTAACGGCAGTGGACGAGAGCGGACGCTGGCGTCCCCGTCCTCAGCCCCGTTGCCGGCGTCGCCCTGACCGTCCTGATGGCCGGAGCCATCGCCGTCCACATCCGCCGCAAAGAGTCACCTACCGCCGCCATCGTCCTGACAGCGCTGCCCCTGGCCGCCGCTTTCCTCGGCTTCATCCTGTTGACTTCGTGATCTCCTGGTCGGCTGAGTGGCGCGTCAGTCGAGTAGAGAAACAGTGCGACTCGTGAGCCGCCCTGCCAATGGATCTCAGACGCCTCGCCTGTTGCGGCGTCTCCGGCGTCCGACCCATTCCAGCAGGCCGAGCAGTGCGCCAGTTCCGACGCCGACCGCGACGCCGAGGAAGGCGTTGTGGAGGCTGAACCCGATGGACATGCCGGCGATCAGGGCGGAGGCACAGATGAGCGGTACAGCGAGATTGACCTCTCGGGGTCCGCGGGGAGTCGTCATGAGGCGACCCTATCGGCGCAATCGTCGGAGGGCGACCCACCAGACGAGTCCGGCGAGGCCGATCGCGAGGAGCACCACACAGAGGGTGTAGCCACCGGCGCTGCCGCCCGCCATGGCCGCGGTGACCGAGACGAGGAGAGCTGCAGGCTGTCCGAGGACCGTGATCCAAGCAGCGCTCCGGCGTTGCGTCGTGCACCCGCGGCCGCGCGGCCTATCGTGCTGCCGTAGCCGTCGTGGAGGGTTTCACCGGACGCTGCACGGTCCTGACGCGGACAGGACGATGGCCGGCTCCTGGTCGGAGGTGTCCCCGAACTCGTCGAGCCGCAGGTAGTAGCCGTGGTCGGAGAAGAACGAGACACCTGAGGTGGCGTCCGAGGACCCGTCGGAGTCGACCACCTTCTGCACCCGCCATCCGGGTCGATCCGTGTAGCTTGACGCCGCTTCGTCCAACCAGGCGGCGCGATCCAACGTCGCAGCGACGGTGACGGTCACGGTCCCGTCGAATTGCGCCGTGTCGCTGCCGTCGCACTCGATGGAGTTCTCCACCGCGTCTGTCGTCAGCACGTCCTCGGCCGGTAGCGTCGCGGCGAGTTCATCCCGCAAGGCGAGGGCCTTCGCCTTCGTCGACGCGAAGCTCGGCGCCTCGTGGAGCGGACTGCACCCCGTGAGCGTGAAAACCGCGGCGATGACACCGAGGCCGAGGAGCGCTTTGCGCGGTGCGGCTGGGCGTGCCTCAGCCGAGCGGTTCATCGACGTCCCCGCCCGCGGTCGGTGCCGAACTGCTCGACGGCTCGGGGGTGAAGGTGACCGCGCCGGCCGTGTCGCGGGTCAGCACGCCGGTGTAGGAGACGGTCGTGATGGGGAGCTCATCGTCCGAGAAGCGGATGCGGAAGGTCGACGTCGCGTGGTACTCGCCGTCGATCAGGGTGAACGCGGGTCCCGGCTCGCGGAACCACTGCGCGGTCACGGCCTCGCCGAGGGGTTCTGGCAGCGACGCGGTCAGCTCCGCCGGGCAGGACGGCCCGACGAATCGCTCGGCTGCGCAGGCCGCTTGCAAGCCCTCGACGGCGGCGGCGAGTCCCGGTTCGACATCCGGCGTGAACGCCGGCGAGAAGCTGAAGTCGGCCTGGCCCTCGTCGCCCCCGAGGTTTGGGACATAGGCGGTGAACGCGTCCTCCGTGCCGAGGAGTTTCGTCAGGCCGGTCGGATCGTCGTAGCTCACGCCGTACGCGCCGGGGAGGAGCTGCAGTTCAGCGCCGTCCTCGGCGAGCGGGTACTCCAGCTGGTCGTTCACCGTCACCGTCGCGGCCGACTCGATGCCGCCGATCGTGATCGGGGTGTCGCCTCGCCAGCCGGTGATCTGGAGCTCCCCGTCCTCGCGATACACCACGAGTTCGAGCTTGCCGGGGGCTTCGGCGCCGTCGAAGGTGTACTCGACGGTCGCGGTGAATCGCCCGGCGTCGTAGCCCGTGGTCTCGACGATGCGTGCGTCGGTCGGCAGGGCGTCGGATGCGCGGTAGAAGTCGTCGTCGATGAACTCGTCGGGGAAGTCGATCGTGGTCAACGCCGCAGCCTTGGTGGCCTCGCCCGCTTCGAGGTGGGCGAAGAACTCCTCGACCAGCGCGGTGCTTCCGGAATCGTCCGTGTCGATCCCCCGTGCACATCCCGTGAGCGAGACGGCGATGGCGAGCACGCCGACGAGTGCTGTGCGTTTCCTCATGTCCACACGCTAGTGATCCCGCACGGCCGGGCATATGGGGACCGCTCCCCATTCACCGACCCGACCGTTCGCGCATCCAGCGATGACCTCGTGCTCGTCCGAGCGTCATCTCCCTTGGGCGGCTCCATCAGCTTCACCCGGCTGTTGCCCTGGGACATCCAGGTCAGCAGCTGTTCTGGTTTTTAGGGCGACTCGTCCGCCGCCGCCGAATCCGGTGCGGAGACAGCCGTAGGATGACCTGATGAGTGCACTCGCCAGAGCCACGGATGCACAGATCGATGCCGTCAGCAAAGCCTTCGCGTTGGTGTCATGGCCGCTGGGTCGCGACGATTTCAAGGCGATCGCGGAGCGTCTCGGGTGGCAGCTCAAACTGGAGACGTCGAGCGGTGTCCAACACCGTTCCGGGTATCCGGTGAACCTGCCGACCGTTCGTTCGCTCGTCGCAGCTGAAGCGATCGCCCAGGTCGTGATCGCCGTCTCCGACAAGAGCGACGACCCCGGCGCGCTGCGGAGTGCCGCACACGAGCTGCAGTCGGCGCTGAGCGGGCACCTTGGTCAGCCCGCCGGATCCCAGGGCGGAGACCCGCACTGGGAACTGGCGAACGGCGGCAGGATCTGGCTCAAGACGGTGCCCAAGAAGGTGCTGCTCGTCGTCGAGGGGCAGCGGTTCGCCGACGTGGAGCGGGGCGAGGAGCGGTTGGGCATCGACCCCGGCCGCACGCCGGGCATCGATGACGACACTGACTGAACCCGTCAGGTCGACTGCGGCGTCATGACGACCCGTCCGCCGGCCTGATGAACACGCTCGCGATCGCGGTGAGGAGGATGAGCGCCGCGGCGATGAGGAGGCTGAGTTGCAGCCCGGCGATGAATCCCGTCGAGCCGGTGAGGAGCGCCCCGAAGACCGCGATGGCGACCGCACCGCCGAGTTGACGGAAGGTGTTGAAGACCGCACTCGCGGTGCCGGCGCGCGATGCCGGGACGCTGGCGAGCACCACGGAGGTCACCGGCGGCATCGCCACGGAACCTCCCGCGGCGGTGAAGCACGCGAAGACACCCACCCAGATCGGCGACCCCAGGTGCGCGGTGGCGACGGTGCCGACGAGCCCGACCACCATGAGGAGCAACCTTGCCACGATCGGCACGCGCACCCCGAACCGGTTGGCGATGGTGCCACTGACGATGTTGCCGACGACGGCGAAGAGGGCCGACGGGAGGAACACCAGGCCCGCGAGCAGCGGCGGCAGCCGGAGCTGCTGCTGCAGGAACAGACTCAGGACGAACACGGTCCCGAAGTTGCTCACCATGAACGCGAATCCGACGGCGAGGGCGATGCGCATACCGCTCGATCGGAACAGATCCAACGGCATCATCGGGTGCGCGCTCCTGGCCTGGATGACGAGGAAACCGACGATGCCGACCAGCGCGACGCCGAGGCTGGCGACCGCGACGGGACTGGCGAACCCGTCCGCCCCGCCCTCGATGAGTCCGAACACCAGCGCCGTCGACGCGATGAGCCAGACGAACTGTCCGGCCCAGTCGAACGGCTCCGGCCGGGACGGGGATGATGCGACCGTCCGGAGCAGGAGGAGCATCATGATGCAGACGGGCAGGTTGATCGCGAACACCAGTCGCCAGTCGAGCGTCGTCAACGCGCCGCCGAGGACCGGCCCGAGCGCGGTGGCGACCGCGCCGCCGACCGCCCAGACACCCAGGGCGCGAGCGCGCTCGCGCCCACCGGGGAACGCCTCACGGATGAGCGCCATGGACGCCGGCAGCATCAACGCCGCTCCGGCACCCTGTAGCGCTCGAGCGGCGATGAGCACACCGATCGACGGGGCCACCGCACACGCGATCGACGTGACGAGGAAGACGGTGATGCCGACGCCGAACGCCCGCTTCGCGCCGAACCGCTCCGAGAGGTTGCCGGCGAGGAGCAGGAGGGCCGCGAACAGCACGGTGTAGGCGTCGATCACCCACTGCAGCGATGCCGTCGTTCCGCCGAGGTCTCGCGCGATGCTGGTGAGCGCGATGGTGACGATGAGGATGTCGAGGGTGGTCAGGAAGAACCCGAGCGCAGCCAGCAGCAGCGTCAGGCGTTGTCGCGGCTTCCGGCCTCCACGGTCGGCGAGGTCGTCGTCCGGGGCCGGTGATGACACGCGGTGTGCTGCCGCGTTCCCGTGGTCGATCTGCATCCCTCGATCACACACCACCGGCGACGAAGCAGGGATACTCCGCCAGGGCACGTCTCACGGCGGCGCGAGCACGTGCGACGCTGCGCGCCTGCCCGGACGGCTTCCACGAGGTCGAGGATGGGTGTCCTGCGGGAATACCCCAGCGCCGGAGGCCGCGTCATATCGTTGTCGGCATGGACAATCGAGACGAGGTGCGCGAGTTCCTGACGACCCGTCGGGACCGACTCACGCCAGAGCAGGTGGAGCTGCCTGGCGGGACGAACCGACGCGTGCCGGGGCTGCGTCGCACCGAGGTCGCGATGCTCGCCGGAGTGAGCGTCGAGTACTACTCGCGTCTCGAGCGCGGGAACCTTTCGGGGGTGTCGGAGGCGGTCCTCGACGCGATCGGCACCGCACTTCGGTTGGACGACGCGGAGCGCTCCCACCTCACGGACCTCGCTCGGGCGGCGAACGAATCGCCGATCCGGGCCCGCCGACGGTCTGCGCCGGCCGGCGTGCGGCCCGGTATGCAACTCGCCCTCGACTCCATCACCGCAGGCCCGGCGTTCGTCCGGAACGGCCGGATGGACGTCCTTGCCGAGAACGCACTCTTCCGCGCGCTGTACGCCGACCTCTACGCGCTCCCGGAGCGCCCGGTGAACCTGGCTCGATTCGTGTTCCTGCACCGCGACCTCGCGGAGGCGTTCTACCCGAGCTGGTCGACCTCGGCCGACATCAACGTCGCGATCCTCCGCACCGAGGCGGGGCGCAATCCGCACGATCGGGCCCTGCAGGACCTGGTGGGTGAGTTGTCCACGCGCAGCGAAGAGTTCCGCGTCCGTTGGGGTGCGCACAACGTCCGCCATCACACGTCCGGCGAGAAGGTGTTCCATCACCCGGTCGTCGGCGAGCTCCGCATGATCTACGAGGCGATGGAACCGATGGATCAGCCCGGCCTGAACTTCCTGATCTACAGCGCCGAACCCGGCTCACCGAGCGAGGAGTCACTCAAACTCCTCGCCAGCTGGGCGGCCACCTCCGAACACCCCTCGCCCCACCACTGACCCAAGGAGCACCAAGCATGGAGTACACCCGCCTCGGAGCGACCGGCCTCCGCGTCAGCCGCCTCGCACTCGGCTGCATGACCTACGGCGATCCGAACCGCGGACTCCACCGTTGGACCCTGGACGAAGCGGCGTCCGCGCCGTTCTTCCGGCAGGCGGTCGAGCTGGGGATCACGTTCTGGGACACCGCGAACGTCTACCAACAGGGCAGCGGCGAGGAGTACGTCGGACGCGCGATCAAACGGTTCAGTCGCCGTGAGGACATCGTCCTCGCGACGAAGGTCTCGGGGAGGATGCATGACGGGCCCGGGGGATCGGGACTCTCCCGAACGGCCATCCTCGAACAGGTCGACGCGTCGTTGCGACGACTCGGGACCGACCACATCGACGTGTACTACGTCCACCGTTTCGACGAGGAGACGCCGGTCGAGGAGACGATGCGAGCGCTCGACGACATCGTCCGCGCGGGGAAGGTGCGCTACCTCGGCGCCTCCTCCATGTACGCCTGGCAGTTCGCGAAGCTGCAGATGGCCGCAGCGGTCAACGGGCTGACGCCCTTCGTCGCGATGGAGAACCAGTACAACCTGCTGAAACGCGAAGAGGAACGGGAGATGATCCCGATGTGTGCGGACACCGGCGTCGGCCTCACGCCGTACTCGCCGAACGGCAAAGGACGACTGGCCCGGCCGCGCGGCGCAGCCACGGACCGCTCGAACATCGACGAGGTGGCGAAGGCGTTCGACACGGACGCCGACGGCCCGATCATCGACGCCGTCGAGGAGATCGCGGTCGAGCGAGGCATCCCGATGGCGCAGGTCGCACTGGCCTGGGTCCTGCGGAACCCGACGGTCGCAGCTCCCATCATCGGTGCCACCAAACCGGCACACCTCACGGATGCGGCCGCCGCGCTGGACGTGCAGTTGACGGACGACGAGGTCGCCAGGCTCGAATCCCCCTATGTGACGCAAGCGCCCTTCTGGTGGTGAGCACCGCTCGTCCCGGGCGCCGGTGAGGACATCAGCTGATCCCGTCCGGTCGACTGCGGCGGTGCCGCTCAGAGCGTCGTGATCCGCAGGGTGCTGGCGTACCCGTCGACAAGCGCAACCGACTGCTTCCAGTAGGCGTCCTCGATCGCGGCGTCGACCTTCGCGTCCACGCTGCCGTGCTCGTCAGGCAGCAGGAGCAGGACGGTGCCTCGGCGGGTGCTGGCAACGGCCTGGGCACCCGGACT
>Ga0308160_10003279_pt1 | contig 18393 bp, 21 predicted proteins | sample PhyFR1_FD_201036 | JGI IMG/M metagenome (GOLD analysis project Ga0308160, IMG submission 201036) | Phyllosphere microbial communities from UC Gill Tract Community Farm, Albany, California, United States - DLSLF.R1 | ecosystem: Host-associated > Plants > Phyllosphere > Unclassified | place: USA...
ACGTCGTGGTGCCCGCCCATCAATGGCCGAATACGCTACTGCGCATAGCACCTCGACAGAGACCCGACCTGATTTACGCCGTCTCTTTGTCCACTTCGCACAACAGCTCGTGGATGGTTGGGCGCTCGATACGGAGGGTCTGGTTGATGTCTTGACGTTGAAGGATAACATGTCGGGTTCGTCTAGGGATCCGATCATCGCTTTGGAGAAGCTTTATCGTGATACTGTGAGTCATTTCTTCACTATGGTGTTGACAATGGAACGGAACTGACTTTGTAGGAATTACCATCCGGTCGAAGACAGGTTGTATTACTCTCCATCTGGCGAAGGGTTTACATCCGGGATGAGTGAGTTTAAGCCGCTGAATTTGGATACATGTAAGCTGACGAATAGCTGGGAAGAGATCTCGAATACTTCTGGCCGAAGCGATGAAGCCCAGCGCCAACTACTCAGGCAGACATTAGCATATCAGACACTAAAGAGTATGGCTGCCAGTACGAGTCAGTGCCCTCTACGTGTAAATCCGCGCGCTGACAATGCAGTACTACCGCCAGACTACGAGCTCTCGCCAGAAGAAGCATCGCAAGAACCGCTCATGACCGAACTATCTGCCCGATTCCCAGATTGGACAAGTGATGATTTGGAGGGATTGATGGGTGATCATTTGAGTGAGATTGCGCAATTGGGTCGGTGGAGGGAGAGTGGGATTGAGGGGATGATTAGGGAAATTAGGGAATTGATCAAGAGGGATGTGGGGGCGAGAGAGGGAGCCGGGGATGTAGATATGGCCTAGTACCGCCGAATCGATAGATCCATAGAGGGTAGAGGGGCGGTATGCTTCAGATACCTTGGAGGATGAGTTGTGCAGTGCCACAATGCAATATATCCTAATGTAGTAATCCTGATGGATGTGTTGCACTTCCTCACACTCTATCCCCACGGGTCCCCTTCTCATTCTCTCAACCTACCAAGTTATACATACATATAATGTCGACAGACCATCCAATAGATCCTGCACTACTGGACCAAGCACAAGCAGGGACAGGGGGCAGAGGGACAAAACGTAAAGCCAGAGGATCAGTCTCTGTTGTCGAGCCTGGTACAGGGGCTGGGAATACAAGGAGCAGTACGAGATTAGCAGTCAAGACTTCCTCGGTGGGTGTAGGTGGGGTAACGGAGGGGCAAACGCAAGGGCAGAAAACAGCAGGAGAACCAAGTAGAGGGGAAGAAGAGAATCTCATAGGATCTGAATATAAGCTTCGTGGAGTAAGTCGATTCTACTCGGAAAGGAGATGGAGGGGAGCTGATATGGTGGTAGAAACGGCCGAGGGGAGGTAAGGGGAAGAGTAAATCGGCTTCCAAGTCACCTGTGAAGAAACGGACTTCGTTGCCTACCGACGAGCGGGGGAAAGGGAGGGGTAAGGAGAAAGAGAAAGAGAAAGAGAAGGATCAAGCTGGTGTGGGAGGATTAGAAGACTCTGCTCTTATAGTCTCACATCCGGTATGCTTTTTCTCTCATTGGCTACGAGCTATGGGGATAAGCTGATGTTCTTAGCCAATACCCCTTTTGTATCGGCCACCCTATCCCATCATGACCCGACCTTTCATCTATCCATGCCTGAGACCAGGTCAAGTCTATCCTCCCCCGGACTCATCTGGGAAAGTATGGAAACGATTCGATCCACATGAATTCGATGATCCGCAATCATTACTCGACACGGATTCTCTTTCCTCGGATGATGAGGACCACGCCGATAATGGGGCTCAGGACAAGAGAGGAAAAGCGGATAGAACAGATAATCTACAGCCCGCAGGGCAGGAGATAGGACCAGGAGGAGGAGAAGGATATACGGATGGACCGTTCGGAGTGGGTATGGGAGGGGAGTTGGAATATGATACCCAGGCATATCAGAGTTTGGCAGCTTTGTTGGAAGCTTCCAATGATGATCTGTTTCACGAAGGGGGTCAGTAGTATAGTCTGAGGAAGCAGGTAAAGATTTAATTGTATACAGTATATACTGGACCTTGATGGTCATTTGCCAAAATTAGCTACGGGAACGATATCATGCATATGAGATGCGATGCCGATTAATGATGATACTGCGCATGGTGTCGAATATACTGGCATGTACAGCGGCCCGAGGTCACCTACACTCCCTGATCCAGAGACAAGAAACAGGGACAGATCATTCATATGCTACGTGACGTTATCCGACTAGGTACTGGGGCTACGGACAATGCCGTTCACCCACATAGGTACTATAGAGGGGGAGAGGAAGGGATCGAGAAGTGATGATTGTAAAGTAGTGATGAAGATGAAGCCATAATACACCAATAAACGTCCACGAACTGCTTCTCACCTTTTCCGGCAGGTGAGAACAGTTATGAACAGATTATTGAGTATCCCAAAGATCAGATCCAAGCGCTACGACCACCTGCTGCTTCTCTCATCGTCTTTCCTTCCGTAGTAGCAGGTTGGATCGATGAGATGCAGCGGTGTGTAGCGCTTGGTCTTTTCCGAGAGGCGGTAGACGGGTAAAAGGGAAAGGTGAGACGAGCACCATAAATGGGAGATGAGGCGTGTGGTATCAGGTTATTTTGGGATGTAATCAGGAATGGAAAAGCCATTCGAATCATCGTCTAATTAAATAAACATCATGTAAGGGTATGGGATGGGAGTGGGATGTGAGAGAAATGAGGGGGAGGACAGTGTGATCGTGGAGTGGATGGACCTTGGGTTCGGGGGATAAGGATTGGGGGGATAGAAGTTGGGAGGCGTACCATACCCATTGATGAGATTGATATAAGGCATATAGCCTCGTGGTCTTCCCTCGAGAGGTAGGATCCACGGAGCGCAGCCTCAGTGATCAACCTAACCTCCGGGTAGAGGGTCCAGCTTGTTGCTGACCGCTTGCATATGCATGAATGTTGATTGTGTACAGTGAATGATGTGGACAAGAAATAGAGAAAGATGAAGGTGGATGAACTATACTATACGTTGTTTGGGATGAATATGTTGAAAGGAAGATTGAGGCCGGGGCGACTAGCGTTTCTTGGTTTTTGGCTGGACGAGGGTGAATCCGTCATCGTCGACTACCGGTTCGACTCGTTCCCTCTCGGCCGGTACGAGTTGAGGAGCATCATCGACATCCATTCCGTCTTCATCCGACTCGTCATCCCATTCCGAGTCGGAATCATCTTCACCATCAACCGTCTGTAGTCCAGCTCCCTTCGTAGCTTGAATACCCTTTCCCTTGATCTCGGCTGCTTTCCTCTCGAGAGCCTCGACGACTGTGGCTGGGGTAGCGCCAGTGGCGGGTTGTAGGATATCCCGCCATAATCGTACGATATCGGCAGCGACGGCGTCGATGGATCCATCTTCGATGTTCGACTCGAACTCGTCCGACATGATCTGGTTGATGAGGTCGGCGAGATCATCATGCTCGAGAGGTGGATCATTGGCAGTGGCGGGATCGGCGAATGCCGATAGAGCGTTGGAGGGAGAAGAGTCGGTGGAAGGGAGATACGAAGCTCGTGATTCAAACTCGTCAATCAGAGTAGAAGCCAGCCATGTCTTCTTGTCGGCAGACTCTGGTCCTCCCCACTCTTCACGTACGGCGATGGTGAGCGCGGGCCATAAGTCGAGGATGGCGAGTAGACCTCGGGCAAAGATGGGAATAGTTGGGTATGAAGACATGGTGGTTTGGTGGCGGTGGGGGATTTTATGTGAAAGAGTGAAGCTCGGGCGGGATTATTGAAGCGAGTTCCCAAGGCGTGTTTGTAGTCTCGGGGTGGTATACAAGAGTTGCTTCTCCTTCTTTATCGGAGTATACGGCGAGAATGTGTATATTTCAGAAAGGTGGTTTGCTTCTTTCTGTTTGGGTTCTAAATTTTGGCATCATCTAATTATTCAATCCCCCCCTTCCTGTGCCCATGTGTTTCCCACGTTTCACCTCGTTCTCCACCCTGTCACCCTCTTGTGCCCCCATCTTATTGCTTGACCGTGACTGCTATAGATACTTAGACTCTAGATACATACAAAAGGCTGCTACAAGAAGCAGCGCATACGGATCATGTTATTTCCAAGATCCATCATCTTGGCCGTAGTTGGTCTAGCGGCTCAGGTACTCGCTCGTTCGTCGACTGGAGATAGAGTATTGGTCGTCTTGGAATCTGGGATTGCAAAGGGGGACTACTCGAACCTCTGGGCGTCATTGGAGGGTATATATTTCAGCTACATGCTGAGAGGAATCTAGCTGAACATATAGGCCGTGGTTACGACTTGACGTTTGCTGGACCCAAGGATGATAAAACGGAGTTGACCAAATATGGCGAGGCGCAATATGATCATCTGATACTCTACGCTCCTTCCACCAAGAGTAAGTCGGGACCCCATTGGGTGGAGTCTAGCTGACAATGGTAGCATTCTCAAGACATCTTTCGCCTAAAGCTATCATCGACGCTCAACTAGCAGGACTCAACACACTATACCTTCTTTCATCATCCATTTCGGAAACTCAGCGTGAAACACTACGAGAATACGATATCGAGTTCTCCGAATCCGGCTCCCTACTTCTTGACGCATTTTCACCTTCATCCCCCTCGACCGTCCACCTACACCCAACATCATGTTTGATCTCCAACGGACCCCTTTTGACCAATTCGACCCTCACTGGCGGACCTATCGTTTTCCCATCCAGCGCAGTCCACACTCTGGGCCAAAACCCTTACCTGGTCGAAGTGGCCCATGCGCCCAAGACCGTCTACGTTGGAGAGGAAAGACATCTGTCGGCCGATGAGAATGAGGTCGAGGCTGTTGTCGGTGGTGGAAAGACTGGAAAGGGGCCTGTCCAGGCTGGAAGAAAGGCTACGTTGGTCAGCGCTCTGCAGACTAGGGATAATGTCAGGATTGGGTTTGTGGGTAGCGGAGCTGCATTGAGCGATGAGTACTGGGGAAAGAAGGTCAAGACTGTTGATGGGCAATCGTGAGTCTTGGTTGATCTGCGCCGAAGCAGACTTGCTGACCCCTTCAGACTCGAGACTGGAAACGCTGCTTTCGCCAACGACTTTACCAGCTGGATATTCCAGGAGACCGGTGTCGTCAAGGTTGTTTCCTCGACTCATCACCGAGATGACGAGACTGAACCCCGGGATCAGTACACCAAGAAAGACCCAATCGTGAGTTTCCTTCGGCGTATGCTCAAAGTATGTGGTCTGACGCTGCAGACTTACACCATCACTCTTGCTCAATACACTGGCTCATCATGGGGACCGGTCTATCTACCAGACCTTCAGCTTGATTTCACAATGCTCGACCCACACATCAGGACAGCGCTCAAGCAAGTCTCGGTCTCATCAAGCGGTACAACATACTCGGCCTCGTTCAAAGCACCAGATAGGCACGGTGTGTTCAAGTTTGTGGTAGAGTACTGGCGACCAGGGTACGTCTTCCGGTTGCCCATGTAATCACATGCTGACATATCAGATGGACCTATGTCCGATCATCGACCAAAGCGTCAGTCGTACCTCTACGACACGATCAACATCCTCGATGGGTATCCGGAGCTTGGCCATTCTACACTTCGACGATATCGATCTCGGCGTCTTTCTTGCTATTCTGCGGACTTTGGGTGGCACTAGGTGAGGGAGATAGAAAGAACAAGAAGAAGGCAGAATAGATGATTACACAAGACACAAAATGGTATGAAGAGTGTCTGGCCCTCTCTGTTCTCTCTAGCACATTGGTTCAAGCAGCTAGCTATACGAAAGCGCCATGACTCCTTGGGGCAGCGCATTGAAATAGGCAGCAGATTCTTGTCGGTAGGGCCTTGCGAGGTGGTGCCAAAGACTTAGCGGTGTGCATTTTGGAACAATTCTGCAGAGCATAGCCAGAGACTCGGGTAGGTGAAGGTAGTGAGAACAAGGCATTCATGAGAGTAGTACACAAGGGAGGTGGCTCGGGGATACCGTATGTTGATGTCTAGACATCGTACTTTCCAGTATCAAATCTTCCATCAACGCTCAGTTGTAGGCTATTCACTCCGTCAATACCTTCCACAGTCTGCGAGCTCGACCTGTGATGTGAAGGCGAGCCCCCATTGAGAGGTCTGACGTGCGCGTCGTCCAAAGTCCAGTTGATGACGTTCAACTGAGCCCGAGCTCCTGCAGATATCGCACGGGCTAGCTTTCGAGACTCTGCATCATCGTCTGTCAGCGCAGATATTTGTGATCCAAGAAAGTCGGGGAGTATTCTGCTCATTACACCGGCGTAGCCTTGTACCACCCCTTCTTTGAGGGTGAAGGCTCCTGATGCTGAAGCATTCGACCTCTGAGCGATGGCACTGACACTGATCTTGATGCCTCGGAGTTTTCGGACTCGTATCTTTGGTGTCGGCTTCCCAATCAAAGGTAACGATCGGCATATCAGTCCATGCTGGCTCGTACTTTCCGGCTCCCCCAGACTGGGTAGCTGGTTGTTCGGCAGTCGTAAGTATCAGCCTGACGCCCTTGACGTTGAACTCGTCCGCAAGGTCTCGATCGGTCATCACATCCGTTCCATGAGCAAAAGTCTGGGCCGTGGCACGTGCAACAGACTGGAGAATCTTGTCTCGGTTATCTCGGACGACGGTCGATAAATCCTCTCCCGTTTGGAACGATTTGAGAGAACTCGCCATTCCGAGAGCGATCCGATTCTCGTTTGGACGGCGCAGCACAGCAGAGCTGTCGGGTCTTGTGAGGACCTCGCCGTCTGGACCAATCATGTGTCCTGTCATTGCACCGACGAAAAGAGTGTTGAGCTCGGAGCAGAATTCGACATAGGGCATGCCCGTCTGCACCGAAGAGGGTGTACTGACGAGCTGCCTGGATGAGGGGTGAGACATGGTGTATACTGCTGTGGATAACGCTTGGGGCTGTATGAACCGGGTGGCGTTAGTATGTAAGTGAGATTCAAAATGAGCGGCGGGGATGCTAGTGTATTTGTAGTATACTATCCGAGGCGCGCATATCCTTTGGAAGCTCTGCACCTACCCTCCCTGTATGAGTGCTGTATGAGACAATGCAGGACAAAGGCTGCTGTGTACCCCTTTAATTTGCCCTCCTGGGATATCTGTCTTTACTCCATTGATAAGTCAACGGCAAGTTGACTCTCGTCTCTTGCCCAGTGGGGCGAGCTGATCCCAGTGATAGTTGACCAAGGATTGCCGTGACCGCCCGGTCTTGTCCGATGGAGCTCAATGAAAGCTGGGAAACCTTTGTTCAAGGACCCCGTCGGAAAGGTGTGGCGAATATAACGGCACAGCCGGGCGTCCGATATCACTTGTCGGCCGTCATGAGCACTACGTTTTCAGTCCTCCGGTCCAAAGGTAAGTCGGGCCAGAGAGGGCAGAGCGAGAGCGTCAGAGGACAAAGCCCCTTCCTTCCTTGCAAGCCGATCCGATCGAGCTCGAGAAAAGCTTGCTACCCTTTCAAATGCGATAAAGTTAGCTCCACTCCCTCTGACGCCTAGCAGGCCCTGGAGCAGTCCAGTCTCATCTCACACAAGGGATATCAGCCTTGTGAAAGGATCGTGGTTAATGGAAAGTAGTATGATATCCTCTCATGGAGAGGTTCAACCTCATCGCCTTGGCTCTCCTCTGCTTCTAAGCCTTGTCAGGCGTGACAGCAGGTATAAGCTTCGACAAAGGTCCAGCCCTGACCAATACTTTCCAAAGGCAATGGATCCGGGTCCTTTGTTGGTCGAACGGTGATGTACTTGCTTCACTGCCAGGCCGGCCAGCCAAGACAGAGAAATTTCATGCTACTGTATCAAGGAGGAAGTCAAGAAGTATAATGAGTAATGGACACATATCAGTAGCGTACGTGCACGTCACCAGCATTGAACCAAACCATATGTAGCTCCTTATCCGCTGCTTTCTCCCTGACTGTTTCTGAATCGTCTGGGATATCCCATTCTCGAATAGTCGGCCACAAACACGACCGACATACTTCGCAGATCGTCCGTCTCGACCGTCATCTCGGGGTACGACCTCCATGGCTCCTCTGTCCCCTCTGGCCTTTCTCGAACAATATCCGGCTCCGAGACCACAAAGTTGACAAATCGATCGATTGTACCACTAGCCAAGGACTTGACGGTCTTTCGAGTCTTTCGATACGAATCAAACCATTCAGGATTTCCCCTTTTCTCCATATTGGTAAGAGAAACAAGTGCCGATTGAAGGAATGGCAGCATCTTGGTGAATCCATATGCCAGGTCCTGAACTACGCTTTTTTTGAGACCCACAATTTCACCAGTGTCCTTCTGTCGGAGAGTGGCGTCGAAATTGACAACAACATCACTGATGATATGGGTCCCATCCGAGTTATGGTCTCGGATCTTGAGCTCGACTGTTGGTAGATTCGACATTTCCGCTTCTGTTTCCTTGACTGTCGGTTCGAAATGCCCAGTATTTGCTTGTCTCGGTCGGCTCTCTCGAGTGAGGAGCAAGCTCAATTTTGAACCTCGTATCTTCTGTCTTGGTCGATCCTGAATATCTTGATTGAATCGGTATGTCCCGTTCTGAGCCTTGGAGAGGATATCGAACGATTCTTGGCGGTTCAATCGTACGCCACGCCATTCGTCTGGGCTGAGATCGTGAGCAGCCCATTGGAGAGCCGACATCATGTGCCCCTCGAGCGGCTCGTATCGGGTGTAGCTTCCGTCTCGTGACAGTCTGGTAAAACCTGGACCTGTCCCTACAAAAAGCATGTCTGTGGCGATATTCAATTTCCTGTAAGGTTTGATAAACGGCTCGATGGCTGTACCGCGCTGGTTATAGCTGGATGACTGGGACGGGTGTGACATGATGCTATATGGAAGCCGGTGTAGAAGGTAGTGATGGAGGTGATGACCAGGTAGCGATATAATCCCAGAGGAACGAGGGCTAATTGTGTCCAGGGATGTCATATTTCTACGTCGCGGGCCTGCCATCGACCATGACCGATCACTTACCGAAAAACAGGCTCGAGAAGAGCCAGTCGAAGGCCTGACTTCCCTTTCTTTCTGATCTTGCAGAGCTCAAAACAGTGTGACGTCCCTTCAGATCAGCTCCACTCCCAGCTCCGCTCAAGAAAGGGCAAGAGCAGCAGTGTGCATGGTAAAGGCAAGTTGAAGTGGGTAAGATGCAGTAGAGTAGTATCTTTTGAGCGTTTCACAAAGTCAGCCGCCAGAGCTGCGGATATTTGCGAAAAATGCCCTGGACCGGGCTATTTCAATAAGCGTGTCGGACTATATGCATCAGCCCGCTTACTGCTCTTCAATAGTCTACATCACATAGCCATGCAACCAGGCGCTAACCCGCCAAGGCATGCCAGACCAGGTAGCAAGATCAGGTGAGAATCTTCACCGGTACAAGACATCAAGTTCCAAGTGCTTATCTACTTTAGCTGCACAGCATGTCGCGAGTCTAAAGTCAGCCTTTGTTGTGGCCTCTCTCGAATCTGACGCGTAGATCCGCTGCCTTGATAACGAACTTCAGTCTAAGGCGTGTAGGAATTGTAGCCGAAAGGGCATTCGATGCCAGTATCCCATCCGACTGAAGCCTGGGCGTCGTCCGAAAGGATCAGGCAGCAGGTCAGTCCAATCACGCCCTCTCGGGGAACTCTGTCTGACTTTCAATCATAGAGACACACCTGACGAGCCTGGACCGCAGATCTCTCAAAGAGGAAAATCTTCTTTTGATCTGGCTATGCAGATGGATGACTGGTCACGCGTCAGCCCAAAAGCCGATCAGCAGGCTAGACGACCCCATACGGAGAATACAATCTCGAGCACGTCACCAGCTCATCCCCCGACCTCCGAAGCTCAAAGCAATAATAGGCAGCGTCTGGACATGTCGCTATATCTCGAGCCTTCCGGAGAATCGCCGACGACATCAGCTGGTGCACAGAGAGATAACAGCTTCCATAGCGGAAGCAATGTGTCTCCGGGCGATCCAAGTGAGTGACTTGTGCACAAGGTGAAGAGACCACATGATTTATCCAGTTCTTAACGATCTTCTCAGCCTTGCAGAGGCTGAATCTTTATTGAGGCTCTTCTTCGAATATCTCGACCCGATGATCTCGTTGTTCGATCAAGCTCTACACTCTCTTGCCTATATCCGAGCGACATCATCTCCGCTCACTACTGCTATCTTGGCGATGAGCGCCAAGTTTTTCCGGTCTGATCTACACGTTAGTCTCTTGCAACATTATCACACTATCTCCAGTCGAGCTTTGCAGGCCGACCAGTGTGATGTTTCCCTTGTGCAAAGTATACTGGTAGATGTCTATTGGAAACAGGTCAAAGACGTCTCGGCTTGGAGAAAGATTGGGATCGCCATTAGGATGGGATATCAGATGAGATGGCACAAGAGCAGGACGTCCCCGCTGCCAGCGGACGATCGTGAGGCCCGGATTTTACTGGTACGCAATCACTCGGTCGCTATCAATGACGATGACTGATGTAGAAGAATGGGGAGCGAACGTGGCTGTGTGAGTCTTTCAGCCGTTACTCGGCAGTCTGGCTGATATCGAGAAGGTCTAGTGTGCTTCGACTCCACGTGTGTCAATTGTATTTCGACTGTCTGAAAAGCTGATCCGGCAGATATTCTTCTGTTTTCGATTTGCCAACGACCATATATCGTTCTCACTATCCAAATGTGAGTCTTAACAAGCAAGGTCCGAGTCCTGAAAAGGAGGTCGAAAGATGGGCTCAGGAACATCTTGACATGCATCATCAACATGACATGGCCCTCGCGCTTGTTCATGAGACTGGGCCGATCATGCGTACGCGAGATCTGATGGACTCATCCGATACCATGTCACAGTCTGCAAGGGTCTCAATATTCCAAGATCTATCATCACGAGTCCGTAGTGTGCGTGCGAAGTGGTTTGAGGCCATTGGTACGTTGCGAAATTTGAGGTCGTGCATGTTATGCTAAGCTGCAGTCAGACCCTCGGGCTTTGATCCCGATGCTCAACAACATCGTCTGTGGTGGCTTTTGCACCTGGAGACCTGTTGCACACTCGAAACCACCGGTCAAGACACGACAAGCGACGAGGTGCGGTGTTTTGAAGCCATCGATCTCGCAGAAAAAACCCTTGGGGTGATTGAGCGACTTTCGGAACGGGGTGTTCTGCCATACATGCAAGATGCCGCAGCCTCACTGCTGTCCAAGTTTACGGCCCACTTGGTCAAGGTAGGTCATTTGATTTTTGAAGACTCGACAACTTATGATCTATAAGAAATATTTCCAATTCCCGTCAGTATTGAGACCTCTTGTGGTCGAGCTTCTTCGACGACTGTGTTCGACCGTTGCCAGGAGTGCCGGCAACGATCCCGTGGCGCCGTGTGCTTTCGTAGCCCGATATGTGCATCACGCACTGGAGACGCTCTCTGCTCGATCTCGGCAGGTCTCTCCCGCGGGGCGGACTCTCGTCGGTGGGTGATTTGGGGCGCGAACGCGTGCGTCAGGCTGATGCAAAGGGTCACTGGATGAAGGGAGTGGCCCTCTCGCTGGAGCGGCAAACGCAGCGAACACCGATGCAGTTCCTTTTCCGACTCAAACAGATGATCTTTTCCAGTTCCAGATGAACGATAATCCGATTTTCACCTTTCCAACATTATGGGGAGAAGGAGAGACCCTTGATGACCAGTATTGGTTAGTCTTTGCTGTCAGCTCATCACTGACCGTCTTTTGCAGGGCTGCGCTATTTCCATCGTTAGATGATCAGGCAAATACTCTTCCAATTTGAGGTTCTGGTATACTTCAACCGTTCCTGTAGACATGCATGACAGCATTTTGCCAAACTACACTTCATCAGGAAAGATTTTGACCCAAAACTTGGAGAAGTCCGCTTTGATCACATTCCAAGCCTTCTCAAACTCCGGTCCTTCCTTCCTTTCAAACATGGCGAAAGCGCTGTGCCCTCCATTTGGAATCTATCTCGATTAGCGTGGAGATTGGAACCTCGACCTTCTCCTCACTTCGGTATATGTTACATCCATGCCCTGTTGCCTCATCGTATCTTTTAAGACAACGATTTCGTCCAATAGCATCTCAGCCCCTCCAGCTGAGATATAAGCAGGAATTCTGGCCTCTGATAAGCGCCTAAAGAGGTCGAAGCCTGTTATGGCTGGGCAAATGTAAGGATTCGTGCGAAAGTCGTCGAAGTGCTGAACGTGGGAGGGGCGAGCGACGTAAAGCATGTATTTGCCAGTGATCTGGAGAGACTTTAGTATTCGCCGAAACCGCTGGTCAACCACTCACGGTCTTGGTCAACTTCTTCGCCGACGGTGTAGAAAACGTCAAGTCGCACCAAGGCTGACCGTCAGCATGTGATCATGGATTTTTCGAGTCTCACTGAATTGAGGAATAAAGCAGCAGGGAGTCCCCACGCGGAGAATGTTGTCGTCGCCGACAGCTCGTCCAAGTATCGGACTAGAGCGAGAATGAGATTAGCTCCAGCGCTGTCCCCGCACATCAAGATGTTCTACAGTATCAGCCGCTGAGCCGCCTACATGGCTCATACCTTGGCTTGAAAACCCAAATTGTCAATGAGGTATTGATATCCAGCCAGGGCATCCAGCAAGCAGGCGGGGAAAGCTGAAGCCGCGGATAGCGATTTGCGGTAATTGAGGCCTGACCTCAGTACACTGTCACACAGGAAGCACCTACCAAATACTCTGCCTTTGGTCATTGTCGCCAGACTGAATGCAGGATGTGTGGTCAAGGTATGTTCCAATATGAACGCGCCTCCAACAATCAGATAAACAATCTTCTCGTCGCGTAGAGCCGGACCCGTAAGGTCGGGGGAGTTATCTGTCTTGACTGATCAGCCTTAAGCCTATGTCCCACTTTCAACTCACTTTTGCCATCTTGGCCCTGACCATGAAGCCATTAGCGGGCACTTGTTTGACCTTCGCCTCGGCATGGGCGATGACCGATATCCGGGGAACGCCTGAGGCCAGGGGTGGGCAGGATATCGCTGCCACATCCGATTTCGGCAGCCATCGGGCGGCACCTTTCGGGATTATGGCAGCCTCCTTGTCGTAGCGTGGCAGAAGAAAGGAGGAGAACATTGTACGACATGTCTTCGTATGTTGACGCGTCCATGTATTTATCTTGGCTCGGGCCATATCAGTTCGGACTGATTGCAAGCGCCGGGCTATACAGCTCCCTCCGGTGTATTAGTTCCCGGGGCCCGGATCGCGGCAGCGGGCAATCCCGGATGACTGCTGCAATTATGAGAGATGCATATCCATTTGATACTAGCACCTGCATTGTACCGTCGCGTTTCATTCCGCCCTGTCATCTCCTTCCTACAAAGCTCCCGACTAGGCTGCATAAGTCACTGCATCGCTGATGAGATCGCCTACAGACTCAAACAGACATATGTTCCAGTTGAACATCACTCCCCTTTTCTTCGGTATCGACGGGAGTGGTTTGAGGCTGAGGTACAGCGTAATGCTTCATTTTTCGGGGAGAGATTCGATTCACAAACAGCCAATTGATATCGTAGATTGGCTTGTTTTTCAATTCTGGAACCAGAAAGTAGACGAAGACGACTCCCAAAACACCGAATGCGCCGTCTGTGATAATGAGCTTCCTCGGCAGTAATTGACTCACAGATGAACGCTACTCGACCACCAAGATTGCCGTGCTCCGCATCTTGCAAGAAAGGATTCACGAGACCGACGACCATTCCTGAGGGTCAGCGCATTGTTTGATGATTCTGAGCCGTACCTGTGATTGCAGCAGAAGAGCCCGCAACTGCCCAAGTCCGGGGTCGAAGTGAATCAGAGGGGATTTCGCTGGTGATCGTGTATGGGGTGTTTCCCCAGCCAGTCGCATATGAGACAAAGAAGAGAAAGACGAGAAAGACAACCCCGTATGCGGGCCCACCTTCTGGAGCTGGATACACGGTGGTAAGCGCTCCAAGGCAGATCAGGGCAGCGGACAGGACACAGCCGGTCGATAGCAGCACTGTCCGCCTTCCGAGATGGTCTTGTGTCCAAAACCCAGCAAATGTACTGGCACAGACGACGGCGTATACTTGAGTGAGCAATGAACGCTCACTAGACTCACATATCACCAGAATGAGATAGACGTTCTTTATGCCGACGGCCGTGAGGTACACGACCGCGTAGTTGCCCAGGAATGCTAGACCTGAAGCATCAGGATCGCAATTCAAAGATCGAGCTCACCGTTTGCCTGCGCTATCGACATGACGCCAACAACGATGAGGGTACGCCTAAGATCGGACCCCCGGAACAGTTGACCCCACCCGGTCTGCGCTGCATTCGAATTGTCTAGATCGATTGCAGCTTGGATCGCGTCGACCTCGATATCGATATCGGCTGCAATGGCTCGAGATCGAAGTCGAGTCACTGCCTGCCTAGCGTCGTCCATGCGACCCATTTGACACAGCCACCGAGGGCTGAAAGGATAGTCAGAGATGCTCGATCACTGTAAGACGGCTGACAATTGCAGCTTACCTTTCTGGTACCAGGACAAGAGTGGCCAGCAGTAGTACTGGCGGTGCAAGCTGGACACCGATCAAGATGCGTAGACCAGTTTGTGTCAGGCCCATGGTGGAGACACCGTAGTTGGCTAACCCAGCGAGAAGGGTGCCAAAGGTCACCATGGCGGTGCACGTGTTGACCATCGCCCCTCGAAGCGAAGGGGGAGCACATTCGGCCATATAGAGAGGGGCGGTTCCGAGACCCACTCCCAGTGCGATAGAAACGGTGAACTTTCTAGACTTTGTTAGCTACTTTGTGATGTGGAATGTACCCTGCGACGATTTGCCAGAATCGACCCGAACCATTGGTCCCAGTGAGCTCAATGATAGTTCCCAGTACTGTGATGGCCGCGTACTTTCAGAGTCAGTCCAGGCTGAGCTGCAGGTACGTACCAGCACAAGGCCTGATTTCCTGCCTTTTGCCTTGAGAACAAAACTTGCGATGAATTGCCCCACCTGATCGATCAGCGGATATAACTAACAAGTTTACGTGACCTACCACTTGGAAGGCATACGAGACTGCAACGGAGACCGCGGTCTGGGTAGCACTGAGGACGAAATATGGTCCCAGAACGGGAGACAGTACCAATCGGTCTCCATACAAGACGTTGAAAGATGTCTGGCCTATAGCCCCGGTCCACCATGATCTAAATTGGTCAGTAAACGCACATCATAGTTGCAGAATCTTACGAGTCATAACCATAGCCTAATCTGGTCAGCTCAACGAATGTGTTGACAATATCGATCACTCACTGATGCAGCTGACCGAGATCACAGCAGCGATAATGAGGAGCTGCGGAGTCATCTCGCTCTTGACCTTCTTCACTGTTTGAGGGGCCATGATGGAGTCTTATTTGGGGCCATGACATACAGATTTTACCCCGCTATATATGTGATCACGCTTCACCAAGCGAGTTCAGCGTCCGGAGTATATGATAGCGTCGGACTGATTCATCGTGTGCAATGTGCCGATATGGAGCGGATTTCGCTCATGTCCAGATCTCGAGTCCGGGTAACCAGCGCCCGGGGTGCCCGTTCTGGCCCCCAGGTCGGTATCGTGAGACTGCTCCGGTTACCCGTATTCCCATTCAGCACGTCGATCCCATCCAGCTTGATTCCGTTCGGGGATTGAGAGTTATCGAAGCTCGAGGCTCGCTTGGTCCGTCCTGACCCGTAATGCATCGGCTCACGGGCCTATGAGAGCGCTGACTCGGTCGCCGAATGAGTCATGACACCACGTCGTTTGTCCAGCCAACAGCATTGACATGTGGATGGCGCAAGGATGTCGTTAACATAGCAAGGTTGACGGAATCAAATCTTAGGCTTCGTATTCATATTACATAATCTGAGCAAAGCTGAAGCTGCGTGATCGTTCGGATGAGCTAATCAAGGACTGCAGCTGACCGTCACTCTGGCCCATTTCAACCCACAAGTACAGCATAGTATAGATGATATATCCAGCCAATCTACGCTACAGTCTTTCACTCTCACTCCTCCTCACCCCTCATCCTAGCATTGAGATCGGCAAACATGTCATGGCATTCCGGAAGAAAGTGTGCGCCCAAAATGTGACCTACCCCGGAGTACTGGAAATCATCAGCGCAGCCGCAGACATCGGTACATACAATCCTTAGAGTGTGAGGTATTCCGCACTCCGTGAGAGATCTCTCTAGGCGAAGATTTTGAGGATAAAACAGATCTTCAGTACCGATGTATTGTGAGACTCGAATGGTACAATCGTGTTCGTATAGAGCCCTCAGCACATCGATGCCATACATCGGAGAGTAGGCAGGGTCGATCAAAGGCTTCTTGTCGGGTTGATTGGGGGCTCGATCAATAGCATGATTGGAGGGTAAGCCGAAGTCGAAATCAGGAAACGCCTCGACCGCTCCATAGGCCCAGATTTCCGCAGACATGCGGAGTGTGATAGGATTCAACAAGACATCCTGCCATTGTGAGATGGGTCTGGGGTGATACGGCTCGATCCACTTGCCTTGCTATGAATGTCCCGATCTTCTGGATGTTTCAGGTCTGTGTCCACCCAAGGGCTTTGCAATACGACCTCACGGATTCGGCGTGCAATGTTCATGGCAGCTGAACTTTCCATGAGTGTGATGATGGATTGGTCTGCTGCAGTGCCGTCCACCCGAGACGAAGGAGGTGATCGAGCAGTCGACTTGCCCATGGCGCACTCTGCCAGCGCTAATACTAGCCGCAGAGCAATCCAAGCCCCAGCCGAAGCTCCGGTTACGATGATCTTGTGGTCCCGATACCTGTCGTCTTGCGAGATCTCCAACAATAATCTCAGGCCGCCTGTAATGCATTCGGCAGCTGTGCCAACTGGAGCAAGCGTATACAGGGGGTAAATGACTGGGCAACCAGTATCGAGTGCCATGGTAAGGACCGCTCTGGAATCGAGAGATGGGGTCTGGAGGTCAACTTTGTTTGTCATAAATCTCAAAGTTTCACTCACTCTGGTATGGAATCCGCCTCCATGCCAGTATAGAATCACCCGCTTCTGAGAATGTAACCGTCGTTTTGGACGGATGTGGAAAACCTGCCATGCGTGCTTGCCATTCTGTAAGACCTCTTCCGAGTAGTCTGCCCTGCCATCCTCAGAGAGTACTACATTGGCATTACAGCTTCTCCAGGTAGACTTCACGTGGTTGAGGAACCACTCGGGGTTTGCGTTCCGGGATCGGTAAGCGACGAGATAGATTACAAACGCGAGACAGCGTGCTTGCCACGAGGGGGAGAATGGGCTACAGGGATCAGCACGAAACATGGTAACGGACGGGAGCTCACCAATACGAGGTGGGGACCAAGCTAGCGCCGTCCTCTGGTATATCTGCCTTCTGTCGCGAGTAGCTTGCCATCTTGCGGACCTGTCGTGATATTGGTCTTGTGCTTGTATCTATTGAGCAGGTTCTTTCAATGCTCGTGACCAAAGTTGCATTCGAGGCCGAATGATACCCTGGGCAGGGGAGAAGATTACCTAAAGCCCGTCTGAGTGTATGAGTCCAGGTCGTATCGGACTAATTCGATATACCCCGACGATCACCCAAACCCGGCTAGGGCTACTGCCGCTGATCCGGTTGTGGCATGTTTACGCGGTTTCGATGCAACCTAGTGAGTGGATTGTGTGTGCTCAAGAGGTCGGTCACCTTGCGAGAACACTCTTTCACAGGCATGCCAATGAAAATTGCTGCGCTTGGTTCATCCTTTGCGTCCGGTCCCGGGCTCAAGCCGTACAAAAACAAACAAGCCGCTCGTTCTGAACGCAACTACGCTTCCCTCCTCGCCAATCGTATCGGAGCGGAACTTTCCGACCTCACCTCTGGTGGGTCTACTCTGCTCAATATCGTCGAAACGCCTCAAGGATCGCTACCTGTTCAAATAGATGGCTTGCCGACTGATGCCGACATTATCACCATCACTTCTGGAGGCAATGACATCGGCTACGTGGGACGAATCTTTCTGTACTCTGCCGCAGCGAATTGGCTCACCTGGCCACTCGCCTGGTGGTTCGACAAACGTATCGGGAACGAGAAGATGGACGAAGCGGAGCTTGTCTCTCGTTTCAAGAATGTGATTGCTCATGTCAGGCGTCGAGCGCCGGGAGCGGAAATCATCCTAGTCGAATACCTCACCCTGATTGGGCCCGATTATCGCCCGACTACCGACGGACCTTTAGATCACGACAAAGCTCGAACGGTACAGCAAAGAGCAGCGATGCTCCAACGCGTTTTTACCAAAGCGGCGGATGGCGAGGATCGGTGTTGGGTTTTACCGGTTGCTGAGAACAGCCTGAATCACGGAGTTGGGAGCACGGAACCATGGGTGACGGGTCAT
>Ga0308160_10003280_pt1 | contig 18389 bp, 14 predicted proteins | sample PhyFR1_FD_201036 | JGI IMG/M metagenome (GOLD analysis project Ga0308160, IMG submission 201036) | Phyllosphere microbial communities from UC Gill Tract Community Farm, Albany, California, United States - DLSLF.R1 | ecosystem: Host-associated > Plants > Phyllosphere > Unclassified | place: USA...
TCTGCTGGAACCGCTCGGCTATATACCGCCAGCCGAAGCTGAGGCAAACTATTACAAGCAACTGAGCAGTCAAGCCATCCCGGCCTGACTCACACTAACCGGCCTCCACGAAAGCCGGGGCGGTTCAGACTGCCCCGTCCACTCCGCTTGCTATTTGTATGCGTAAATGAGCATGTATGGGGCATGCCGCACCACGTTCCAGGCACTATCCCACCTGAATAACGCAACGCGAGGGATACCATAGATACCAACAGTTTTGACAGTACGCAGACCGCGGGAACGATTTGAGCGACTCACATGAGCTAGGGTGCACTGCGCACGCTTCACCGTACGATAGTACTGTCTAGTGCGGTCTCAAGTAGTTTTGGGTACCGATGTGATGAGCGTTACTCGCAGGTCATGCCAAAGGCTTCGAGGAAACTTTTTCTGCAACGGTGTGACACTGTGTCCCACCGTTGTTACATATGTGTACGAGGTTAGTTGGACACAGTGTCCGGCTGTTATCTTAATGATAAGAAGCCAAAAATTCTAAAATTAAGAATTTCATGATGGGTAGCTGGCGGGTTGGCCTCCCAGTCACCAACTTCAAACTCTCGTGTCAGTTGGCGAATTCAAGCTGGCAATTTCGGCATCAACTGCATCTAAGAAATCCACGGTCGAGATGCCGATCGCTGCACACCATGCGCGCAACTCGATCAAGTCTAATCGACGTTGACCACCTTCACATTTACTTATGAACACCTGAGTGACCTTCAGCTTCGATGCCAGCTCAGTTTGAGTTAGGGACGCTTGCTCACGCATGCCCCGGAGGATTCTAAGCATGACAGCGTACTCACATGTGTAGATTGTTTTTTCCATCATCGGCAGTCATTCGCTGAAGCCAGCAGCTTGACCGACGCGTACAAATAATCCAAAATGGAATATTCTATTATGGTATATTTGAGGGATGAGGAGGTGGAGCTCTCGGCTCACGGACTTGAGTCGCGACAATTTTTTTACGGCGAAGAAAAATGCTGAAAAGCTACTTTCTTAAGCTGGAATGCTACCGGGACAATGGCTGAAGGAGAATCAAATCACAAGAGAATCAGTGACTATCGTTTTTATTGATCGGTAATTCTACAACTAAAACTGGAGTATTAATTGTTAAAATGTTTTTTGTTTATATCGGAAGACGGTCTGGAAGAGGCGCCTCCGGTCTATGTAATGAGTGAAACAGCAAAGCAAGCAATGCGCTATTACTGTCGCTACGTGCAATCGAAAGACCCTTTCATACGTCAGTACGTTGAAGATCTTAGCAGTCTGGACAGCTTCAGCGCACGTTTGTTGTTTAGTTATGAGGACCTGCTTGACGTCGGTGAGGACGGAGTACTAAACAAACCTCCGATAGAGATAGTACGTAAAAAAGTTTTAGAATACTTTTCACTGTCGCCTGAACTAGGGGAACTGTTTTTACGCTATTTTGAGGATGATCGAACCGTCCTTACAGAAGCTGTTTACCAGTATGTTTCAGAGCGCTACACTGATGGTATTCACATGATTGAGGACTCCGCAATAAGAACTCTAAACGCTCATGAATAATTAAAATCTGCAGGAATATCTGTATCTTCAAGATAGAGAGGTGACAATGCATTAGAAGATTCGACGATTCAAGTATTGAGCTGGTGAATAGGAAAATTGAATATGTGCGTCGCACTGGTCACGCAAAAGCACCGCTATTTATATGGCGAATTGGTTATGATGCTAAAAATATTAATTCTCTTTTATATATCTAATATTTATTGCTGTGTCTAATAAATCCGATTATGATCATTGCTGAAAAAAGAAGAATGGAGCTTGCCGCTAAGGTTAAGCTCATCCTTGCTAGTGCAAATATTCCGCGTATTCATTTTGCAAAGACTCTTTGCGAAGTACTAGAACTTTCATCAGCCCAAGGGTATCGTAAACTCAGAGGGGAAAGTGACTTCACACTCCCTCAAATTGCAGTAATTGAGCAACACTTCGGAGTTGAGCTACTTTATGCTGTTGATATAGAACCTGGACGTCAACCTGTCAAAGGCACGCCCGAATGGGTTCGTGCAGAGTTTCGAACCGGGACACGACATAGCAAATGCCATATCATAGTCGGTCGCGCTTTGCATGAGCCTCTAGAGGCACCGTTTGCCGCCTACCTTGATCGTGGTTACTGGCGCGTGTGTCTTGTTGAAGAACGTGAAGTTAATGCTCCGCTGTTCGAGGTAGAGAAGTTGTCCTGGTCGAAGCAATCTGGTAGGGAAATTTGAAGCAAGTAAAATTTCGCTAGCGATTTCCGACGCAATATTTTTATCAGTTCGAACCCTCAGCTGGACGTTAGGGAAGACCGAGAAGGAACAGTGAAACTTGGTTTTATCATTTCTTGATAGTAGGACACCGGGGCTGGTCGTTGCCTACGAAGCAGCTGTTAGTGTTGGGGCAATACTAGTGCCGCAGTGAGTGGTTTTTTCGAGCGTTACGTCGCTTGCTGCATCAATTTGGTCTGTTATAGAAATTACACCTATCCCGACAGCTGCTGCTGCTGCTGCGATATTCGGATTGTTTACCGAAGCCATAGACGACCAATGCTGCTGACGATGCTGCGCTACGCGGTCGAGTCTGACTTTATCGTTAGGGTTTTTTTCCATGGCGAGCCGCAGGATTGGTACTAGTGGTCGGGACAACTATACTGCGCACGATGCTTGCGCCGGCGTCAGTCAAACTGATGGCACGTTGCTCGAGGAAGCCGATGTGACTATTGTCATGGTTCTATTTGGCGTGGCCGCCGCGCCTCGCGTGCGCTCAACTCGTGGCTTATAAACCACGAGACGCGAATCCCGGTGCTACGTCGGATGCTTAAGTCCAGGTGCCAGTTCACACCGCGACTGAGATGCTAAGTACAGCTGAGTTCGCGCAGGGTGAACGTCCTTTGTTTGCTAGCAGCAAAAGTGGTCATACGAGGCGTTGGCTTTATAGCTGGCTCTTTATAGGGTGTTTGCACTTGTCGGGTCTCAAGCCGGAAATATCGCATCGACGAGCTGAAAGAACGTGCACGTTTTGGAGGGCCCTTTTACATCTGCTTGTTATATCCGACCTTTGGCCACAGTAATTCACCGTTGGGTTCATCTTTCTTCAGGCTATCTGCAAACGTTCAGCGCTGGCTCCGCAAATACCTCGCAGGAAATCAAGCTTCGTTTGACGGGTTGAAGTAAGAAGTATTCGCCTCAAATTTGCAAGACTGTGACTAGGAAATGCAACTAACGCACATGAGCTAAAAAACCAGACCCCACCCCAGACAAGCCAACACTATTCAAAGGCCGAAGTCCCTGGCGACCCACCAAGCCAGTACTAAAAGAGCTAAGTGAACAAAAAGAACAAAGAGAACAGAAAGAGTCCCAGCGGGCCCGGCTCCGGCGGACAGCGGCAGTGGCGTTACCTAGGGTCTATGGTAGGCTGCATGTCTGTTAGTTTCATTTATGGTATTATGGGGCATTCCAACCCACCAAAACCCTGCTGGATCGCGCCTTCGGCGCCGGCCTCCTGGCCGCTACTTCCGGCGCAAAACGCGAGGTGAACATGACTGGTTTGAAACAGTGGGATGCTAACCCGGTAGCCTCGTTCACGGCCTTCGTCCAGACCGCCGAATTTGCCCGGACTAGCCGCCGCTTGGGCGAAGCCAACCCGGCGCCGGTGTCCGCGAAGTCGGCCGCCATTTACAGCTTCATGTTCAGCAAATTCGCGAAGTGGCTCGCCGCCCAGAAGAAACCCTTTTCCCAAGTGGGCGAACAGGACCTGGTGCGCTTCGTCAGCCAGCTGCGGCGCCGCGGTGAGCAGAACAGCGACATCACCGAGCGGTACCTGCGCCTCCTGGAGCGCTGCTACGCTCATCTGAAAATCGCGCCAAACCCGGCGACGTCGGCGACCAAGCTGGCCAGCGAGAATCGGTACCTCGCCAAGAACGAGGGTACCGAGGCGCTCGAGCAGGAGCAGATTGATGCGTTCATAGCCGCCCTCCCCTCCTTCGAGCCGCCTGGCGCCAACCGGGCCGGCCGGCTGCCGAAAGCGTGGAAGCGCCGCCGTGACCACGCCGTCCAGGCTTCGATGCTTTTCGGTGGCCTGCGCGTGGCCGAGGTGATCGGGCTGCACGTCGACGAGGTCGACGACGCCTTCAACCACGGCCCGATCCGCCTACAGATCAATCCAGAGGACAAGCACGACACGAGTTATGAGCACGAAACCGTGGTTTACGACTATGGCGCCGACGCGCTGCGCCGCTGGCTGGTGGAAAGGCTGGCCGAGAACGAGAAGGGCAACCGGATCCTCGCGGGTGACCTCGTGTTCCCGGGCGACCACACCGGCAAGCCGATGTCGAAGGTAACGCTCTGGCGCCAAGTGAAGGCGACGTTCGCCCGCGCCCGGATCGACGTCAACCGCGCTGGCGGCCGGACCCTGCGTAACACGTTCGCCGCACGAGAATTGAAGAACGGTCGGACCAAGGCCGACGTGAAGGAATACCTGGGCCTGGCCCTTGAGCGGTCGACCGAGCTGTATGAAACCGCAAAACCGAGGAAGAAGAAGTCGAATGAAGCTGTCTGAAATTACGGGCATCCTGGCCGAGGCCTCGCTCCCGCCGCTCTCGCGCGACCAACTGCTCGAGCTGGCGGGCACACAGGCCGGCAAGCAGTTTCAGGCCGCTTTGCTCGCCTTCGCCGGCGGCGATCGCCAACGGCGTGGTGAGGTCGAGGCGACAGTGCGCGCGCTCGATCCCTCGGTGCGCGGAACGCTGCGCCGGCTCGGAAGCACTTCAACGATCGACCAGGTCGTTAACGCGGCCTGCCGCGAGCAACGCCGGTTCTTTGGCGCCCTCGACGCGATCACGCAGCGAACGCCTCGCGCCGGTGCCGCACGCCACTATTTGAGCGAGCTGGGCATGGTGCCGATGCTGCCGGCGTCGCCGAGCGCAGATGCTGGCGGCGCTGCACCCTACTACTCCTTTAAGATCGTCGGCTCGGGTGCTGCACTGTGCATCGCCGAGGCGCAAACCAAGGTCACGAAGCAGTACACAGTCAACGTTGAGGGTGCGATCGCGCTCGCCGGCGGCGGTTCGAAGACATTCGACTGGCCAAACAAGATCGTAGTGCAGCTGACGGTGCAGGAGGCTTACCAGACCTTGGCGCTGTTGGAAAGCAAGCTCTCTGCAGTCAAGTTCGACGGCCACGGCCCAAAGCACGACAAGTCGCTACATATGGAATTCCAACAGTCGCATTACTTTGTGCGTATAACACAGCGCGGCCACCAAGCTGTGGCAGTGCCGATTCGCCCGGTCGACGCAATCCCGTTCAAATCCCTACTCTATAAACAGCTGCTGAGGAACGAAAGTCACCTGCGCCTCGAAGACATTCGGGGAATGGTCGACCAGATGGCTTCGATGTCAACGACCAGGTAGCGACAGCGGCGCTGGTGGCGTCGAGCCATGGATGTTTTTCCACATCCGAGTTCGTATGCATTCGGAATACTCGCGTTTTTCCGATAGAACTCGGTCTAAAACAGCCCGGCGGCAATGCTACAGTCCCTCTTCCGGGCTCTGGTGCAAATCGTGGAATAGAGGCAAACTGACCGGGCTGGAAGCCCCTGCTGGTCAGGTAGCCAGGACAGCTGCCCAGATTTCGGACGGAGTTTGCCCCTCAATGCCAAGAGCACGCAAGTCGAACTGCCCTTTGCGGATTCGATGCATGAGCTCGACGCCGCGAATCGTGACGGCTGCGGAAGCGAAGCTTTTCAGGCCAAGCATGGTGCCAAGCCTGGACTTGACGTTGCGATGATCCTGCTCGATCAAATTGTTGAGGTACTTTGACGAGCGAAGTTTGGGCGGCTCGGCAAGCCTGCCTTGCTGTTGAAGTTCACGAACTGCTCGATAGGAAGCAGCATAACCGTCGAGTGTGATCGATAATGGCGAGCGGCCCTTGGAACGTATGGCTTTGCGGAAGAAGGCTCTGTCGCGTTATTGATTAAACGGCGGAATTTCCGTAACCGCACTCGGTTGCTCAAACTGGACGGACCAGTCCTGCCAATGAGGAAAATCGGTCGGCGAACGACATTGCATTGGCGCCGTCGATTGCAAACTGGTCCTTGCGAATCATGTGTATCAGTTCGATGCCGGCGAGCACAGAACCGGCGGACCGAAACGATTTGAAGTTGAGCATCGGCTTGTCACCCGCTTAATGCCGCGATGGTCCTGCTCAACGATGTTGTTGAGGTATTTGACCTGACGCACCAGGATCGGCACGTCGCGGCCAGCATTAATCGCATCGATCGCAGCCTTGTTGGCGCCACTCTTGTCCATCGCCACTTTGTTCGGGTCGCCGTTCGCTTTCATGGCCTTGTCGAAGAAGCGCTTGCCGCCACCATGTCGCGGCGTGCCGTCAGCAGGAAATTTACGGTCTTCCCTTCCTTATCGACGGCACGGTAGAAATACTTCCAAACGCCCTTGACCTTGACGTACGTCTCATCCATTCTCCAGCTCGCGCCGACCTGGCGCTCTTATGCTTGCGTGACAGCTTTTCGATGAGTAGAAGGAAGCGGATGGCCCAGCGATTGATCGTCGAATGGTCGACAGATATGCCTCGCTCTTCCATCATCTCCTCCAAGTGCCTGTAGCTCAGCGGGTAGGCCGCGTACCAGCGGATGCAGACCAGGATGACGTCGATCGGGAAACGCATTCCTTTGAAGCTGAGCATGTCGGATCGTTAAGTGTTCGGGTGCTACAGTCTACCTGATCAGGCAATCTGCTCAGCCAACGCGACAGAACCCGGTTTACACGTCCGCGAAAATGTCCCAGATGGAACCACCACCAGGAACGCGCGGCTCTTCCGGGATCCGGGCCGCCTACCTGCCCTGTCGCATGGGCGCGACCACCACGCTGCCCAGAACTAGCGGTTGATGCTGATCGCCCCCGACGTCACCGCGAACTCGAAGATCTCCTGCGCGGTCGGCTCGCCCCAGTACTTCTTCGCCAACCAGGCATAGAACGGCACCATGACGCGCGCGCTGCGCTTGGCCGCGGCCGACGGCACCAGCGCACCGCTCACCTCCTGCAGCGCGTTGTATTCGGCGATCGCGCCCTCCCGGTCCTCGTCCGGCATCTCCACGAACATCGCAGCCGCGTCGTCGTGACGCTTCTTCGTGAAGCGCGCCTGGATGTCCTTCATCGCCTCGATCTCGCCACCACCGCCGGTGGCAGCCTTCTTCACCGGCGCCTCGGGCGCATACTTGCCTTCGAGCGCTCGCTTCAGGTAGGCACCCGGGCTCTTGATGGCCGGCCTGCTCTTATCGTTCACGCGCTCGGTCGTGAACCGCCAGCCGGCCTCGATCTCTTCCAGCGTGTAGGCGTCCAGGATCTTCTTGCGCTCGCGCGGCGACACGCCGAGGGTCTCGAGCTGCTTGTCCCACTCGCCCTTGACGTCCTTGTTCGCGTCCTTCTCGCCGTCCTGCTCCAGCTTGAAGATATTCTTCTCTTCGACCGTGAATTGCAGGTACTTCACGCTGCGCCCGCCATCGCGGTTCTCGTGCAGGGTCACGGTCAAGTCGGACTTCTCGTTGATCTCCAGGATCGCCGGCTTAAGCTTCTCGCGCTTAAAAATCTTGTACTCGTTGAGCACCGATTTTTCGTTGACCTCGCCATAGACCACCCAGCGCCACTCCTCCCAGCGCATCGCGTTGGTGAGCTTGGACGGATTGGTCCGAAAACGGTTCACCCATTCGTACAGCGCGGCCGAGGCGTCGAGGCGGAAGGCGCGCTGGATCCGCAGGTCCAGGCGCGCATAGATCTTCGGCTCCAGCAGCATCGGCTTGATCTGCGGCGAGTACGAATAATAGATCTTGTCGCGGTCGAACCCGACATAGGGCAGCAGCACGCACGAGCCCCAGATCGAATCCCCATCTTGCTGCAGGTAGTCCCACTGCACCGTCAGCTTCTGCATGGCGGTCAGCGTGTCCTTAAGGTGCTTGCGGTTGGGGGAGGTATAGTTGATAGTCCGCATCAGCTCGACGCGCGAGATCGAATAGGTGTCGACCTTCTCGCCCGGATTGCGCGCATGCTCTTCTAGCGCATGCTTGAGCATGGCGTTGAACGCCAGGCGCTGGGTCTTGCTCTGGATGCCGCCCGTGATCGCCATATGAACCGCCTGCACCGGCTTTTTCAGGATCTCGGGCTTCTGCTCGAACAGCAGGGCCAGGGCCATCTGCGCGTTGTTGGGGTCGTCTCGGCTCATCGACATCATAAGGTGAACTATGATCGCGTATTGTTCACCTTGACATGCCCTACGTCAAATTTTTATTTTGTCAATGGCCATGCTGTCGCATCACCGCGACCGTTGGCACCATCGGCCACTGCAGACCAAAGGTGAACTCCGGCGATAGCCTGCTACGCAGCCCCTATCAAAAACGCACACCTGAAGCCCAACAAAAGCGCGCCGCAGGCCAAAACAGCTATTCGAACCCGGCTCGGTCCGCCAAAAACACACCGCGTAGTGGCCCGGGAAGCATCCTCCTATCAAATTGGCTCACCCCAACAAACCTCCCACGCTAGCGGGTATCAAAAACATGCACCTCGATGGTGTCCGCTGGTGCTCCCGGCACGCCCGCAGTACCGGCAGAACAGGGTAGAAGTCCGGCCGACACCCTGCAATCTGTCGTTCCCCTATCAAAATCGCTCGCCATTCCCAAGATGACGAGCCAGGAAGTGGCGCATTCGCTCCGCTTCGCACTTGGCCCGCCCCGCCCCATCAAAATCCATCACCTTTATGCACCAGGCGACCGAGGCGGCGGCAAAAAGATCCGGAACCGCATTCCCCATCAAAAGCCAGTCCGCTCGACCGCAGGCGCAACCGCAGCCTCAGACGGCGCCAACGCTGTGACGCCAACACGTGTACAGGGAGCTGACACGAGCACTCCTAACCGTTAGGACACATCTATCAAAAACCTTCACCGAACCTTGAAGAGAATCGAGCCCGGCAAATAAAAGTAAGCGCCTGCTCTTTCCAGAAGCCGCACCAGGTTTCAGCCTTGCAACCGGCCATCGTGTTTTCCGGGTTCCAAGAGAGGTTAAACCCGGAAGGACGACGGTACGGCGCCCGCGCTTAAAACGGGCGTCCGATCTATCAAGAACCATCACCGCAACTCAGGATCCACGTGGCGGTGGGACGTCCACCGGACTACGCTCACGTAGGACAGGCCATGCCTCGGTATCAGGACAAGCAACCGACACGGCAACTACGCTATCAAAAACGTTCACTTGGACGGATCCACCGTGCTCGGCAGGCCCCTATCGCTGGAGTTCACCTTTGCGTTCGTGTCCCTGTCTACCTGGGCTGCCATCGGCCACCCCATGCCGCGGGACCTGTGCCCCGCTATCAAAAAACGTCACCTCTACTTCTGGGCCGATGAATTTGTGCGCTGCCGCCGCGTGCGGGTGCTTGCTCCGCTTCCCATTCGACGCTCCTGATAGGGCGGTGCGTGGCCTCTAGCTATCAAAATGGCTCACCGCAAGCACGCGTACCCGCAAGTGTCACGGCAGCGGCGCTTTCGCGGCACCTTTGCGCTATCAAAAACCGTCACCCTACGGTCGGGATACCCAGGCATGACCACTCGGCCACGCCACTTGGCCTCGCTCCTGGCCCGCGATCGGGAAGATGGCTATCAAAAAACCTCACCCATACGGCTTTTGCGGATTGTTTGGCCAAAACCGCCGTCCGCAGGCGCACGCGCCTATCAAAAGCGCCACCACCAAGCCTACGTCTCAGCGGAAATGAAACATGAGATATCACAAAGGTTCACCGTTCGAGTCGCGATCCCTAGACGGCAAACAGCAAGGAGCCACACCCCCATCAGGATCATGCACCTATCAAAAACCTTCACCACTCCCGGCGGATTCATGCGCGCCGCTGAGGTAGAGCGATAAAGCGCCGATACCTTGGCGCCGGAACAACAAGGCGCGACGAGAGCGTAACCCTATCAAAAGAGCTCACCAATCACGGGTGGCGATCCCCGTTGACCGCATCGCTACGCGAGGCGCAAGGGTGTCCTGTCCAGGATAGGCTCATCCATCGGGAAAGGCACACAGGCCATCAAAAACCGTCACCTTTGATTCCAGGCCACCAAGGGCATGACGTGCCGCGGCAAGACACATGCGCCGAGGGAGAACGACCTGGCGACAGGGGCATACAGCCAGCCTATCAAAAACGCTCACCTCAGCAAGCTTCCCAAGCCAAACGATTCGGTTTGCCCCGGTAAACGTCTCCGGCTATCAAAAATCTTCACCTAAGGGCCAGCCCGTGCACGCATGCACGGCGCGCCTGAACCACGCATGCGAATACAGGCCTATCAGCTCCAGTTACCTTGTCTACGAAGTCACCGCTGCAAGGTGGCGCCTGTGGACGGGACGCGCGGTACCGAATCACCCGCACACTGCGCGAGACCTCGCACCAGCATCGGCGCCGCCGGCCATGAGTAGCCCTTACTCCAGGCATGGCCGCCTGGTTCCGACAGGTGAACGGTTTTGATAGGAATGCGGAACTAGGATGGATGGCGAGGCGAAACCAGGCTCTGACTATCAAAATGCTTCACCTTATCTCCGGTTCTCGGACGAGTAACGTCACCTCGACCACCATGCACCGGATCCCTGAGGGTTTGCGAGCCGTATCTTGGCGTAGCGACGCAATACGCTATCAAAAAAGGACACCACATCCCCGACTGCAGGCTTTCCCGCATCAAAAAGGTTCACTTTTCGTGCCTAAAATGCCTCCACCATGGCCAGAAAGCGTCCCGTACCGTCCAGAGTAGCCGGCACATCGGCTGTTTACACGCGCTAGAAGGCCCAAAAGAGGGAAATATAGGCGTTTTCGCGCCGACGATGACCTCCCGGCCGTCCGGTAGCCGCCAACGCCGTATGGGACCGTATAGAAGTAGGGATAACTTCACGTTTATCCACAAGATTTATCAAAAACATTGCCCTCTCAAACATTTCCACACCCCCGCGCTATCAAAAGCCACCCCCGCGCGACATATTCACATCCCCTGGGTATCAGCGGAGTTCACCTCGTATACAAATCCACACCCGTCAATGCCCTGGAGCCCGCATGGGGTCGCGTTCTACCCAGGACGAATGTAAACGAAAGGTTTTGTAGGTAATCATGAATTACCTGAACCTCCACGATACAAGACCTTGCGCGTCAGAAACCACGCCTCGGCAAAAAATGCTTCGCAGCGAGGCTTTTTACTAAAATCCGGCTTTTTTCCTTGCACAAAGCTTCGGATTTTGTAAAAATTACCTTATCGAAACTCAGGAGAAGCCTCTTGAAGCGCAAAACTTTCAAAGTTCAGGCGGTTGCAAAACTGCTGGGCATCAGTGTCGACTCGGTCCGTCGCGATTCCGACGAAGCTGGCCTGGAGATTGAGCGTCAGGGTGGCGTAGGTCCGAAGACACGCCTGTTCACCATCGAGAACGTCTACGATCTGGCCGCCTACCGCGCCAAGAAATATGGCCTGACCGCTAAGATCAAGCGCATTCTGTCCATCTATGCGCCCAAGGGCGGCGTTGGTAAGACGACACTGTCGTCGAACATCGCCTGCATCCTGGCCTTGATGGGACTGCGTGTACTGGCGATCGACCTCGACTTCCAGGCGAACCTGACGATTTCGTTCGGCTACGATCCCGAGCTGACCCAGGAAGAGGCGATAGCCAGCGGCCTGCCGGTGGACACCTGCGTAAACTATCATTTTGGGCACCTGCTGCCACAGTGGCAGCAGAACGGCCAGACCCAGCCGCTTTCCGCCGTGATCAAGAAGCCGTTTGGAGAGAATGGCCCGCATCTGATCCCGTCCGAGGTGACGCTGGACCGCATGGAAGCCTTGTTCACGGTCGACGCCATCATGGGCAAGAAGCCGGAACTGGCGATCGCCCGCTGGCTCGCGGAAGGACGCTCGGGCAAGAACAAGGACCTCGACCTGTCGCAATACGACGTCATCTTGTTCGACGCGCCGCCGGCGAAAAACCAGACCACCCGCGGCGCGCTGCTGGCCAGCGATTTCGTGGTGGCGCCGGTGTCGATGGAAAAGTACAGCACCAAGTCGGTTTCCTACCTGGCCGGCGTCCTGGGCGAGATGCAGGAGGAGTACGGCAAGTACCCGCAACTGGCGATCCTCGGCAACTTCTTCGACGACTCGCGCGTGCGTGTCGCGGCCCAGGTCATCGCATTGACGAGCAAGTATCCGGACGCCTGGATGAACAAGACCGTGCGCACCAGCGAGGAATTCAAGAAGGTGCTGGACGACGACGATGGCCTGCCCTTGGCCCTGTCCCGTCCGAGCAGCACCCCGGCCGACGAGTTGCGCGCGACCACCAGGGAACTGGTCGAGAAGATGGGCGTGCTCGGCGCCGGCGGAAAAACCGATGCCTTGCGCGCGGCGTGAGCGGCCAGGCTCTGTGACTACCAGGAGAATTTGTGAGTAAAGGACACCCATCCGAAGCGGCGTTCAACGCCACCCTAAAGGACCGGCTGCAAGCGGCGACCACCGGCGCGCCGGCCATGCACATGACGGCGTCGCCGACCGGCGCCTCCAAGTCGCTGGAAGAACTGCTGAACGACGAGAATGCAGGTACGCCGCCGGCGGCGCCCGCGCTTGCAGTGATCCCAAGCGCGCCGAGCGCCTTGGATGAATCCAAGCTGGTCCGCAAGATCGCGCTGCAGGACATCGTCGATTCGCCCTATCAGCCGCGCAAGCGCTACGACGAGACCAGGATCCAGCTGCTGGGCGAAGCGCTGAAGGCGCGCGGCCAGGACGATCCCATCGTCGTGCGCCGCTTGGCGTCCGGCAAGTACGAGCTGATCGCTGGCCACCGCCGTACCCGCGCCGCGCGCCTGATCGGCTGGTCCGAGATCGACGCGCGCGTGCGCGCGCTCAGCGACCGCGAGGCCGAGCTGGCGACCCTGACCAGTAACGAAAGCAACGAGGAGCTCAGCACCTACGAACGCGCCAAAGCCTACCAGGAAGCGCTCGATCGCGGCTTTGCGACCGACCAGAAAGGCATTGCCAGCCTGTTCGGCTGCTCGCAGGGCCGCGTCTCTCAATGCCTGAGCCTGCTGCAATTCCCGGGACCGATCCTCGATCTGCTGGAGAAGTACCCGGGCCTGCTCAAGACCCGCCACGCGCGCGTGGTGAAGGAAATGCTGGCCAAGCATCCGCAAGCGGTCGACACGATCGCGGCCGGCGTCGAGGTCCTGATCGACAAGCCGGAAATGGATGTCGACGAGCTGCGCATCCTGCTCGGTAAGCCGTTCGAGAAGAAGCGGGTCCGCAGCAAGCCACCCGTGTCGAGGATGATCGCCGACAAGAACGGCGTTTCCATTTTCAAGGTCCAGGTCACGGAGCGCGAGATTGTCATCAAGGCCGAGGAAGGCGTTGATATCGACCTCGCCTCCAGGCGCGCGATGGCAGCACTACGCGAGCTGGCCGAGAGCATCGAAGTCCCGAAAAAATAAACCGTTTAAAAACAATGACTTAACCTTTAAGGCGAGACTGTTAAAAAGGAATAAGTCAATAAAATCAAAGACTTAGCCGCTAATATTAACGGTTAATACGGGCGCCAGCGGCGCCCGTATTACTTTCTCCAGCGAGAACGCGTTTTTCAGGACCTATCGGTGGAGTTTCAAAACGCTTCCCGGTTCGGACAGCCGAGGTGGCGTTCTCCGTCCTTGAAGGATCGCCGCATCTGCTTTAGGGCGTCGCTTGGTAGCGGCCGGTGAATCGGTCGCCAGCTTCCGCTGTCAATCGGAAGCGGCTATTCATCAATAGCGAAATCGGACGGGTACCGTCTTCCTTTCGTCGATCAGATCGGCAATAAGTTTTCGGGTGACAGGGTCATGATCGTGAGGGACATCGTCGATCGCCCTCTGCGCATCCGGAAAGCGGCCGAGTCCACGGTACAGCTCCGGTAGCTGAAGGAGGCCACTTTGGCATGCGGCGACGTCTTGCTCAAGGAGCGCGCACAAGCGCGTCATGTTTTCGACCTGCTCGGCCGTGGGGCAATAATCCGGAAAGCTTATTGATACCCTGGGCCGTTTATAAACTAGCGCTTTCCGCCCAACCAGCCGTTGCCAAAAGGAACGGCAGTCCGGGTTTTCAGCTTCCCAGCTGGAGCGCAAAGCGGCCTCCTCCGCATCGTGGTGCCTCCGATACTGCTCCCGATAAGGATGGTTATGTTGGCTCTGGTGCAAATCTGTGGCTGGGCTAGAATGACAAGCTTTGTTCAGCATGCATCATAACCGTCAGAGCAAGAGCGACCTGTTCAAGGGCCGACATTTCGAACAAGAAATCATCGTCTTGTGCGTACGCTGGTACCTGCGCTATAAGCTGTCCTACCGCGACCTGGTCGAGATGATGGCTGAGCGAGGCTTATCGGTTGCCCACTCGACAATCCTACGTTGGGTACGACGTTACACGCCTGAGTTCGATAAGCGCTGGAATCGCTTTTCAGCTCAAGCAGGCACGTCCTGGCGAGTTGACGAGACCTACGTCAGGATTCGTGGCCAGTGGGCTTATCTGTACCGCGCAGTCGACGCTTCGGGCAAGACCGTCGATTTTCGGCTCAGCACTAGGCGCAACGTCGCCTCGGCGAAGGCTTTTTTCCGCAAGGCCGTACGCTCTCAAGGGCGCCTGCCCGAGACCATTACGCTGGACGGTTATGCTGCTTCCCATCGGGCCGTTCGTGAACTTCAACAGCAAGGCAGGCTTGCCGAGCTGACAAAGCTTCGCTCATCAAAATACCTCAACAATTTGATCGAGCAAGATCATCGCAACATCAAGTCCAGGCTCGGCACCATGCTCGGCCTGAAAAGCTTCGCATCGGCAGCCAACACGATACGCGGCGTCGAGCTCATGCATCGAATCCGGAAGGGGCAGTTCAACTTGCGCGCTCTGGGCACTCAGGGGCAAACTCCGTCCGAAATCTGGGCAGCTGTCCTGGCAGCCTGACCTGCGGAGGTCTCCACCCTTATCAGTCCGCTCCTATTCCACAATTTGCACCAGAGCCCCCCTGAGTTGCCAGATCTCGTAAGTCGAACTGGCCTTTGCGAATGCGATGTATGAGCTCGACGCCTCGAATTGTCGTGGCAGCCGAAGCGAAGCTTTTCAGGCCTAGCATGACGCTCAGCCTGGACTTCACATTGCGATGATCCTGCTCGATTAGATTGTTTAGGTATTTTGACGAGCGAAGCTTCGTCAGCTCGGGAAGCCTTCCTTGCTGTTGAAGTTCGCTAACGGCCCTGTGCGAGGCTGCATAGCCGTCCAGTGTGATGGTTTCCGGCGACCGACCCTGAGAACGTGCGGCCTTGCGAAAAAAGGCTTTTGCCGAGGCGACGTTGCGCCGCGGGCTGAGCCGGAAGTCGATGGTCTTGCCTGATGCATCCACAGCCCGGTAGAGATAAGCCCACCGGCCACGGATCCTGACGTAGGTCTCATCCACTCTCCAAGAAGTACCTGCCTGCGATGAAAATCGACTCCAGCGCTTGTCGAACTCCGGCGCGTAACGCTGGACCCAGCGCAGGATTGTCGTGTGAGCGATTGACAGGCCGCGCTCGGCCATCATCTCGACCAGGTCACGATACGACAGCTTGTAGCGCAGGTACCAGCGTACGCAGAGAATAATGATCTCTTGTTCGAAGTGTCGGCCCTTGAAAAGATCAGTTTTGCTTGGAGGGTTACGCATGCTGGGCAAAGCTCGTCATTCTAGCCGAGCTGCAGGTTTGCACCACAGCCCGCTGAAGGCCTTGCCTCCGTTTGTGTACCAGAGCAGGTAACGTTGTCCTTCAGGTAATTTGCGAACTATTTTCCGCAGGGAGGAAGACGAGCTGAACGTGACCGGCACCGCACCACGCAGCCCGTGTGCTTTACTCAGGAATTAACGTTCACCACCAGCCGGCCACGCACCTTCCCGGCGAGCAGCTCCGGCGCATGGGCGAGCGCCTCCGCCAATCCGATTTCCTGCGTAATCGTTTCCAATTTATTGGCGTCCAGTTCGTTCGCCAGCCGCTCCCATGCTGCCACGCGTTTCGGCAGGGGTGCCATCACGCTGTCGATGCCGATCAGCTTGACGCTGCGCAGGATGAATGGCGCAACTGACGCCGGGAAATCCATCCCCTGGGCCAGCCCGCATGCCGTGACGGTGCCGCCATAACGGGTCTGTGCGACCGCATTGGCCAGCGTGTGTGAGCCGACGGAATCGACGACCCCGGCCCAGCGTTCCTTCTGCAGCGGCTTGCCGGGAGCGGACAGTGCCGCGCGATCGATGACCTCGACCGCGCCGAGGGACTTGAGGTAATCGGCCTCGGCCAGCTTACCGGTGGACGCGACCACGCGGTAGCCCCAGCCGGCGAGGATCGCAATCGCAATGCTGCCGACGCCGCCCGATGCGCCGGTCACTAGGATGTCGCCGCTGTTCTTGTCGACACCTTGCTCTTGCAGTGCCATCGCGCACAACATCGCGGTGTAGCCCGCCGTTCCGATTGCCATCGCGGTCCTGGCCGACATGCCCGGCGGCCGTGGGATCAGCCACCCGCCTTTCAGTTTGGCACGCTGCGACAGGCAACCCCAGTGCGATTCGCCGACACCCCAGCTGTTCAGGATGAATTCGTCGCCCGCCTTCCAGTCCGGATGCGACGACGCAATGACCTCCCCGGCCCCATCGATGCCGGGCACCATCGGCCAGCTGCGCACGACAGGCGCCTTGCCGGTGATGGCCAGGCCGTCCTTGTAGTTAATTGTCGAATAGTCGACGCGAACTGTCACATCGCCATCGGCTGGTAACTGCGCGTCGTCGAGCTGGGTAACCTGGGCAGTGGTCGTGCCGTCATCGTTCTTGTTGAGCAGGATTGTTGTGAACATGCTGGATCTCCAAAAGTGCGTGGACCAAAGGCGGGTTCTGATGGGCCTGGATCAAACAAGATACTACACACCTGCCGGCACCGTGATCGTGCCGACGTTCGATTCAGTGCGCGCTTGCAGCGGGCGCGGAACGACGATATCTTAAGACAGATTCATCGCGCAGGGTAAGATCATGGCAGATAGTGGCGGTAGCGCGGTTCTGTCGCGTTGTTCAGCGCAGCCCAGATTTCTCGTGCTGAACATAGCCGCGGCTTACACTGGACGGACCTGTCCTGCCAATGCATAAAACTGGTCGGCGCATGAGATGGGCGCCGCATCGACGGCGAACTGGCCCTTGCGGATCATGTGCATCAGCTCGATGCCGGCGAGCACGGCGCCAGCAGACCGGAACGATTTAAAGTTGAGCATCGGCCTGGTCACCCGTTTGATGGCGCGATGGTCCTGCTCGACGATGTTGTTGAGGTATTTGACTTGGCGCACCAGGATCGGTAGATCGCGGCCGGCATTGATTGCATCGATTGCCGCCTTGTTGGCACCACTCTTGTCCATCGCTACCTTGTCCGGATCGCCGTTCGCTCCCATGGCCTTGTCGAAGAAGCGCTTGGCCGCCGCCATGTCGCGCTTCGCTGTGAGCAGGAAGTCGACGGTCTTGCCCTGCTTGTCGACAGCGCGGTAGAGATATTTCCAGACGCCCTTGACCTTGATGTACGTCTCGTCCATACGCCAACTGCCGCTGACCGGGCGCTTGTGATTGCGGGCCAATTTCTCGATGAGCGGTAGGAAGCGGATTGCCCACCGGTTGATCGACGAATGGTCAACCGACACGCCGCGCTCTTCCATCATCTCTTCAAGGTGCCGGTAGCTCAGCGGCTAGGCCACATACCATCGGATGCAGACCACGATGACATCGACCGGGAAACGCATTCCTTTGAAGTTGAGCATGACAGGGCGTCCACAGTTTTGGGCGTCAAAGTTTACACGATCCCAATGACGGCTCCGCTAATGCGACAGAGTCGTCGTGCGGTACTTCTGTGGAGCTGGTTTCATCTGATCAGACTGCCAGACTTACGCGCTCTACGCTGGTCGGGCCTGATTTACGCAACAAAGCCGCTTTCAACAGTGCGCACTCGTGAAGAAATTTGTTATACCTTTCTTCCCTAACGCCGCTATTTGCGAAGAATTTACCCTCGTCCTGAAAGGAAAATCATGAAGGCACTCGTTTATAATGGTCCGTGCGACGTCCAAGTTAAAGACATGCCGGACGCCAAGATTGAAAAGCCGACTGACGTCTTGGTCCGTATCACGACAACCAACGTCTGCGGGTCCGACCTACACATGTACGAAGGCCGTACCAACATGGAAACGGGCCGTATCTTGGGCCACGAAAACATGGGTGAAGTCATCGAGGTCGGCAACGCCGTCGAGCGCGTTAAGGTCGGGGA
>Ga0308160_10003281_pt1 | contig 18389 bp, 18 predicted proteins | sample PhyFR1_FD_201036 | JGI IMG/M metagenome (GOLD analysis project Ga0308160, IMG submission 201036) | Phyllosphere microbial communities from UC Gill Tract Community Farm, Albany, California, United States - DLSLF.R1 | ecosystem: Host-associated > Plants > Phyllosphere > Unclassified | place: USA...
ATGAAGTAGCGAAATCCACCGCTTCTTGCTGAGTTACACTGGCGACGACGAACTTCTGCTTTCGGCCAAAAGCGGTCACACCTAACGAGCGGTTACCTCTGGTATTGCGGGTCAAATTGCGAGCTTTAAACTAATTTAAACTGGATAAAATGCCAAACACTCAACTTTGGATTGAACCTCTTGGCAATGTCGTTGTGGCTCGACTGAGGGGCGAATTAACCGAAGGCATGCTTGAAGAAACACACGAGCGGGTAGTCCAACTGCTTCAGGATACGGGTTTCACACGCGTACTCTACGATGGACTGGAAATGGAGTCGCCTACCGTCGATCTTGCACTGGCGCAAGAAAAACTCGACAACAGAACAAGGCAACTGTTCCAAGATCGGCCTCTTCGTAAAGCTGTTTTAGTTCCGAATACACGATTGGCTTATTTGGCCCGGATCGCCTTCGGGCAATTTGGCGAGGGGGAATACCGCGTTTTCTATAACGACCTTAACCAAGCCTTGCATTGGCTTGTGGATTAAGCGGACCGTCCGCTTTGGGTCAGAAGCGGAAGTTCTGTCGCTTCGTAGATCATCAAAACAGGCAGCTTCTGATGCGCCCATGTCAGCTGAGCAGGGGAGCGGACCGACATTTCGTAATAAAAGGGAAAAAGCGGGCGCAAGTATGCGCATTTGGGCCCGGCTGTGCGGTACAGTGACGGGCACTCAACACCAAGACGATGCTCATTGCCTCGGACGAATCTAGACTGAACTGCCCGTTGCGGACGTCACCCAGCCGCTTCCATTTGGCGCAGGCGCTCACACTGCCCTAGCATTCCCTGCAAAATCGTATCCGCCAGATCTTTCGGGAATTCATCAGGAATCTGTCGGTAGACTGATTCGATGACACTATCCACGCGCTTGCATACATCGGCCATGATCTGCTCGGCCGCGTCATTGCCGAGGCCAACCAGGCGTGCATGATTGAGCCAATGGCGCCTCTGGATATTGCCGAGGTTGTAGTAATTCTGGGTTCCCCGCACCGCCATGGCAAGCTTTGTCTTTTGTGGTGCTAGATTGTTCGCGCCTGTTCCAATGACGGGATGCGCAGACAGCACGTCGTAGAGTGGCGTCGCCCTGTATCGGCTTCCGGGCAACAGAAAAATGCTAAAGTTCTTTGCGTGTCCGTCCGTAGCGGCCAGCAGCCAGAACAGGAGCTGAGTCTTAAAGAAATTGACGCGATCAATTTCTGCCTGCTCAGATCCAAGCAGAATTTCCATGATTGTTGAGATTCCCGGTCCTCCGTCAGCCTGATACTTGTGCAGGGGAGACATACCGGTTGCCTGGCAAAAATCCTCCTGCGGCAAACGTACGATCCAAGAGCCATCACTAGATAGCCTTCTGTCGAACCGTTCAACGACAAGCACTTTCATGTCTTCGAACCGCGCCATCTCGCAGTGGGCGATCGGCACCCCGAATTCATGCATGATTCGGGAGCAGAGCCATTCGTTCTCTACCGATGTGCGCATGTCTGCCCGCATCGCGCCGACGAGGCCCATCGGCATTTTTAGAATGTGCGTTGTGGGCGTGCTGCCGATTGGCTTGTGCCACTGTCCGTCATGCCATAACAACGCACTTTTTTCTTGGGCGCCGGCGATGGAAAGACGGAGATCGGCATCCTCATCTAAGTGCCCGGGTACTTGATTCGATACGGTATTTCGTAACAGCGCCGCGATCTGGTTCTCGTTGAGGGGCTCTTCTCTGATCGTAAACAGGTCGACTGGTTCCTCATCCGCTGGTAAAAGCTGGATGGCGCCTACACAGTCGCGGCCGACAGCCGCCAGTAACTGGTAGGGTTCGATTCCGTCACATCGAAAATGCGCGGCGATCCTGCGTCGTATCGCCTCGCTGTCCGGCAACAGGTTGTCGAAGTAGTTCTGGACCAGCTGCCCACGATAAGGCTCGTTATCCGGCCGGAAGGGTAATGACAGTGATATTGGTCGCCCTTGGCTGTCCTCCAACCACTCGTCATAGTATCCAAGTGTACTTTGGCGTGGCGAGGCGTCCCAGTACCCCGCAGGCGTGCCGTTGAGCCAAAGAACCAGCCGTTGTGTATGGGCTCGTCTTCCCATTTACCAGCGCTCTCTTTTCATGGTGGGGGGGAGGATCTTCCGAGGTGTGGCGGACGCAGACTTCTCGACGGATGACGGCGTCGCCAATTGTGCCTCGTCGTGGAAGGCCTTTTCCTCCGACGAGTCGGCTGGATGGGATAGCACACTTCGTTCCAGGATGATTTCTGCACCCAGCAGCCGCAAAATGGTGAAAAGCCTTTCCACGCTGGTTGCCGAAGGGTTCGCTTCAATCTTGGCGTAGCTTTGTTGGGTAACCCCGAGCAGTGCCGCGACCGAGGCTTGCGAGAGACCGGCTTTTTTGCGAAAGCCAATCAGGAGCGGGCGAAGCTGCTGGAGCGTTTTAAGGGGGAATGTCATGGGCGTACCTCAAGGAATGGGTACAGTGTATAGGTTGTATCTTATTCTTACCACCTACAAGTTGTATCGCTTACATGAAGCAGATCAAATTACTCTCGTGCTTCGCAGACACACTACAACCTCAAGATTGTAAAATTAATATACAACTCTGAGGTTGTCCCAACGTATCGAACTAGCCGTAGCACCCGACCTATTCTGCAGTATATATACTGCAGAATAGGTCGGGGCAAACGACACTGCTAACTAGCATCAAGGCATAAATCTGGAGTATATATACTCCAGATTCATGCCTGACTAAAACAAAAAAGGATGTTTCGATGGCAAGGAGCTCATTTGATATCGCCAGAAACGAAATCGCGGACTACTTTTCGACGTCGGAACGCACCATCTGGAAGACAGCCGATCTGTCGAAGGCGTTTAGTAAGGAGCGGACCAGCTGGCAGCTGGTCAAAACCATGGCCTTCACTGCGTTCGTCAAGAAACTTCTCGACGCGGATATCCTCCACAAATTCGAGTTTCCTTTTCCATATCGTCCAGAGAAGCGTTATGCACTCCCAACAGTGCCCATGCTTGAAGTCCTGCAGTCCCTGAAGCCAGGCGCCTACTACAGCCATGCCACGGCACTGGCGGTCCATGCGCTGGTCGACACAGATCGACAGCCCATCTACATCAACCATGAGCAACGGCCACACCAGCGAAGCGAATTAGCCGATCAGCCAAGGATCGACGCTGCCTTCAAAAGCAAACCCAGGCTCTCTAGCAACGTGATCGACTTGGACGGCACCGGGATCTGCATGCTCAATGGCATGCACACCGGACAACTCGGTGTGATCACCACCGCAACCACACTCCATCAAGGGCAGCGCGCGACCATCCGGGTCACAGGACTCGAGCGCACGCTCATCGATATTGTCGTACGGCCGTCGTATGCCGGTGGCGTGGCCAGTGTGCTGGCCGCGTTTCGTCACGCCAAAGGGCGCGTCGACACCGGTCTGCTGCTTCACACACTCGACCGGCTCGCGTATGTCTACCCGTACCACCAAGCGATCGGTTGGTATATGGACCAGGCCGGGTATCCGCCGGCGGCGTTGGCGCAGATCGCCGCGATGTCGCGGCCATGCCGGTTTTATCTGGCGCACCAGCTCGACCGGCCAAAATACGACGATACATGGGACGTCTACGTGCCCGCCGCGCTGGCTTAACCGAGCTCGTAACCCTGCCGTTGGCGGCGCATCAGCAGATCGACACCACCTCCAACAACTTTGGACCTAATGCTGGCTAAGTCGAAAGTCTTTTGCTGTTTAGAGCATTCGCGCTCTCGCTTACCCTCTAGGGTACGTTTCGGTCTTGGTCACCTCCAAAAGATATTGCCAATATTCATCTAAAGGCAGTACATTGGCGTCACATCATTTGACGAGACGCCATCATGTCACGCCTAAAGGCCGACACACTTTCCATTCGAACCACCGACGAGATCAAACAGCTCTTGCGCTTGGCGGCAGAGCGTGAGCGCCGCTCAGTGGCTTCCATGGTTGAAATAAGCCTGAGCACCAGCAGCGCATTTTGAGTGCTTTCAACGGATTTGCGGATGTGCTTAATTTCGCCAACGTCGCAACACTGGCTGACATTTTTTCCAATGCGGGCAACCTCTCGATCCCGCTGTACGTGAAACGCAGATCTGCCGCCACTACAGACAGAGATGGCGAAGTGATATCACTGCGCTCCGCTTGGGACAAGTGGCAAGCCGAAGGGCGTGCGTTCTGGCTGCAGATGGACGCGTTGGTGGAAACGTTGGATGGCCTTTCCAAGGCTGAGGACACACAATGAAGCTTCAAACGATTCGGCTCTCGAACTTCCAAGCATTCGGAGCGACCCCCACCGAAATTCGGCTGGAGGAGATTACTTACCTCATCGGCCCTAATGGCTCAGGCAAGACAGCAGCACTCCAAGCCCTGTGCCGTCTGTTTGCCTTTGATCCATCACTGCGCCGAATCCTGCGCTCAGACTTTCATGCTCCATTCAATGAGGTAGCCCCGCCGGCTGAGCGGCAGCTATGGATCGAGGCCGACTTTCTTTTCCCAGAACTTGGCGACGAAGAAGACAGCAGCACGATAGCACCTCATTTCGGCCACATGCGCCTTGACGAAGTCGATGGCACGCCGCGTGTGCGTTACCGCCTCACAGCTACTATGGGGTTAGATGGGGACATAGAGGAAAGTATGGTCTATGTTTTGGACATCAATGCTGATGGCTCGCCAGTGACCACTGCTCAAGTACCCCGATCTGAGCGCAACCATATCCACGTTCACTACCTACCCGCGCGCCGTGATCCCGCTGATCACATTGCCTACGGCGCAAATGCATTGCTAGGGCGCATGCTGCGTGCCGTGAACTGGGATTCAGAGCGAAGTGTCATTAAGGGCCTAACTGATCAGATCAGCGACAGCTTGGCCGCTAATCCATCAATTAATGCGTTCAGCACAAGCTTGAAGACGGCATGGAGTGCTTTGCACAAGGGAAGCTTCTTCGCCGACCCCAAGCTCACTTTTGTTGCGTCTGAGATTGAGGCCTTATTACGACACATGTCGGTCTCTTTCACACCTGGCCATGACGAGCAGCTGGTCGATTTCTCGCGATTGAGCGACGGCCAAAAGTCGATGCTGTATCTATCGCTCGTGCTGTCTTCGCAAGCGATCGGTCGCGCTGTCCTGGCTGAGGATGACGATTCATTCGACGCAGACAAGTTGCGTCCGCCCGTGTTTACGATAGTGGCCGTCGAAGAGCCAGAAAACAGTCTCTCGCCGCACTACCTCGGGCGGATCGTCAATGCGCTCAACGAGATGACTAGCGATAGCGACGCACAAGCACTGATTGCTACCCATGCGCCGTCGATGCTACGGCGTGTCCCGCCGGAACGTATACGCTATCTTCGGCTCACCCAGGAGCGAACATCGCGCGTCACGCATATCCAGCTGCCAGACGCCGCTGATGAAGCTCACAAGTTTGTACGTGAGGCCGTACAAGCCTTTCCGGAAGTCTATTTCTCGCGGCTTGTCGTTCTTGGAGAAGGCGACAGCGAAGAAATTGTGTTGCCACGTCTCCTTCAAGCCAAAGGTGCTTTGGTTGATGAGTCCGCTGTCTCAATAGCACCTCTAGGTGGGCGTCACGTCAATCATTTTTGGCGCCTTTTGTCCGACCTGCAGATTCCTTACCTAACGCTTCTTGATCTTGATGTCGCCCGCTACCAGGCTGGGTGGGGGCGCATCAAGTATGTTAATGACCAACTAATGAAGCTTGATCCAACAGGAGGACTTCCGTCTGGTTGGAAAATATCAGCATGGAATGATGATGACATCCCAATACGAACGCATCATTTCTTCGATGACGGCAAGGCAGATGTTTTCGCGAGGCTAGAAGAAAAGGGGGTGTTTTTTTCGTCGCCATTGGATCTTGATTATGCGATGTTGGTCGCCTTCCCGCATGCTTATGGCGTGGTGAAGGAAAAGGCCGACGAGTCAACGATCAAGGCCGTCCTTGGCAAGAGCCATCACGACGCAAGCCAATACAGCGAAGACGAACAGCAGCTGTTCAGCACTTACCACCGCAGCTTCAAGCTGGGCAGCAAACCGGCTGCACACATTGAAGCGCTCGCCAAGCTCAGCGATGCAGATTTGCTTGCAAATATGCCCGAATCACTTGGACGCTTGGCGGATGCCGTCATTGCCAAACTCGCGGAGTTGCCGGAGTGATTGCGGTCGATGCCTGGAAGCCTGCGGATGGGCTGACCCTTGAACCGAATGCACTACTTGCGGCCAAGGAGCAGACGCGCAGTCTCGCGCTGACAGCAGGACCAGGTGCGGGAAAGACTGAAATGCTTGCACAGCGGGCAGACTTCTTGCTGCGCACTGGCACCTGTCGTTATCCCAAACGGATTCTGGCCATTTCGTTTAAGGTCGATGCCAGTAGCAACCTGAAAGAGCGAGTAAAGCGGCGCTGCGGTTCGGAGCTTTCGACGCGGTTCGATAGCTATACCTTCCACGCATTTGCCAAGCGCATCATCGATCGTTTCCGTCCTATCCTGAAGGGCGAATATGCACTGGACGTTGGGTACAAAATTGTGGATCGGAAGCCTGGCCCGTCACGGACCTTGATTGAATTTTCCGATCTGGTGCCGTTGGCGATCGAGATTCTGCGGCAGTGCGCAGTGGCACGGAACGCCATCCGTCAAACCTACAGCGACGTTTTCCTCGACGAGTTCCAGGACTGTACAAACCTGCAATACCAGCTTCTCAAGCTCGCCTTTCAAGGTACGAGCATTCGCTTGACTGCCGTAGGCGACACCAAGCAGAAGATCATGGGCTGGGCGGGAGCCATGGACGGCATCTTTCAGGCTTTCGTTGCTGACTTTTCTGCCGCCCCGCTTAATATGTACCGCAACTTTCGCTCAAAGCCGCGGCTGCTTCGCTTGCAGAACGAGATCATTCGTAAGCTTGACCCGTCTTCCGTCATGCCTGATGAGGAGCTTGCCGGCGAGGAGGGCGAGGTATTCGCGTGGCGATTCGAAGACAGTCATAAGGAGGCCGACCACCTTGCAGACTTGATCGAAGGCTGGATAAAGACCGAGCAGCTGCCGCCCGCGGAAATTGCTGTCCTGATTCGTAATCAGCTTGACCTGTACGCCGATCATCTGATGGCGGCACTGGAGGCACGTGGCATCCCCTTTCGTAACGAACAGCAGATGCAGGACATCACTGTCGAGCCGGCTGCGCGTTTGATCGTGGACTATCTATCTTGCCTATACGGACAGTGTGAGCCCAAAGCATGGATCCGGCTCATGAACCAACTGATTCCGTTTGCTGATGAAGAAATTCAGTCGAACTCGCGCAAGGACCTTGATCGGCTCGTTAAAAAGCAACGTAAAGAAATAGCCATTGCCGAACTGGTCAATGAGCCCCTTTCCGGCTGGTGGGATTTTGTACAAGCATTCCTGAAGCAAGTCAGCATCGAAACGCTGGTATCGCTTTCCTCGGACTACGAGTCGCATGATCGGCTGAAAGAGGTGATTCGTGACACCAAGACCCGAATTGAGGAATTGCTAAAGCTGGAGCCTGACTTGGCCAAAACCCTTCAGCGCTTCTCAGACGATCAGGCAGTACGGATACTAACCATTCATAAGAGTAAAGGCCTAGAGTTTGATTCGGTCATCATCATGGCCGTCGAAAACGAAATCTTCTTTGGGGATCAGGACGAAAATCGATGCGCTTATTTCGTCGGGGTTTCTCGTGCCAAGAAGCGCTTAGTCCTTACGCATACCGATCAACGAAGGCGTCCAGCGGGGCATACGAGGCGCTGGAATGTGCAACGTACGGCTCAAAATGAATACTTCGGCTATGCCACGCCGTTTGTGAGATAAAAAGAATGCACAATAAGACTTCAAAACTAGGCTGGCGCCGTGTGAAATTCGGCGACGTGGTGCGTCTATCGAGAGCCCGAGCACACCGTGCCTGGCTGTGCCGGTGGGGCACGAGGTACGGCGTCGAGTCACGCGAACGGCTTGGCCGCTGGCGTTGGGTCATCGAACGAACCCTCGGGTGGCTTTACTGATTTTGCAGACTGCGGATCCGCTATGAGCGCCGCGCAGACATTCATCAGGCCATCCTCCTGCTGGCCTGCTCGCTCATCTGCTGGCGGTAGGTTGAACGGTATTGTTAGAGATACTTAGTCTACTCAGCGGGCCATCAGATGAGTACAATTCTGATTACGTTTTCAAGGGATTCGAGGCGCATCGAAGTAAATCAAGGCGCTACATAAGAACTTCCTGTTCAACGTCTGAGCACGGTGAACCCGTACTCGTCGTCATCGCTGACGTCAAGCGCGATGTACGTGCAACGGCATTGAGAGTGAAGCTCCTGCCTGCCAATCCAATAGGAACGCTTGCGCCGATGTGACTACTGCAATTTTTGTAATTTTGCGTTCAGCGCTTGTAGAAATGCCTTGGTGGATCCCTATTTCTTAGGTTCGGGCTTCGGTGCAGTGCGGATTCGTTTCCCGGTGTAGTACTGCTCCGCGGCCTCCGCAATGCGCTTTTCCTTCGCTTTCACATAGATCGCCGTGGTCGAGGCGCTCGCATGTCCAAGTATGTCTTGCGCCACAACGATCGGCATCTCGCCTTCCACCGCAAGCGTGCCGAACGTGTGTCGGAACGCATGCGGCGAGGTACTCTTGAGCTGGGCAAGATCCTCCGGCGTGAACAGTGGCGTTTCCATGTTCGACGTAGCTGCGGCGTGTTCGCGCACCCGACGGAGTGCCGTCGTCACCAGGTGATAGAAAGAGTTCGCGCTGTATCCATGTGTGCTGCCGACCACGTGCTTCGTCTGAGCCGCCTCGGTCCCGGGCACCACAACCGGCGACAGCAGGGGCAGGTCATCCACCTGCTGATCAAAATCCAGCCCGCGATCGCGCCAGTGCGCCCGCAGTGCCTCGACTGTCCGAGGGCTGACTGGCACTCTGCGGACGGTGCTGCGCTTGCCCAGTACCGACAACAACCACACCCCTGTAGCGTGCCGGCTCGGCTTCATATTGTGGCGGCGGGCGCTGGCGACTTCCGCGCGACGTAGGCCAGAGTCGCCCATCAGCAGGACTGCCGCGAGCGCTACCCGGTCCTGAAGGTTCTCCGCAGCTTGTCCCAGCCGGGTCAGCACGTCAACAACGGTGTCCCATGCTGATCTGGTCAGTGCCCGATCGATCTGCATTTCTTCGGCCTGCTTGACCACCTTGGGATCCTTCACTGCCACCCATGGATTGCCGGCCAGATAGCGCACCTTAACAAGCCAATCAAATGCCCCGCGTAGCACCAAAACGGCTTGTTTCTGGGAGGCTGCGCTCATCGGTTCGTCTGCGAACGGTTTCCAGCGCTTGTTGGTTCTGGCTGTGCGGGGTCCGCAAAATTCCGGCAGGGGAGCGTGTAGAAAGTTTTTATAGGCCTCGCAGTCATCCACCAGGAGCGATGACATCGGCTTGCAAACCACTAGGGCGCACCAGAGGATGAAGCGCTCGAGTTCCTTGCGATAGGCGCGCTCGGTGTGCTCCTGTCCCCTGTAGCGGTTCAGATAGCTGTTGATCGCCTCGAGGTCGTTACGCGCCGAGATAAAGCAGAACGCCGGTGCACGGTTCGCACCGTCGACGCCGGACAGCCAGTCCGGCAGCTGGAACGTTCCCAGCGGCGCCAGTTCACGCTTCCTGAGCGGATCGAGCACGGGTAGGAGACCGAAACCCTCGAAAGGCTCGATGTGCGACCGTTCGACGCCGACTTCGCCGAGCTGGTCGGGCCAGTGGCGCAAGAACTGCAGGATGGTGTCGGCGCGGCCGGCGCCAATGCGTGGCACCGAGCGCCACCAGCCGGGACCCCGTCGGTTGATCAGGTCGACCAGGTCTCCCAGCGTCAGGATGCCTTCGGCCCTGAACGCGCTGGCGGTTTTTGGACGGAACCACTGCGAGAGTTTTTGCGACCGGCTCGGGGCTGGTTTCGGCATGTCGGCAGCCTGGATCAGGATGTCGAGCGCCTTAGCCGTGATCGCGCCGCCTTGTCGGGCTCCCTGCAGGATCTCGGCAATGCGCGGGTTATGCTCGATGGCCCGTTCGACGAGCTTCGTGCGCATGTCGATCAGCCAACGCTCGAGTCCCTGTTCGACTTGGGGGCTGTCTTCGCTGTAGTACAGGTCGGCGATGCGCTGCAGCGGAATTTTGAGGCAGTAGGCACGCAGGGCCGTATAGTCGGCTTGATCGTAGGTCAGTTCGGGCAGTTCGACGTCGGTGTGCTGCGTCATGCCGCCACCATCAAGGCGGCTGGCGGGAGTAAAGCTGCATCGCGGAGCGGCGCGTGTGTGCTGGTGTGGGATCGAACTGGCATGCGGACGGTGTATCAAACTGGTCGGCGGCCTTTAAAACTGCTGAGATACCCCATCCTAAACCTGTTTCACAGCCAAAACAAGCAAAAACGCTTCAATGATAATAGCAATTATCATCTAAGGTAATTGCGCCGTGGTGGCGCTTTTTCGGCCAGATACTCGGTATGCTCCGCTGGCGGTGCCTGGTCAGCGGCCGTTGTCAGGTGCTCGCAGGACGTCGACGCTGCACTTCAGGCATCGACGTCAAAGCCCTACCTGAGTCGGAAAGCCGTTGCACCGGCACTAGCGGCGCGCACCGCTCACAATCACAGTCGATGCCGCCTTCGCCGTAGCTGGCCAGATTGCGAATATCGTCCACGCTCAATTCTACGATCGACTCGACCTACATTCGGTCTAGGCCATTGAGGTCGCCCCAAGCACGCAGCCTTGTCAGCCTGCCATTGCAGGTGACACACTCAATCTCACACTCAAATTGATCTTGCGTCGCCGTTGGTTCCGCCCTAGGCTAATTCTCGATCCAGATGATAAATGCAATTTAGCACTAAATGGTAACCGGCTTGGAAGTCTCTGCGGTGCGCCATCCCTGCTTCTAGAGTACGGCACTCCCTGTTCTTGATGGGAACAGTTTTGTCTCTATATACCATTTGATTGTACTGAACTGGAGAACGTATGGACGCAACCGTCCCACTCTGTGTGCTTTGCGGTTCAAAACTGTGACCAATGAACACGAGCTGGGTTTCGTGCGGACCGGCGAGTATGTTCGAGGTACACCAGCCGTTCGACAATGCGCGGAACTGGTTCAGCAACATGAGAAGGTCTTTCGCCGAGCGATGTCCGACGCGCTCGGCTGCATTTTTGCGGGTCCAGAAGGTCAGTTCCTTGAACAGGGGCACACGGATCGACTCGCCACGCCAACCCAGGTAGACACCCACCACCGTGCGCGCCTGGTGGGCAGGATTCAGCCGCTGCGCCGCCTGCTCCTGGACAGCCAATGACTGCAAGAGTTTCCTGAAGTTGTCTACGTCGGGATCGGACGTACTCGCATTATGTTTCCAGCCGTGCGCGTAGGTCACAATCAGGAATCGCCGGCCTGGCGCGCTGGTACGCTGGGCCCGCAGCCAGGATAACAAACCCTGTTGCTGCCTGAGGTCGTGATACCAGCCTTGATCGTCGAATTCGACGTATCCCATGTAATAGCTTCCGGCATCGTCTCGTACCGAATAGGCATGCTCTTCCAAGCTGTAGCTCTTCGGCTGTCCAGCAAGGAATAGCCGGGGTTGCTCGACTGGCATGCGATAGGCTTGGTCAAGCGCACACCCGGCCAGCACCATGCAGAGCGCGAGCGCACTCAAGATACGATTCATCACATGCCTCCCGCAGGAAAGCAACTGGTGTTACCAGACGAGCTTTTGCTCCCTCGCCCCCCACTACCAATGCCAGTTGCTGATTAGGCTCGAGAGTCTTCAATATGGAGGAGTGATAAGGGTATTGTTTGATACTGATCAATTGGAACCCATCGTTACTTCGCTAGCGCACTCAACATCGGAAGTCGTACGTAGGTTTTTTGGCTGCCGCCATGCCGGCAATATAGAGTCGACGGTCGCCGAAACGCACTCAGGCTCATGACAAGACTGAATCGACACGGCTTTCCGCGAGAACGACCAAAGACGGTAAAGAAGCGATATCCGGGGTGGCAAATGCCAGCCCCGAATAGCCGACGAGCACAGTCGATGCGGTCCTGCAGTCCATCTGGCTTGCCGATACGGGTCGAAAAATAAAGCAGCCACGTACCGAGCGCGAAATGGTCGCGTGCGGCTGCGCTTTCATCGCTGTGTTCCCATTGGTCCAGGGTTATTCCCTTGCGTGCGGCCGCGGCCCACAGATCGTTCGCATCGGCCCGCAGTTGCGAGAGCTGGGCGGCGCTCAAAGGCGCCAGTTGGCCTTTGTTTGTTTTTGCCATGTTGATTTCCTTTCAGGCGATGTTCTTCGCGAGCGGGTTGGTGACGAACGGCGCGAGCAGCTTCAGAGTGAGGTCGACGAATTTTCGGTAGTCGTCCAGCTTCAACGTAGCGGCCGTCTTTGCTGGAATGTTTGTCACCCCGGCCATCGCGTCGCATAAGGCATGCTTCGCCTGGATGGTGATGTTCTCGGCCACCAGCAAAGGACAATACGAATCGTGTTCGACCACAAGGCCGGCGGCGATCCGCTCTGGGTTGCAGCGGTCGTGATAAAGGGCAAAGTCTTCCTTCTCCATCATCCACGTGAACTTGATGTCGGTGACGTACTGCTCCGCTGGTTGGTCGGACGATCGGCGTGCCATGCGCTCTACAAGATCCGGTACGCAGCGCCAAGTGCGCTCCGCAAGGATCTTTTGCCTGTAGCCTTCGACGATCAGACGCACCGACTGCTCGAAGGCCATGGCCAGAAAAACGTTCTCGGCCGCTGCGAGGCGATCTGCAATCAGGTTGGTAGCGCCGCCGGCGAAGGCCGGAACGTTCGCCCAGGCCACATCGTCATACAAGATCTCACCCCGTTACATGCCGCAGCTCGACTATGACGAGCTAGAGGAAGACGCTTTGAATAAATTTCACTATAGCTGCACTTCCCGAGAACACAACCGTAAAAATGGGCTTGTCGCTTTCGACCAAGCGCTGAATTAACAGCAGTACAGTCGTATGGATCGGCCTAGCGAAAATTGATAAGACGAAGGCTGCCGCTAATAGCAACCGAAGAACGCCAGGTAAATAATACATAACGTTGAGCATGAATACGCGATAGTCCAGCCAAGGTATCCTCCCGGTAGCGATAAACGGGTATTCAACAATGCCAAAAATTCTGGCAGAAAACACATGGCTCACCAGACCAGGTAGCGCACTTATAAACCACTTAACTGCCGCTGAAGGCGCATCCGGGCCGAGATTTTCGTTGACTGCAACACCTAAAGCATACGTCGTCACGTACGTTAACGGAAAAAGGGATAGTTGAAGGAATATTAAGACGAAAAAACAAACGACATTTATCCAGATTTTTGATGTAATAGTGAGGCTAGCTATTTTCGTTAGCCAAATTGTTACAGAAATCGAGACCAACAACAGCGGAAGTGCTAATATCAACTGCCCCGACAACCCATAATAATCTCCCTCGAAAAGCCAGTCTGCTTGCCGCTCGAAATCACTACGATTGAAATAGTTATCGAAATTTATTAACGCGTATGCTAACCAGATCAGAGATGATGTCATGAGGAGCAGACCAACAGAAATTGCTCGACGTCTGCTAAAGAAGGAACCGAACATCCTCAGAAATATGTCATGAGCCATAGCCGCTTCTGCACGGGCGAATGTTCTGAAGTTCACGTACGCTAGACCGATCCAAAAAGATTCCAAAGCGGTCTTGACCCTTGATTGACCTCGCTTTCCAAGGAAAAAATCGATAAAGGCACCCATGCCACCGAAAGCAAGCACGAACGAAGCAGTCTGCTGCCAGTCAACCATGATGTTGCACCCCGGCTAGTAAGTAATGGGCAAACGTCCTTCGCTAGGAAGGAGATTTCAATCTCGATTATCTTTTCCTTCAGTTCCTGCCGAGAGCAGTATCGAGGGCGTACTGCGTGTCACGCTGAGCATCGGCGAGCGGCACGGCAACCTGGCTTCCATATCCCGCACGCTCACTCAATTCGCTAGCGCGATGGAGCGCCTTCAACGCGTCTTTGATCGCTTCGTTGGCCGCTTGTTCATCGGGCGTGGGGTGCGCATAAGACATTATGTTTTTCCTCAGTTTTTGCGTCGAAGAACAAGGAGCCCATTAGATCGCGAAACCTCGGTGTAATTCCTCATCTTGGTTAACGCTCCCACACCGCCCGCGGCCACTGCGATCGCGATCGCAGTGCTTGTAGCGCCTGCACCGAGAATTCCAACTGCTCCAACGGCTGCAACTCCCGATACCGCTGCAGATCCTCCACCGGTCGGGACGGTCGCAATGATGCCCACGACCGCGATGCCAATAGCGCCGAAAGCGATCACCCATGCTACGTTACCGGTAGCTCGGATACGGATGGTCTTGCGTGCCAGATCGCCTTCAATCTCAATCGTGTCGTCTCCGCGCTTCAGCGAATCCGCAAATTCTTTTTCAGTTTTAACGCGCGTCATAGTTTTTCCTGTATGGCCAGCACCGTGCTGACCCTCTCAATACGTCAGGTCCGTCACGCGGCCGTTCGTCCTGCTGCTTGGCGTTTTCCGCCCTTTTTGGGTTCAAAGCTCTACTTAAAATTCTTGCATTCCTTGTATGCCTCCGCGACAAAATAAGACTTGTTTTTTGAGGGGGATGCATATACTTGGTCAATCATTGCGCGGACTTTGCTGTTCTCTTTACTGGACAGAGAATCATCGTGCAAATAGTATTTCGACTTCTCCTTAGGGATGTTTGTGTCCCTGTGCTGGACTGCGGTCTCGGTTAAAAGCGCATAATCACCGCACGTTAGAGGGATATGTTGCGCCGTTGCCAGAGGAGGAGCACAACTGAATGCGATAGCAACTGCAGCAATGATTCGTTTCATATTTTTCTGGTCTAGTTTAATTGGTTGGCTGGGGTAGACGCCTATTAGCGTTTCCCCAGAGCGGCTTCCGGCAGGGGGCTTGGTGGCACTGGCTTGATTTCGTTTGTGCAATTTTATTACTGCGTACGTGTCTGGTCCATGAAAAGTTGACGAAATTTCACTTCGCGATCGCGACGGCATGGCTGCTGATTACGATACTGGCGTCTTGATGCAGACGTTGCCGTCAAAAAACGTTCGTGAATATCTCTTCCAGCCGCTTTTGCGACACTTGGAGATACGGACGAACGTGGTCCAGTGCCGCGTGTCCGAGTAGCAGCTGAACAGTTTCCACATTCGCCCCTTGTTGGGTCAGTCTGGATGCCATCGTCCGTCTACCGCTGTGTGAGGACCCGCCTCGTATGCCGGCGTCCCTGTACAGCTTTGTGACGTGTGATTGCAAGCTGTCGCACGCCAGGTAATCGACTGGCTCGCCGGCCCAGCTCATCCTGCGTTTCGTGTTGAGATGGAACTTATAACCCTTGTGTGTGAGGATCAGCTTGCTACCCGGCTCAAGGCCTCGGTAGCGGCTCGGATCGCCGGTCGCTAGCAGGCGCCGCGCACCCCGGTAGCCTAAGTATTGATCGATTGCGTCGATGGCCTTTGCGTGGCTCAGGTAGATGCAGCGCTGCCGGGATCCTTTAGTGATCGCGGCGCGCAGACTAATTTCTTCGGGGAGCGCATCCGACAGGAACACCACATCTTGCACTTCCATCTGTGCGATTTCGGTAACGCGCATGTCGGCAGTTAAGCCCAGCAGCAGGACAAGGGTATCTCGCTCTGGATGCCTGCTGGTGGCCGCAGTGACGCAGAGGAGGTGACGGATTTGCCCCGGCTGGAGCGAGGTGGCTTGGGCCACGTAAACCTCTGAATAGGATGGATTGGAAACGGATTCAGAGGGAGAGCCGCGCAGGCTCTTTTTCCGGCATAACACGGCCCAGTTGCTGGGGTTCTCGGAAAAGTAGTAGCGCCGAATTCGACGTTTGCTGCAGGCCGCTCTGATATCAAAAAGTTCGGTTCTTCCCGTCTGCGCTGAAACGCTGGTCCATTAAAGGAAATAGAAATAGAAAGTGAGAGCGCGCCTGACGCGCATGGCTATAGTAAAATCGCGCATGACAATACGTCGCGAGTAACCTTAACAATGAAGGATGAATGTATGGCAAAGGCAAATCTGTCGGATTACAACCTCAGCGAACTCAAAGGATTGCAAGCGGAGATCGAAAAAGAAATCAAAGCTCGTCAACAACAGGAGGTCGGCAAAGCACGCGAACAGATTCTCGCTATTGCTCAGGGCTTAGGTGTATCGGTAGAGGAACTGCTTGCGAGCGGTGGCGCGAAATCGAAAGGAAGTGGCAAAAAGGTGGCAGCACAGTACCGCAACCCGGCTAACGATGTTCAGACATGGACTGGCCGCGGTCGACAGCCAAGGTGGCTTGCTGAGGGACTGGCGAGTGGGAAAACGCTCGAAGATTTCAGGATTTAGTCGGTTTTCACCTTATCGTCAGGAGCTGCAACGCTGTACTTGTGAAGGGGCCGAGCGCTGGCAGATGCGAAGCAAGGATGTCCACATTTTCGGTGGATAACCTTACGTATAACGGTGCAAGACCTAGCATTCATGCGGGTCTTCGCCGCCTGCCTATTAATTGTGCGTCTGCCGAGATGGCACTTTTTCAAAAACTTGTAGACGGTGATAACGCTTATCATCCAAGGGGATGTCACTAGTAGAGGCTCTCTGGCTCATGCGCGTAGGCTTTGGGGCCGCGTTCATGGACGGCTCATTGGCAACTGTGAGCCCATGTCAACGCGGCATGGGAACGGTATTAAGATACGACCGAGCATTTTTTCTAAAGCTGAAACTACTGCCTGAATCGCTTCACTTGGCGCGCACACCGTTTCAAGGCTGCTTGATCTGAATAGACGTAGTGACCGCTTACATATCGGCCTCGCTACTCGTTGCTGAGGTGGCACGCGGCCGCAACGGCCAAGCCCTGCTCTACTAGCGATAACCTGTTTTATCAAGACTAGGTCTTGACCGTACGCCATTGGTTAAGACCCAGATGAAGTTTAGTAAGCGCCCATCTAGGACGGACCAGTTAGACCGAAGCACGTGTTCGCATCCCAGCCCTAGAGTCGAACCAACGGCTTAGTTAACGCCGTTGAGTCAAAATTGCTGAAGGGAATTTTAGAGGAAGGTGTAGGATTCGAACCTACGAGGGAGGAGGAGACATAACCCTGCCAGTCCCGCCCTAAGACTGGTGCCATAAACCACTCGGCCAACCTTCCAAAGGTCTGACGTGATTACTAGTGCGCTCTATAAGACCAGAATAGAAGGGCTTCGTCAGGATACTTTGAGGTCTCGCAAAATTTAAGCAATCTGAATGAGTGTTGAAACATGGGCCTCGCCGTCGCTTTTATGCGAACTCAGTAATGTAATTTAATACACCATATGTCTGTCCTTTGATGCTAATCATAGCTCGACAGTGGAACACTAGTATCATAATCAAATGCACAGTCGAACTGATATTGCTACTGCGGAACTTGTAACGCGAGCATTTGCCCTCGTGAGAACTTGCGGGATTTACGCCACAGCACGCTACATGTACTGGTGTGGAGTACCAATCGAGGTAGCTCTTCGCGTGCTTACGCGGCCGCCAACCCAGCGCCGATGCGAACCTCCTCTACTTCTGGCCAACACCCGCGCTGACCACTCCTGAGCTGATTGTACTATTTAGTTACTCGCTGGATGGAGGCACCAGTGGCGATTTATGCTAATGGGGATTGTCGGCGTCACAACTACGTGCAAGCAGCCTATGTTGACGCTGCTTTAACCATCAAGAAATTGTACGGATTACGCAGGGCACGAAACTTACTGCACGACGCAAATGTTCCAACGGATGTTATAAATCGGACGCTACTTATATACGGATCCCATAGACCCCATAGGTTAGATAGGATTGATCCATTGCCGCTCTTCAATATTCAAACTTAGCGAAACATACCTTTTAGAACGTCCCCTATCGACCGGTCTGATTTCTCCTCAGTCGACAAATTCACTCGCCAGAGGCAGGCTAGCCTATAAAATAGCGCTCTTTCTAGGGGGCGCAAACAAAGGACATTAGCAAGCTGAGTAAAATGTTCTGCATTGCACCTAACAGCATCGAACACTCCTCGTCGATAGCTAGGCCGTACGCCAAGTGCTCTGGATCGAAATGGCCTCCTGCATTGCCTTTCCATAGGTGGCCCGCAGACGTATGTCCTTGTTGCTCAACTATATGATGGACTTTAATCCGTCCGGCCAATGTGGCTCGGGCTGACAGGGAGCTTTTGATGTCAGGTCCTTGGTGCAGACTATGCACTTAATAAGATCAGAACGCATGAATTTGAGAGATGGTACGCAAAGGATGTGCGATAGATGATATGCGCC
>Ga0308160_10003282_pt1 | contig 18388 bp, 12 predicted proteins | sample PhyFR1_FD_201036 | JGI IMG/M metagenome (GOLD analysis project Ga0308160, IMG submission 201036) | Phyllosphere microbial communities from UC Gill Tract Community Farm, Albany, California, United States - DLSLF.R1 | ecosystem: Host-associated > Plants > Phyllosphere > Unclassified | place: USA...
GCCGCCGCAGGTCACCGCGCTGCACCTGGCCGGCTTCGACGGCGCCAAGACCTCGCTGGCGACCATGCTGGTGCCGCCCAAGGCCTGGGCCGAGAGCCTGGCCTTCCTGGCCGCCACCTGGCCTGACGACATGATCGAGGACGACCCCGAGCGTCTCGCCGAAGGCCTGTTCAACCACATCCACGGCGTGGTGTATGCCACCGACGACGAGGACCGCCGCAACGAGCTGCTGGAAGCCGCATCGAGCACCGACCACGGCGCCACCGCGTTCGCGATCCTGTGGTCGCTGGCGCCGCGCGAGATCCTGGAAGTGGCGGGCGAGATCAACGTGCGCGGCCCGCACAGCAACATCCACACCACCTCCGACAGCGACATCGTGCCGCTGGCGATCGACCTGGCCCGCGCCAGCGAGGACGGCTGGCAGCGTTCGCTGCTCGAGCTGTTCCCGGAATACCGCAACACCCAGGACCTGGCCGACGTCGAGCTGCCGGACGATCCGGACGAGGAATCGGAATTCCAGCAGCGCGGCACCCGCGAACTGCTGTACCGCCTGCGCAAGCAGGTGCCGTCGGTACGCACCCAGCCGCGCCGCAGCCCGCGCCGCAGCATGGGCACGGACATCTTCTCGTGAGCGGAGCAGACACCTTTATGTTGCCTGCGATCGTCATCGAAAGACTGCCGCGCCTGATCCGCGCCATCAAGCTGCTCCCGAGCCGCGCCGGTAACGAAGAGGCCGCGGCCCTGGCCGACGAGCTGTCCGGCATCACGGCGATGGTGGCGGAAAAGTTCACCAACGACCGCACCGCCGAAGGCATCCAGCGCGCCCAGCTCTTGACCATCGGCGGCGTCTCGCTCGGCCTGGAGCATCTGCTCGAGGACGAGGAAGACGACGCCGTGGGTGACCAGGCCGGACTCGGCCTGCTGCTCTCGGAAGGCGCCGAAGTCGTGTTCCAGCAGGGTTTCCGGCTGGTGCGCGAACTGTCGGCCCTGCCCGAGGACACCCTGGTCGGCGAGTACGACAAGGACCCGGTGTATTCGCAGCGGCGCTTGAAGGAATTGTTCGTCGACCTGTGCACCGCCGATCCGGGCGAGACCTGGTCCGGCTACGAGCGCTACCTCGGCCAGCTGCAGCAGCGCAAAAGCGTGCAGGCGATCGTGCGCGCCGCCGAATGGCTGCGCCGCCATCACTGGGAAGGCGCGGTCAAGGATCCGGACCTGAATGCCGAAGGCGTGATCGCGCTGGCGGTGATCTTCGGCATCGAGGGCGGCGGCCGCATCGTCGCGCGCACCGGCCAGAAGGAGTTCGAGCGCTTCGTGCAATCGGTCCGCACCGGCAAGCACGACTACGAGGCCGGCTGGGCCAGGATGCTGGAAAACATCCCGGCGCCGCACCAGCGCATCATCGCCGAGCGCATCGAGAGTTATCGCAACAGCCTGCTACTCAAGCACATCGGCGACAACACGCCGCTGAAGCAGCTGTTCGTCGAGCTGGAGAACTACGCCGGTTCGGAACTCGACGCCGAGTATCCGTAACCCTTTGATCCAAATCAATGTCGTAAAAGCTATTCCTTTTAAGGTTGTCGAGTCCGATTGACAGGCCGATAAACAGCGAGGAGGAATCAGCATGCGCAAAATGGCATTGGTGTTGCAAGGCGGCGGCGCCCTCGGCGCCTACGAATACGGGGTCGTGACCAAGCTGGTCGACATGGGCTGGGAACCGGTGGCGGTGACCGGCGTGTCGATCGGCGCGGTGAATGCGGCGGCGATCGCAGGCGCCAGGAAGGGCGACATCAAGGCCAGCCTGGACGCGATCTGGGGCGCCATCACGCTCGACACCGTGCCGTTCTGGCCGGAAAACATGCAGGGCAGTTTCTCGCTGTTCGGCAATCCGAATTTCTGGCGCTCGCGTACCGACTATTTGCAGATGCCGAGCTGGATCAACCTGTGCGACACCACGCCGATGTATGCGACGCTGGCGAAATATCTCGATTTCGACCAGATCAACAATCCTGGCCACATGCGCATCGCGGTCACCGCCACCAGCCTGCAGACCGGCGGGCCGACTACCTTCTCGAACCACCTGGAGCACAGCGCTCACCGCCATTCGCACAGCCTGCGCGCGGTGCAGCAGACCCTGACCCCGGCCCACATCATGGCCAGCGGCGCCTTGCCGCCCGGCTTCGCGCCGGTGACGATCGACGATTGCGCCTACTGGGACGGCGGCCTGTTCAGCAACACGCCGCTCGACGCGCTGCTCAACCTGCTGCACCCTGACGAAATCGACAGCCTGCCGATCTTCACGATCGACCTGTTCGCCACCCGCAACCTGCCGCTGCCGCAAAACCTGCTCGACGTGCAGACGCGCACGCTGGCGCTGCAATACGAAAACCGCTTCTGGGCCGAGTACGGGGGCGAGGCGGGGCCGGTCGGCTTCGCGGACATGCTCAAGCAGCTCGAGCGCGAGTTGCCGACAGACAGCAGTCTGCGCCAGGACCCTGCGACGCACCCGGACAACAAGGCAGCCTCGGCCTGGCACTGGCTGCAGCGGCTGCGGGCGCTGGCCAATGTGGTCGTGATCGAAGGCGCGCCGGCCGCCGCGGGCGGTGACCACGACTTCTCGGCTTATGCGGTCAAGGCCGCCTACGAGGCCGGGCGCGCCGCGGCCGGGCGCTTCGCGCCGTCGGAAGTGCAGCAGCCGAAGCTGCGCGCCGTGGCCTGAGGCTTCAGGCCTGGCGCCTGTATGGACATGGGGGGCCTGATTGTCAGCTATGATCTGGCTGTAAAGAATCAGGATCCTCCATGTCTTCCACTCGCATCGCCGCCGGCAGCGCGGCGTTCAAACGCATCAACCGCGCCATGGTCTTCGGCGGGTTTTCCACGTTTGCCCTGCTGTACTGCGTGCAGCCGCTGATGCCGCTGCTGGCCCATGATTTCGCGCTCAGCGCAGCCCAGAGCAGCCTGGTGCTGTCGCTCGCCACCGGTGCGCTGGCGGTGTCGCTGCTGGCCTCGAGCGTGCTGTCCGAACGCTACGGCAGGAAGCCGCTGATGGCGGCCTCGATGTTCGCCGGCGGCATCCTGACCCTGCTGGCGGCCTTTACCCACAGCTACGGCCAGCTGCTGGTCCTGCGCGGGCTGCTCGGCCTGCTGCTGGGCGGGATGCCGGCGCTGGCCATGGCTTACCTGAGCGAAGAGATCGACGGGCCGTCGCTCGGCCACTCGATGGGCCTGTACATCGGCGGCAGCGCCTTCGGCGGCATGGCGGGGCGGGTGCTGTCTTCCTTCATCAGCGATTTCTGGGACTGGCGCATCGCGATCGGCACCATGGGCGTGGCCGGGCTGTACGCGGCCTGGGAATTCAACCGCAGCCTGCCGGCCTCGACCAATTGGAAGCCGGGGCAGGGCGGCTGGCGCGCACTGGTCGGCGGCACCCGCAAGCACCTGGGCGACCAGGGTTTGCCCTGGCTGTTCACGCTCTCCTTTTTGCTGATGGGGACCTTCGTCAGCATGTACAACTACATCGGCTACCGCCTGCTGGGACCGGACTTCGGCCTGCGCCAGAGTGCGGTCGGGGCGCTGTCGGTGCTCTACCTGCTGGGTATCTTCAGTTCGGTCTGGGCCGGCAAGCTGGCCGACCGCCTGGGCCGGCGCAACGTGCTGTGGATGGTGATGCTGGCGATGCTGGCCGGCCTGCTGCTGACGCTGTCGAATGCGCTGGCCGCGATCGTGGCCGGCATGGGCCTGTTCACCTTCGGCTTCTTTGCCTCGCACTCGGTGGCCAGCAGCTGGGTCGGGCGGCGCGCGCGGCCGCCGCAGGCGCTGGCTTCGGCCCTGTACCTGTTCTTCTATTACCTGGGCTCGAGCGTGGTCGGCTGGCTGGCCGGCGTGGTCTGGGGCCATGCCGGCTGGGGCGGGGTGGTGGCGCTGCTGGGCGCCGTGCTGGCCGGCGCCGTGGCCGTGGCCCTGCGCCTGCGCGGGCTGGCGCCGTTGCCGGCGCCGGCACCGACTACTTGAGTTTCTTCGCCGCTTCCAGGTATTTGGCCGCGTTCGGTACCGCGCTCCAGGCCGGCGCCTTGCGGTTGTTGGCGATGTCCAGCAGGCCGAGCGCCACCATGCGGTCGATGCGCGCCATGTTCTCGTAGTCGATCTTGTCCCAGTCGTCGTCCTTGCCGTGGTAGTCCGGGAACTCGTAGGCGACCGACAGCGTGTGCGCCGGGACGCCGGCGTCGGCCAGCGACTGGTTGTCGCTCTGGGCGAAATAACGGTCGCTGTTCACCGGGTGCTTGACCAGCTTGACGCCCACTTTTTTGCCGGCGCGCTGCAGCGTGTCCGAGATGCTGGTGTAGTCGAAACCGGTCAGGTTGGCGGCATTCACGCGCGCGCCTTCGCTGTCGTCGGTGCGGCCGATCTGTTCCAGGTTGATGTCGGCCACCGTGTCCTTGATCGGGAACACCGGGTGCTTGCCGTAATAGCGCGAACCGACCAGGCCCAGCTCTTCGCCGAAGAAGGTCATGAACACGATGCTGCGCTTGGGCCGCGTCTTCTGGGCCGCCAGGCTGGCAGCGATCTCGATGACCGACACGGTGCCGCTGCCGTCGTCGTTGGCGCCGTTGTAGATGTCGCCGTTGCGGATGCCGAGGTGGTCGTAGTGCGAGGTCAGCATCACGTAGGTGTCCTTCAGCTTCGGATCCGAACCGCGCAGCACGCCGACCACGTTGCGCAGCTTGACCGCGCGCTCGACCGGGCCGGGCACGTTCAGCGTCACCGTGGCGTTTCCTGCGCTGAGAGCTGCCGCGGCCTGGGCATCGTACAGCACCACGCTGCGCATGGCGTCGCGCGGACGCGGCGGACCTTCTTCCACCAGCCAGCCGTTGGCGGCGCTGCCCTGGGTGCGGCTGCCGTCGACCAGCACCAGCAGCGCCGGCTTGCCGGTGAACTTCTGCAGGTCGCCATAAGCAGCGCGGCGGTCGGCCGGCATGGTGAGCACCAGCAGCTTGCCGTCGGCGCGCGCCGCATCCTTCATCGCTTCAGCCCAGGGCATCGTCACCACCGCGGCATCCTTGAAGCTCACGGCTTCGCGCACGCGCAGGTCGACCGCGCTGGCCGGCACGCTCAAGGTCTTGCCGCCGGCCTGCACGGTAAACGCGAACTGGCTCATGTCGCGCTCGGCGTACTTCCAGTCCGAGACCTGGAAGTAGCCGTCGTTGCCGGCCGGTTCCAGGCCGGCGCGGCGGAACTGGGCCGCGATGTACTCGGCCGCCAGGTCCTGGCCGCGCGAGGGCGTGGCGCGGCCTTCGAGCAGGTCGGAGGCGAGGAAGGACAGGTGGCCGCGCAGCGACTGGGCGCTGATGCCGGCGGTGACCGAAGCGGCGGCGTTGGACTGGGCCGAGGCGCCCGTCGATGCCAGCAGGGCCATGGAAATTGCGAGGGCAGTGGGAAGATGAGCGGCGCGAAGACGCATGCGAGACTTTCGTGATCAAAAAAGAAAAACAACTATTGCATGTGGGTTAAATGCGGTCAACATGCATATATATAAGCCTGCATCTGACTCATCAATTTCAGCAATTATTGCTTTGCTGCCTGTCGGGCAAACCCGGCCGGAAAATCGGTCCGTGCGCCGGCTTCCGGACGATAGGTCTACTATGACCGTTCGCTAATACGCATCCCTACGATGCGCATGAGTCCAACCCAACGCACAGGAGAACGTCATGTTGCAAGCAAACGAAATCCAGCAGCGATTCACTCATATTCAGCAAACCATCGGCGAAGCCGAACAGGCTTGCCAATCGTCGCAAGACGCGCCGAACGAAATCCGCGACTGCATCCACAAGCTGCAGCAGGAAGCCCAGCAGGCCCAGAGCGTGATGCAGTCGAACGACCAGCAGCGCGTGATCGAATGCGTCGACCGCCTGGAAGACATGGGCGACGAAGCCAAGCGCATCAGCCGCAGCCTGCCGCAGATGCCGGCCCACCTGGAAGCCGCCGTCAGCCGCGTCCACGCGGAGCTGTCGGACCTGAAGCACAAGCTGCACTGATCGACGTCAGCGGGCCCGCCTGCCGGTGGGCCTAATGTCTTGTGGTGAAGGACGTCCTGTAGGGATACATCATCTGGCACGGCTGCCCGCCACACACGGCCGGCTTGTACTTCAGCTTGCCGGCCGCCACCGAAATCGCCTTCCTCGCGTCGGCGTTATCCAGGCCGATCGCCGTCACGCTGACCGGTTTGCCATCCGTCCCCACCAGCACGTACACCGAAATGACGCCCTGTACCTGCTGCCGCGTCACGCTGATGATGCGCTGTGTCGTCCGCATAAATTCCTCCGGACCCTCGAGCGGATAAGGCGGTTCGTCGCCCGGCGCCAGCGCCGGGAACCAGCTCTTGACGGTAGCCTGTTGGTCGGCCGACAGCTTGTCGTAGGGCAGGCTGGGCGGCACCGAAATGTTGGTCACGATGTCATCCCGGAACTGGGTATGCAGGGCGTCTGTCTTGAGCGTGTAGCTGGCCTTGTTGATTGGCTCCGCCGGCTGCCCCGGCACCACGCCATCGGTCACGGCCAGTTCACGCCCGGGCGTGCCGGCGAATACCATCTTCCCTTTGCCGCTCGGCTCGTCGTTCTTCCAGCCACCCTCGTAGCGTCCGCCGACGATGTAGTGGAGCACGCCGGTGCCCTCACGTTTGCCGTCCTTCCACTCGCCCTGGTAGCGGTCGCCGTTCGGGTACTTCGCCTCGCCGGTGCCGTTGCGCTCGCCCATGCGCATGCCGCCTTCGTAGGTGGGACCGTCGGCCAGGCGCAGGTAGCCAAAGCCATCCGGCAGGCCATTCCGAAAGGTGCCGATGTAGACGCCGCCATCCGGAAAGTCCAGCTTGGCGTCGTCCGCCACCTGGCCGGCCGCCATCGTGGCTTCCAGCCTGTATGCCTTGCCGATCTCGTCGCGCCAGGTCAGCACGCCGTCGCCGTCGGCGAAGCCGGCCCTGCAGTTGCCCTTCCAGGTGGCGGCCCCCATCGGCGCAGGCTGGACCGGGGCGAAGCGGCAATCGGGAGCACCGGCGAGAAGCGGCGCCTCCTGGGCCAGGGCTGGGTGGCAGGCAGCGCTGCCGGCTACAAGGGCGAGCAACAGCTTGGACAGCTTCATCGGCACTCCTCGGATCGGTGGCTTTACAGGACGCCCTGCGCGCGCAGGGCAGCGATCTCTTCGCGACTCTTGCCGAGCAAGCCGGCCAGCACCTCGTCGGTATGCTGTCCGAGCACCGGCGGGGCGGCGTCGCTGGTGGCCGGCGTGCCCGAGAGCTTCATCGGGCTGCGCACCAGCTTCACGCTGCCGGCCAGCGGGTGGTCCAGTTCGATGGCCATGGCGCGCGCCTGCACCTGCGGGTCGGCGAACACTTCGTCCAGGTTGTTGATCGGCCCGCAAGGTACGCCGGCCGCTTCCAGCAGGGCGATCCATTCGTCTCGGGTCTTGGTCGCCACCATGGCGTCCAGCAGCGGCACCAGCAGGTCGCGGTGCTTCACGCGCAGCGGATTGGTGGCGAAGCGCTCGTCCTGCGCCAGCTCGGGACGGCCGCCGGCCTCGACGAACTTGCGGTACTGGCCGTCGTTGCCGGCGGTGACGATGATGTGGCCGTCGCTGCAGGCAAAGGTCTGGTAGGGCACGATGTTGGCGTGGGCATTGCCCCAGCGCTGCGGACGCTGGCCGCTGTTCAGGTAATTGCTGCCGACGTTGCCCAGCATCGCAACCTGGGTGTCGAGCAGCGCCATGTCGATGTGCTGGCCTTCGCCGGTGCGGTCGCGGTGGGTCAGCGCCGCCAGCACGGCGACGGTCGCGTACATGCCGGTCATGATGTCGGTGAGCGCCACGCCGGCCTTTTGCGGACCGCCGCCCGGCAGCCCGTCGCGTTCGCCGGTGATCGACATCAGCCCGCCCATGCCCTGGACCAGGAAGTCGTAGCCGGCGCGGTGGGCGTAGGGGCCGTCCTGGCCGAAACCGGTGATCGAGCAGTAGACCAGGTCCGGCTTGATCGCTCTCAAGCTGGCGTAATCGAGGCCGTAGCGCACCAGGTGCCCGACCTTGAAGTTTTCCAGCACCACGTCGCAGTGGCGCACCAGTTCGCGCAGCAGCGCCTGGCCGGCCGCGCTGGCGATATCGACGGTCACCGAGCGCTTGCCGCGATTCGCCGACAGATAATAGGCGGCTTCGGAGGTCGGCTTGCCGCCGGCGTCGGGCGCGTAGGGCGGACCCCAGGCGCGGGTGTCGTCGCCCGTGCCGGGACGCTCGATCTTGATCACGTCGGCGCCGAGGTCGGCCAGGTTCTGCGCGCACCACGGGCCGGCCAGCACGCGCGACAGGTCGAGCACGCGGATGTGGCCGAGCGCCTTGGGCGCGGCGTTGTTCATGGATGGCATGCGGTCCCCGTTATCATTCGGTTATTGTCGAGAGATTATAGCCGGGCCGCCGGGGCCTGCCGCCGCGGGCGCTAGGCGCCTTGCCGGCGAGGGCCCGGCTTGTGCGGCGTCGCCTGCAGCAGCGCCGCTTCGAAGGCATCGCGCTCGTCGTCGACGATGCGGTCGACCATGCCTTCGTCGAGCCCCATCGCTTCCAGCACGAAGGCGGACAGCTGCAGGCTGGCTTCGAGCGTCTCGGGCACCACCACGCTGGCGCCGGCCTGCTTCAGGATGCGCGCATGGCGCTCGTCGCGCGAGCGTGCGAACAGGCGCGCCTGCGGGAATTCGCGGCGGATCCCGCGCACCGCCTGCAGCGCCGAATTCGGATGGTCCATGGTCAGCACGATCGCCGGCGCTTCGTCCGCATGCACGCGCCGCAGCAGCTCGGGCCGGGCCGCGTTGCCGAACCAGACCGGCACGCCGTCGGCATGCAGTTGCGAGACCAGCCGCGCATCGTTTTCGAAGGCGACATACGGGATGCCCTGGGCCGCCAGCAGCTTGGCCAGCTGCTGGCCGACGCGGCCGAAGCCGGCGATGATCACGCGCCCGCGCGCCGATGCCAACTCGGCGTCGTCGGTCTGCGCCTGCCGTTCGCGCGTGCGCGTTTCCCAGGCGTCGCCGATGCCGCGTCCCAGTTTCGCCAGCAGCGGCGTGACGAACAGCGACAGGCCCACCGCCAGCATCACGCGTGCGCCCAGCGCGCCGTCCAGCAGTCTGGCGCCGATCGCGTAGCCGATCACGATGAAGGCGAATTCGCCGCCCTGGCCGAGCAGCAGGCCGCCTTCCAGCGCGCGGCCCCAGGACAAACCGCCCAGGCGCAGCAGCGGCGCGATCACGCAGGTCTTCAGTAGCACCAGCAGCGCCACCGCGGCGCCCAGCCATAGCGGCGCCTGCACGATCTGCAGCGCATCCATGCCCATCCCGACCGTCATGAAGAACAGGCCCATCAGCAGGCCCTTGAACGGCTCGACCATCAGCTCGACCTCGTGCTTGAATTCGGTCTCGGCCAGCAGCAGGCCGGCGATCAGCGCGCCCAGCGCCATCGACAGGCCGGCCAGGAACGACAGCCCGGCGATGCCGAAGGTGGACAGCAGGATCAGCGCCATGAACACGTCCGGCTGGCGGTGGCGCGCAAAGGCGCGGAACAGCGGGTGCACGACGCGCCCGCCGACCAGGTAGATCACGGCGATGGCGAGCGCCGCCTTGGCCATCGCGCCCAGAGCCACCCATAACACGCCATTGCCCGAGCCCGCAGTGCTCCTGTTATCGAGGGCACCGATCAGGATCAGGATCGGCACCACCGCCAGGTCCTGCAGCATCAGCAGCGCGAACGCGGCCTGGCCCAGCGGCGTGCCGGTGGCCTGGCGTTCGGACAGCAGCTGCATCACCACCGCGGTCGAGGACAGCGACAGCACCAGGCCCAGCACCAGCGCCGCATCGGCGTTCTGTCCGAGCAGCAACCACACCGCGCCCCCGAGCAGGGCGCTGCACAGCACCACCTGGGCGCTGCCGATGCCGAACACCCAGCGCCGCATCGCCCACAGGCGCGCCGCCGACAGCTCGAGCCCGATCATGAACATCAGGAACAGCACGCCCAGCTCGGCCAGCATGGCGACGTTGTCGTTGTTGGGGAAGGTGAACCAGCCCAGCCAACCGACCTCGGCCGCCATGCGCCCCAGGCCGAAGGGACCGAACAGGACGCCGGCAGCGAGGAAGCCGAGGACCTGGTTGATGCGCAGGCGCTGGAGCAGCGGAATCAGGATGCCGGCGAGGGCGAGGAATAGGAGGATTTCCCGTAGAAAGGGAAGGGCGTGTTGCTCTTGCACGGAGAAGCCTTGAAGAAGCGAAATGGAAGAATGACCCAGGCCGGCGGCGGCGGCATGCCGGAGGCTTAAGGTGTCGACATTATTTACAGTGCATACATGATAATTTTCTGGAAACACCCCTATGTGTTTGTTATCTAACAAAAATTATATTTTGGCATGTTTTTTGCTCTCCATGACGATTCCATTTTGGCAATTTTTTCCGCGGGAACAAAATCAGTTCCGAACCATAAAATTACTTACCAAAGAATGACAACCGCTTTTGATGCCTCCATCGCCAAACGCATTTCCATGCTGCGCACTATCCTCATCATGCTGGTCGTGCTGCTCCACATCGGGACGCCGCCACTCGGTCAGCTCGACTACGGGAATACCTATGAGCTCATCCGGTTTTTCTTCCAGGATGAGCTGGGGCGGCTTTCCGTTCCGACCCTGACGGCAATTTCCGGCTACTTGCTTTTTTCAAGCAAGCTCGATCTGGCGCCGGCCAAGCTTTACAAAAAGAAAATCAGGACGCTGCTGGTTCCTTTCTTCTTCTTTAACATCGTCTACTACGCTGTCCAGTATGCGATCGAATACTGCACGGGCTGGGCACCGCTCTATTTACTGGTCGGCAAGCCCGGCCTGGCCAGCTTCAACTATATTTTCAGTTACACCGGGTTCCCGCTCAATTTCGCGCTGCACTTCTTGCGTGACCTGTTCATCCTGGTATTGATGGCGCCGCTTTTCGGTTACGCCATACGGCGCCGCCCCTGGCTGGGCCTGATGGTGGTCGCGCTCGTATTCATGAGCGATGCGGACGGCCACCTGGTCAACCGCAACACCATGGCCGTGCTGTTTTATATCGGCGGCATGGCGGCGGCCGGCAACTGGAACCTGAAACGCTTCGATCACCTGGCGATTCCTGCGATGGGCCTGCTGGTCGCCGTGTGCATCGCAACGATCTACTACCGTATCGAAGACTATGTCTACATTTATCTGACTGCGCCGATTGCAGTGTGGCCGGCGTCGTCCCTTTTGCTGAATACGCAGCCGGGCCGCTGGGCCGAGAAGTACAGCAAATACAGTTTCTTCCTGTTCCTCGCCCATGCACCGCTTATCCACGTGGTCGACATGTTCTATGCGCACAATGGGCTCGACGCGGGCGCATACACGATCCCGACCTTCCTGTTCCTGGTCGCTTTCGTGCCGTTTGCCTACCATGCAGCGCTGTACGCCATGCCGGGCACCTTCATTTTCCTGATCGGTGGCCGTGTCAAGGCAGCCAAGCCCGCGGGTGCGCAAGAAACCGCGGGCGGGATGCTGGCGCGAGCATAAAAAAACCCGGACCTAGTCCGGGTTTTTTAACGCATTTTATTACCGCATTTTATCGACGCATTGTTATCGAATGCGGGCAGGGCGCCGTTCAGTGGTGGTTGGCCTGGAAGGCTTCCGGCGGCGTCTCTTCCATCTGGCGCTGGCCGCCGGCCTGCGGCTGGCGGGTTTCCATCGTGCGGATCAGTTCTTCCATTTCCGGGTCGTGCTGGTTGCGCAGCTCGAGGTAGCGTGCCAGCGCGTTGTCCAGCGCCGGCAGCAGGATGCCGCGCTCGCTGCTTAGCGCCGCGTAGGCCGGGCGCGCCGCCACGTAGCCGCAGCCGGCGGCCGGTTTCGCTTCCAGGCGGCCGGCGTCGATACCCGCCTTGTCGGCGGCCAGCCTGGCCAGTTCGGCCCAGCTCACCGCGCCGCCGTTGGCCAGGTGCCAGATGCCGGCTTCGCCGTCGATCGCGAGGTCGAGGCAGGCATGCACCAGGTCCGGCACGTAGGTGGCCGAAACCACCAGGTCGCTCGTGGCGGTGAAGGCGTCGCCGCGTTCCAGCGCCTGCAGCGCCTGCGTGACGAAGTTGTGCTTGTCCCACGGGCCGAAGAAGGCGCTGGTGCGCACCACCAGTGCGCCCGGGTAGGCGTCCAGCACGCGCCGTTCGGCTTCGACCTTGCTGCGGCCGTAGACGCCCAGCGGCGCGGTCGGGCTGCTCTCGACGTAGGGCGTGTCCTGCGCGCCGTCGAACACCAGGTCGCTCGAGAAGGTGGTCAGGTGGATGTCGCGTCCGGCGCAGGCAGCGGCCAGGATCGCCGGTCCCTCGGCGTTCTCGCGCATGCAGCGCTCGACGTCGTTCTCGGCGTCGTCCACGCGCACGTAGCCGGCGGTGTTGATGACGGCCCAGGGCTTGTGCAGGTCGAGTGCGCGCGCCACCGAATCGGCGTCGCCGATGTCCATGTCATGGCGCGACAGCAGGCGGTAGGCGATGTTGCGCTTGCGGCAGATGTGGGCGAAGGCACGGCCCAGGGTGCCGCTGGCGCCCGTGATCAGGATCGGCGCGGCGTCGGTGCCGACCAGCGTGTGGCCGTCGGCGGTGATCGAACTGAGCGCATCGGGCGTCGCCACCGGCTGGCACAGCCAGCGGCCCGGACGGCGCCACCAGCCCTGGCCGCGCAGCACCGGATGCGACAGCTGGGCACCCGACGACAGCTCGCGCATCATGCGCGCCACCGCGGTCGGGCGCGGCGGGGTCGAACGCACGTCGAAGGCGCCCGATTCGTAGTAGCCGCGGTTCTCCGTCACCAGGCTGTTCCAGTCGAAGGCGCCGAGCAGCGACCACACGGTGACGGCGCGCAGGTCGACGCCGTTGCCACGCACTTCCTTCGCCGCTTCCCAGATTTCCAGCAGCCAGCGCAACTGGTCTTCGCGGTTGGCGTCGATGTGGGCCTCGGTGATCGCCAGCGGGATGCCATAGCGTTCCCACGCTTCGACCAGCAGCGGGGCAATGCCGGCGCTCGGCGTGGCCAGTACGCGCACGGCTTCGACGTCGGCGCTGGCGATCCCGCCCAGGATGCCGTGCGTATGCGCAGGGAAGCGTTCCGGACGGTGATCCAGCCAGCGCTCGCTGGTGACGTAGTAATTGACGCCGATGATGTCGGGCGGGCAGGGATTGTCGCGGAACCACAGGATCTCGGCGGGGTCGATGCCGGTCCCGACGAGGTAGTCCCACAGCGCGTGCTCGGGGCCGACCGTACCGCACAGCAGGTCCCAGCCGAGCCAGCGGCGCTCGTTGTAGAACTCGGCCGTCTGCGCCAGCTCGGGCGTGCTGTAGGTCTTGCCCAGGTCGTCGGTCTGGACCAGCTTGGCGTCCGGGTTGACGGCGCGGATCGCGCGCATGCACAGCACGGTGGCGCGGCACTGGTTCAGCAGCGCCTGGATGAAGGTGCGGTCGTCGCGCCCGTGCGGGTACCAGACACCGTACAGGCCGGCAAAGCGGGCGGTGGTGCAGATTTCATTGACCGGGGTGTAGTACTCGAGCCAGGGATAGCGCGCCGCCACGGCGCCGGCATATGCGGCCAGCTGTTCGGCAAATGCAGGGTCGACCAGGCTCGTATGGCGCGGGCCGCTGCCGTGGTGGATCAGGCCGGCGATCGGCGTGACGCCCTCGGCACGCAGTGCTGCCAGGCGCTCGTCCGGCCAGGTCCAGTCGGCCTTGTCGATGCCCTCGGGGGCGGTGCGCTCCCACAGCACCGGATAGCGGATCGCGCGGATGCCGGTGGCGGCGAAGCGGGCGATGTCGTCCGCCCGGTCGTCGTGGCCGTTGCGGCCGAGCTGCTGGTGGTAGGTGTCCTGGACGCGGTTGACCGTGCATTCGAGGCCGCCCCAGAGTTCCAGGGGGCGGTTGTGGCTGTTCGTGCTCTTCGTAGAATTCATAAATCACCAAAAGTATTAATTTTGTTGCAACAAAAAATCCGGAACCGCCCCGATCGGACAATATATCGGCGCGGGCGGGAGAGTGCTTCGTGCGGTGGCGGTTGACAGCTCTGCGTCAACCTGCAACCATGCGGTCCATGAATTTTTCGTATCCACATCCTGTTCTCCGTACCTGGTGGCGCCGTTGACAGCGCGCGGCCAGAGAGAGATGTGATTTCGTTCAAACGCCGCCTCGATTCAGGTGGCGTTTCATTTTGACGCGGCAGGATCGGGGCACAGCAACCCAAGGAACCTCGATGAGTCTGCAAACCGCCAATCCTTCCACGTCCGTCATCCTGACCGGCGATCGTCCCACGGGCCCGCTGCACCTCGGCCACTTCGTGGGCAGCCTGCGCAATCGCGTCACGTATCAGGATCAATACCGCCAATTCATCATGCTCGCGGACGCCCAGGCGCTCACGGACAATATGGATGACATAGGTAAGGTACACCGGAACGTGGTCGAGGTGGCGCTCGATTACCTTGCCGTAGGGATCGATCCTGCCAAGTCGACCATCCTGATCCAGTCGCAGATCCCGGAACTGGCGGAGTTGACCTTTTATTACCTGAACCTGGTCACCGTGGCGCGCCTGGAGCGCAATCCGACGGTCAAGCAGGAAATCATCCTGCGCGGCTTCGAGCGCGACATCCCGGCCGGCTTCCTGACCTATCCGGCCAGCCAGGCCGCCGACATCACCGCCTTCAAGGCCGCCATCGTGCCGGTCGGCGAGGACCAGATCCCGATGATCGAGCAGGCCAACGAGATCGTGCGCAAGTTCAACCGCACCTATGGTCAGGACAAGGACATCCTGGTCGAGTGCAAGGCGATCGTGCCGGAAGTCGGCCGCCTGCCGGGCATCGACGGCAAGGCCAAGATGAGCAAATCGCTCGGCAACACCATCAACCTCGGCGCCTCCGCCGACGAGATCCGCGCCGCCGTGAAAATGGTCTACACCGACCCGCTGCACCTGAAGGTGTCCGACCCCGGCCACATCGAGGGCAACGTCGCCTTCCTGTACCTGGACGCCTTCGATCCGGACAAGGAAGGCCTGGCCGAGATGAAGGCGCACTACCAGCGCGGCGGCCTCGGCGACTCGGTGGTCAAGAAGCGTCTGGAAGGCATCCTGCAGGAACTGATCGCCCCGATCCGTGAGCGCCGCGAGGAGCTGGCCAAGGACAAGGGCCAGGTGCTGCAGATCCTGAAAGAGGGAACGTTCAAGGCGCGCGAAGTCGCGGCGCAGACCATGGACGAAGTGCGCAAGGCGCTGGGCCTGTCCTACTTCTGAACCCGGACCGGCGGCGTGTTCGGCGGGCGCATCAGGTGCATTGCTCCATGAAGTGTTGATTGCACACCACGACTGCTACCAGAAATTAATATTTCTGAAGAGTAATAGTGTAAGATCAATCTTCGTATTGATTACTTGAGTCCGCCCGCCATGCGCTCCCTGCCGATTTTCCTTGCTCTCACGCTTGCGCTCGCAGGCTGCGCTTCTACCCCGCGGACGCCCGAATCCCAGCTGACAGGCCTCATCGAACTGCCGGTCGGGACGTCCCAGGCGATTCGCCTGCCGGCAGCGCTGCATTACACCGTCCCGGCTACCGGACGCACCGGCAACGGCAGCCAGTTCCATCTGCTTGCCGGCACCTATCGTCCGTACAAATATAACCAGTCGGGCACGTTTTACCTGGGCGAGCAGCCGGCCATCGTCGAACGCAAGCCCGCGGCCGCGGGCGTCGCCGGCACGGTCCTGCGTATCGGCGGCATCTGGATCCCGTCCGATCCGGCGCTGGCGCCGAAGCTGTTCATCGTGCCGGACTACTACAAGCAGCTGGCCGACGGCGCGCCCGTTCCCGACAGGATGCGCGTTGCGGATCTGGCGGCATTCCGCCACCAGCCGGTCGTGAACAGCCAACCCGGTCTCATCTATATACCGGCAACCATTCCGGGTACCTTGAAGATCATCTCGCCGCTTCATGCCGGGCTCGCCGCCGCCGCGGTTACGGGTGTGCTGGTGCTGTTGAACGAACCCGGGGCGTCGCACGAACTCGCTTTCGCTGCCGGCGAGATCGCCGATCCGGAATCGGTCAGGCAGGTCCGTACGGCCTTTCCTCTGGCCTGGAGATAGGCGCCTGCAGCGCGCAGCTTGCATCATGCAACCATGATGCAAGCCGCTGTACTTCAGGCTACAGCGAACGCAGGAACGCCAGCAGCGCATCCCGCTCCGCCTTCGGCAGGTTGGTGAAGCGCTGGCGCGCCGCGCGGCCTTCGCCGTCATGCCACAGGATCGCCTCGGTCAGGCTGCGCGCCCGGCCGTCGTGCAGGTAGCCGGCCTGGCCGCCGTTGCCCATCACTTTCTCGGTATAGCCGATACCCCACAGCGGCGCGGTGCGCCACATGCTGCCCGTGGCCTGGCCTTCGGCGTAGTTGTCGGCCAGGCCGGTGCCCATGTCGTGCAGCAGCAGGTCGGTGTAGGGGCGGATGGTCTGGTTACGCAATTCGGCGAACAGGTGGCCCGGGCCGGTCTTCATCTCGACCGTGTGGCAGGCGGCGCAACGCATGTCGGTGAACAGCCGTGCGCCGGCCGCGACCTGCTGCGGCTCGACCTTCAGTTCGTCCAGCGGCGCCACGCCTTTCGGGAAGCCGCTCGCCAGGCTGCGCTGGGCCGGCACCGCCAGCAGCGACAGGTAGTGCGAGATCAGCTGCAGGTCGGACTCGAGGATGCCGCGCTGGGTGCCACTCTTGGCGCAGCCGGCCGGATCGAAGTGGCAGCCGCGGTTGGGGTAGACCGGCGAGGTCACGCCCATGTCGGTCAGCAGGGCGGCCGCGGCCTGGTCGCGCAGCGTCGCCTTGGCGGCTTTCCAGCCGAAGCGGCCCAGGCGCACCGCGCCCGATTCCGGATTGAACACGAAGTTGGCCGTGCCCTTGACGCCGTCCGCGTCCGCGGCCGCGCGCACGCGCGCCAGGATGTCGGCTTCCGGCACCGCTTCCAGCAGGCCGACGCCGATCATCGGCTGGGCCGCGCGCAGCGACCAGGCCGCCGGCACCGGTCCGTCGAAGGCGAGTTTCGGCTTGCGCAGCTCGACGCTGCTGCCGTCGGCCAGCGTCACGCTGCGGCTGTCGAAGCCGGCCACGCGCACGGCCATGCCCCAGTCCTGCGCGGTGCCGCTGGCGGATGCCGCGTTCATCTGCGCGGTGGTGCCGTAGACCGGGTGCACGACCTGGCGCCCGTTGGCGTCGAAGGCCGCGGTGCGCACCGACATGCTGTCCAGGCGCTGGCCGATCGCGCCGGGCGCCGGGCTGCGGCCGTTGTTGACGTGGCAGCCGATACAGGCCGACTGGTTGAAGCGCGCGCCCTGCAGGCCGACGATGGCCTGGTGCGGATCGTTGCCCGGCTCGTTGTGGGCGCCGGTGGTGAAATTGCTGTGCACCAGGCGGCGGCCCTCGACGAAGCGCTGCATGTTGCGCATGCCGGCGTGGGTGTGCGGCTGCTGGAACATGAACAGGGCGTTGTCCGAATAGTTGTACGACACCGAGCCGATACCGCCCGACAGCGTCGACTCCGGCAGCGGCTGCGTGTTCAGGCGCGGCTGCACCCCGTACCACGGGCGCAGGCCCTGGCCGACCACATAGGCCCATTCATACGAGTAGTAGCGGATGCCGCCGCTGTCGCCGGCCGCGTTCATCGCCTCGCGGGTGCTGAACATCGAGGGCGAGACCTCGACCACGTCGCCGGCCACCAGCGCCCGGCCGGGCACGTAGCTGCCGTTCGGGAGGCCGTCGGCGCCGAGGCCGTCGTGCCCCGGGTAGTCCTTGATGCGCAGGGTGCAGGCGCCGTTGATGCCGCCCGGGCTGCTCAGGTGCGGGCCGTTCGGATAGACCGCCGGCTTGCAGACGGTGACGTTGCGGTCGACCAGTTCGCCCGGCGACATCCAGCCGTAGCCGGTCACGCCGGGACGGTCGAAGCCGCGGAAGAAGGCGACGCCGCCGGGCAGGAAGTCGACCGTGGTGTACTGGTTGACGACCAGGGTCGGCTTGGTGACGCCGGCGACGCGGCTGTTGTCGATGATTTCCACGCCCCAGGTGCGGTTCTGGAAGTACTGCGGCACGAAGGTGAGGTAGTTGCCCGGTCCCTTGTCCAGGGGCAGGCCGGTGGCGGGATCGACGGTGTCGTTGAGACCGTAGCCGGCCTCGTTCCATTCCTCGCCGCGCTCGCGCCCGTGGCGCGCCAGCCCGCGCGCGCCGAAGCGGGTGACCAGGGTGCCGTCGGCCAGCGTGAACTGCAGGGTTTCGAGCGGCTGGTCGGCACCCGGCAGCGGCTGCATCGCGCTGCCGTTGGCGGGGAAGGGCAGGCTTGACG
>Ga0308160_10003283_pt1 | contig 18384 bp, 11 predicted proteins | sample PhyFR1_FD_201036 | JGI IMG/M metagenome (GOLD analysis project Ga0308160, IMG submission 201036) | Phyllosphere microbial communities from UC Gill Tract Community Farm, Albany, California, United States - DLSLF.R1 | ecosystem: Host-associated > Plants > Phyllosphere > Unclassified | place: USA...
TGATGCGTTCCTTGAGCACGTCGGTGTCCATCATCAGGTCGAGCAGCGGGCCTTCCAGGATCACGTCGCCGCGGCGCTCGATAAAGCCCAGTTTGGACAGCACGCCCAGGTTCATGTCCATGCGCGTCTTCTTGCCCAGTTTATCGCCGAAGTCCGACAGCAGCGCGGTGTACGAGATGCCGATCGAGGTGTCTTCGGCGCGCGGGATCGGCGCGTCCTTGTCGAACATGTCGGTCTGGTCGTCGATCACGGTGGTGTGGGTTTCCTGGCGCTCGCGCTTGGGCAGGATGATCTGCGCCCACAGCACCACCAGCAAGGCCACGCCGTCGCGCGTCAGGCCGAAATTATTGTTCTGCCAGATGTCCTTGGCGCCGAAGATCTTCGGCTCGACGTTGCGGTGCAGGGCAATGGTGACGTGGTCGGCGTAGACGTTGTCGAGCAGCTTCAGGCCCGACTCGAGCAAGCGCTTGTCGACTTCGGCGCGGAACTGGTCGTCCGACAGCGCGCGCTTGACCATCTTGTCGTCACGGCGCAGGGTCTGGTGCGTGAGCAGGCGCGCGATCAGGATTTGTGCGTCGTCATTCATGGGGCGTGCCGTGGTCCAGGTCTAGGGTAAGGGAGAGCGTGGCGATCGACATGGCCGCGACTTCAGGGTCGTCCAGTTCGATCATCTGGTCTTGCGCTTCGAACGTCAAAGGCAGGCGCGCCAGTTCGGCGGTCGCGCCCTGCAGGCTCGCTTCGGCGGCGTCGCCCAGCAGCGGCAGCAGCGAGGCGCGGTACGAGGCCAGCGCGAAGCTGGCCGGCAGCAGCGACTCGTGCAGCTGCACCCGGCGCGGCCCGACTTCCGAAAATTCGGGGAAGTTGCCCAGGTTGGCAAAGTCGGCCAGCTTGCTGATCCAGTCGTTCAGCTCGAGCTGCATGGCCGGATTGTCGTTGATCGTGGTCGGCGCATCCTGGCCGCTCGGCAGGCCCTTGGGACCGGTCGAGATCACGCGTTCGGCCAGCAGCTCGGTCTCGGCCACGTCGATCATCTCGGCCGGGGTGCCGAACAGCGGCGTCACCGGGCGGTCGATTGCGCCCGAGGCCAGGCTGGCCAGGTCGTCGTGCGCCAGCAGCCAGCGCTTGACGTCGGTCGTCGACAGGCCCGACTGGCCCAGGTGCACGCGCTGGCGCTCGATCTGATTGAGCGCGCGCGAGAACATGCCCTGCATGTTCAGCAGCGCGCTCTGGGCGCGGCCGATGGCCTGCGCCGCGCGGTGGGTGGCGCCGTCGGCGCGTTCATCGGACGTGATCGCGCGCAGGATCACCGAGCCCTTCTCGACCCAGTCGCAGGCCATGTGCCACTTGGCCTGCGAGGTGCGCAGGCGGAACTCGGAACCCGAGGCGATGGCGTCGCGGAATTCCTCGGTCAGTTCGACCAGGCGCCCCAGCAGGTGCTTGAGCTGGTCGACCGTGACCCCGCCCACCGCCTGGGCCCCGGCCACCTGCGACAGCAAAAAGCCCATGTCGCCGTCGTCGTCGTCAGGCTTACCCAGCGCCAGCAGCGTTTCGAGCGCGGCCAGTACATTCCTCGCCAGCGGCGTGATGCGGTACACGGCGCCCGGCCCATCCCAGGCCAGCAGGCCATGGCCGCGCAGGCGATTGAGCACCGTCTCGAGGCTTTCGGGGATCAGGTAGGCCAGCTTCTGGTTGATGTCGGCGCGCGAAAACGCCGAGCTGGCGGTGTCGCCGGCCAGTTCGCGCAAGACCAGCAGGCGCACCAGCACCCCGTCCTGGGTGCCGTGGAACAGGGCGGTAAATGCCGACAGCATCGGCTGGGCGCGCTTGAGGTGGAAGACCTGCTCGATCTCGTCGGGAGCGATGCCTTCCTGGAAGTGCGCCTGCAGCGGGTCCAGCTGTTCGGAATCCTGGGTCGTGCTCAAAGCGTCGGCAGCGAGGGCCGCGCCGGCAAGTGGGTCGATCATCGTTTGGTACCAGTCTCGTGCGCGGTCTGCCGGAATGGGCTGGCAAGCACCGCGGGGGCGTCAGTATAACAGTTTAGACTGGGCAATTAACCAAAGAGGACCCCGACCCGGGGCTTGAATTGCGGGAAAGACACACTACAGGCGCGGGCTTAGATTACCGAAATTGCAACCCCTGGTCGCAATTCCGGCCTGCCCGGCTTTGGAAGCGGATGGTACGGGTTCTTATTGCCTGGTCACCGAGCGCAAGGTCTGCTCGATGGTTTCCTTGTCGCCTTCGGTGAACCGGATCTTAACCGGATACCACTCGTTGCCCGGCGCCAGCCAGACGTCGATGCTCTGGTCCTTGCTGTCTTTCAGCGCCTTGCGCGACACCATGATTGCGTCCACCTCGCCCAGCCCGGTCTGCACTTTCTCGCGCTTGATCACCTTGAAGGTCCAGGTTTCGGCATCGCGCCGTCCGGCAACAAAGAACGGCCATTCGCTGCCCGGCTTGAATTTGTCGCCGGCGGCGCGCGCCACGGCCGCCAGTTGCCAGGTAATCGACACGCGGTCCTGCTCGCCGCCCTTGAGCGGGTAGGTTTTTTCGCCGTCCGGGAAGCGGATGGTCTTGCTGTCGCGGTCGAAGGTGACCACGGTCGGGTCCTTGCGCATGCGCTTTTCCCAGAACTGGGCCGGGGCCAGGCCGTATTCGTCGATCGCGCCTTCGCTGCGGTCGTCCGACAGCGTGCCCAGGATCGCGGCGCGCGATTCAAACCGCGTGTTGTACTTGCCGTCGGCGGCGCGCCAGGTGACGATCGCCTCGCCCTTGAGCGCCAGGCCGCGCTGGCGCGCCGCCAGGTCGTAGCTCAGGTCGGCCGAGGGCGGCAAGTCGAAGGCGCGCTTGAGCGCTGGATGCGCAGGCTGGGCTGAGGCGCTGCCCAGGACCAGGGCCAGCAGCACAGCGGCGCCGGCTTTTTGAAAGTTGCTTATTTGCATAAGAAGTTCACGTTCCTGAATGGCTCAATTCGATATTATTCACTGTTTGCGTGGTGACTGCTCCACTCGACTCGGTATTGCGAATCCGCACCGGGTACCAGCCGTGTTGCGGCGCCAGCCAGATGTCCAGGCGCGACTTGTAGGAACCCGGTTTTGGCGGCCGCGTCAGGTGCCAGGTTTGCAGCCGGCCGAGCTTGGTATCGATCTGTTCCTGGCCCACCAGCTGGAAGCGGTAGACGCTGGCGTCGCGGTCTTCGCCCACCATGATGTCGATGTCGCCTGTCAGTTGCTTGGGGTCGCCGCGGGCGATCGCCGACAGTTGCAGGGGCACGCTGGCCTTGTCTTGCGCGCCCGGCAGCAGCGGGTAGGTCGCCTGCGAGCCGGAAAACGTGATGCGGTTGCCCGACCAGTCGAAATGGGTCGCGGTCAGCGAGCGGCCGCGGCGTTTCTCGGTCATCCTGATCGGGGCGAAGCCGGTGACGGCCACCGCGCCTTCGCTGTTCAATACCACCAGGTTGACGCGGGTGAAGACGACACGGATGCCGGCCTCGACCTGGATGCGATAGGTGTCCTGGTTCAATTGCCAAGCCAGCAGCGCTTCACCCGACCATTCGGTGCCATCGGCATCGGTACGCGCCACATCGAGCGTGATGCGGGCCGGGGGCGGCATGTCGACCTTGTAGCGACGTAGTTCGGGCAGCGCAGCGGCCGGCGGCGGCGCAGGAGCTGACGCGGGCAGTGGCGGCGCGGGCAGTGGCGGCGCGGGCGCCGGTTCAGGCGCCGCTTGTGGAATAGCGGCAACCGTCTCGGCGTCGCCAGCTTCGGCCGGTTCGGCTGCCTGCGGCGGCGCACTGCCCAGGATCGCCGGCTCGCCCAGCTCGGCCGGCAGCGGCGCGATCTCGGGCAGCGCCGGCGGTGGCGCGGCCGGTTCCAGCGGCAAAGGCGCAGGGTCGGGCGGCGCCGGCGCCGAATCGGGTGGCAGCAGTTGGGCCAGCAGCGTCGCGCGCCCGTCCCCGGCGGAGACGTGGCGCGGCAGGTCGAGCCTGGTCTCGAACAGGCCCAGCACCATCCAGTGCAGCAGGACAACCAGCGCGGCCAGTACCCAGGACCGACGCCGTCGCGGGAAAAACGGAGCGGATTGCATACCGATAGTGTAGCGCGGGTGCGACCGGCTCGCCCTTTACGGCTGTGCCGCGCCTTTGTCCGCACCGTCTTATCTGCTACGCTAAGACGAACTAATAATGGAGACTCCAATGATCAAACCGCCTATGCCTGGAATGAGCGATACGCTCGAATTCGTCAAGAACCTGTGGGGCGGCATGCAGATCCCGGGCATGTCGGGGATGCCGGGGATGCCGGGGATGCCGGCGATGCCCGCGCCGGCCCTGTCGATAGAAGAGCTGGACAAGAAGATCGCCGACCTGAAGGCCGTCGAAGCCTGGCTCACGCTGAACCAGAACATGCTGCACGGCACGATCCAGGCAATGGAAATTCAGCGCGGCACCCTGACCACGCTGCGCGCGATGGGCGACAGCATGGCGCAGGCCATGAACCAGAGCAACGCCGCAGGCGACGCGGCCATGGCGCCGTTCGCGCAGTTCTTCAGCCAGGCAGCGCAGAAGAACGCGCCTGGCGCGTCCGCTTCCCAGGCGCCGAATACGCCCCCGCCAGCGCCAGAGACGGCGGCAAATCCGCAGGCCGGCGCAGAAGCGCCGAACGCCGCCATGCCGGCCGCCGTCGCCTGGTGGAACCTGCTGCAAGACCAGTTCCGCCAAGCAGTCGCGAGCGCCATGCCAGCCGATGGCAGCGGCCCGGATAAACCCGACGAGCGCTCGCCGGCGCCATCGCACGCAGCGGGCTCGCCGGCCGCTGTTTCCGGCGGCGCCGCGCAAGCCGAGCCCTCGGGCAATCCCGACCAGCAGGCCGGGGCCAGGGGCGAACAAGCTGGCGCGCGCCGCGGTGCGCGCAGCAAAGGCGACAAAGCCTGATTCAATCCAGCAAGCTCCGCCGTATTGTTTGATGTGCTCGCTGGCCGGCGCAGAATAACCGTGCTGAACTGACCGGGCGGCCTCGCACGCCCGGCCGCGCCCTTCCCGGAGGCGCCCATGCACCCCAGCGACATTTCCCTTCTGTCCCAGTCCCAGCTCGACGACCTGCGGCGCAAGCTCGAGGCCTGCGCGTGCCAGCCGCCGCCGCAGGTACGCAGCATGAGCGAACTGGCCGACGCCTTCGCCACCCTGCGCCGGCGCAACGGCCTGCCGCCGTCGGGCACGATCGACGCGGCCACCCTGCGCTGCCTGGATGCCGGCGCTGGCGCCCTGTTCAACGAAGTGCTGCGCGACGAGCTCGACATGCTGCGTCCCGACACCGGCGACGACCTCGACGCCGCCCTGCCGCCCGACCGCGCGCGGCTGGTGGCACGCGCCCACGGCGGCGCGCTGACCGGCTTGGCGATCTCGGGCGGCGGCATGCGCAGCGCCACCTTTGGCCTGGGCGCACTGCAGGCCCTGGCCGCGCACGGCCTGCTGCGCCGCATCGATTACCTGTCCACCGTGTCGGGCGGCGGCTTCATCGGCGGCTGGCTCTCGACCTGCCTGCATGCACAGGGCGGCGATATCCGTAAAGTGGAGGCGCTGCTGGCGCCGGACGCCGGCGGCGTCGAGGCGCCCGAGATCCGCTTCCTGCGCCAGCACAGCAATTATCTGGCGCCGCAGGGCGGCATGTTCAGCGCCGACACCTGGACCCTGCTCGGCACCTATGTCCGCAACACGGGCCTGAACCTGGCGATGCTGGTGGCCTGGATGTGCGCCCTGCTGATGTTGCCGCGCTTTGCGGTGTGGGGCGTGCACCGGGTGGTGACGCCGGGCGGGCCGTGGGCCGGCTGGGCTGACCTGGCCTGGATCGGCGCGGTGCTGTTGTTTCTGTGCGCGGTGTTCTGCATTGCCCTGTCGATCTCGAGCAAGCCGGAAAGTTCGCAGGGCCTGCGCCGCTTTCCCCTGTCGCAGGGCGCGGTGCTGTGGTGTATCAATGTACCGCTGCTGCTGGCGGGCTTTCTCGGCAGCGTGGGCCTGTGGCGCCATGGCGGCGCCAACGGGCCGCTGCGCGCGCTCGGCGCCGGCCTGCCCGCCTCGCTGCTGCCGGCGCAGTTGCAGGATCGTCCCTACTGGCTGCTGGCGCCGGGCGCGGTCTACTTCATCGTCTGGGCCTGCGGCTGGTACCTGGCGCACGACCGCGCCAGCCCGTACCGGCGCGCCGGCTATGCCGTGTGCGCGGCCGGCGCCGCGGCGGTGGCGCTGGCGCTGTTCGAGGCCGGACGCACTTTCGCGCCTGGCGTCATGGCGCCGGCGGCCGGGCTCGGCGCATTGCTGTCGCAGCTGCTGTGCGGCATCGTCGCAATGCTGATGCTGCTCGCTGGCGCGCTGGCCGTGCACGCACGGGTGCGCGCCAATCCCCCGCTGCGCGACCTCACCCGCGCCGAACTGGGCGAAGGCTTGTCGCATTTTATGTGCGCGATCGGCGCCCTCACGCTTGGCACCATCCTGCTGCTGGCCGGACTGGCGCTGCTGCCCGATCCAGCCACCCATCCGGTGCTGAATAATGCGATCGCCCTGGCCAGCTTCGGCATGCCGCTGATGATGACGCTGTTCGGCGTCACCATGACGCTGATGATCGGCCTGATCGGCCGCCTGTACAGCGACGCCAGCCGCGAATGGTGGAGCCGGCAAGGCGCCTGGGCCACCATCCTGGCGCTCGGCTGGCTGGCGGTGTACGGCGTCGGCTTCTTCTGCGCGCCGCTCTTGCACTGGGCCTGGCTGACCTATGCGCCGTGGTCGAACCTGGGCACCCTGGCCGGCTGGCTGGCGATGACGGCGTTTGGCCTGAAAGCCGGCAGCGGCACCAGCACCGGCGGCGGCGCGCGCTCGGCCTCGTCGGCGCGGATGGACCTGGCGGCGCGGCTGGCGCCGTATGTGTTCACGCTCGGGATCGTGGCCTTGCTCAGCAGCCTGGTGCAGGCGGTGGTGGCGCTGCCGTCCGTGAACTGTCCGGGCGCCGACCTGACGTGCGTGTATGCGGCGCATGCGCGCGCCACGCTGGCCACTGACGGCGCCACCTTGCTGACCGCCTTTTCCGGGTTCTTGTGCGCCGCACTGCTGCTCGGCTGGCGCGTCGACATCAACAAGTTCTCGCTCTACATGCTGTACCGCAATCGCATCGTGCGCGCCTTTTTCGGCGCCAGCAACCGCACGCGGCGGCCGCATCCGTTCACCGGCTTCGACCCGGCCGATGACCTGCTGCTGGCCGAGCTGCGCTACCAGCGTCCGTATCCGATCGTGAACACCTCGCTCAATTTCGTCGGCGGCGAAGAGCTGGCGTGGCAGACCCGCTGCACTGCCTCGTTTGCGTTCACGCCGCGCTGGTGCGGCTACCAACTGGCCACGATGCCGGCCGCCGACGCCGGCTGCTACCGCGCCACCGAGTTGTACGCCTCGCGCGCGGGCGTGGGCGCCAGCGACGACGACACCGGGGTGCGCCTCGGCATGGCGGTGGCCTTGTCGGGCGCTGCCGCCAGCCCGAACATGGGCGCGCACTCGTCGGCGCCGCTGAACTTCCTGATGACCATGTTCAATGTACGGCTGGGGCGCTGGTGCCCGAATCCGGGACGCAAGGCCTGGACCAGCGCCTCGCCGCCGATCGGCCTGTTCAGCCTGCTGGCGGAACTGTTCGGCCAGGCCGATGCCGACGCCAGCTACGTCCACCTGTCCGATGGCGGGCACTTCGACAATCTCGGCATCTACGAGCTGGTGCGGCGGCGCTGCCGGCTGGTGATCGCGCTCGACGTCGGCAACGACCGGCAACTGGCGTTTGAGGACCTGGGCAATACGATCCGGCGCTGCGCGACCGATCTGCATGTGCGGATCGAGCTGGACGTGTCGCGCATGGACAAGCTGGCCAATGGCCTATGCGGGGCCAGCTGCGCCGCCGGGCGAATTCGCTACAGCCTGGCCGACCGCGGGGCGGTCGACGGCGTCATCCTGTACATCAAGCCGGCGATTGTCGGCAGCGAGAATGCCGATCTGCTCAATTACCGGCGTCTGCATCCGGACTATCCGCATGAAAGCTTCGCCGACCAGTGGTTCGACGAAGCCCAGTTCGAGAGTTATCGGGCACTGGGGCGCCACATCCTCGATTGCGCGCTGGCTGACGCGGCAGGCCCGGCGCCGCAACCTGACGCGCAGTACGACATTGCGCAGCTATGTACGCAGCTGTTGCAGCGCCATGCTGGCCCAGCATGACCCGGCGCCCGCTCAGTCGATACTGACCTCCTTGCGGTTATCGCGCGAGACGCGGTCGATCATCTTGTTGTAGGGATCGACGCCGACCTCGAACGGTTGCTCCCTGACCGTCACGGTCAGCGCCGGATTGGCGCCGTCCAGCACGCGCTTGTCGAGCAGCAGCACGCGCTCTTGGGCTTCGGCAGCGCCTTTGGCGCGCGCGAAGATCCCGATCTCGACCGGTTCGTCGTAGGCGCGCGGGGTTTCCTTGCCCTTGCCGTCGGCTTGCATCTTGGCCAGGTGCAGTTTCATCGTCACGTCCCACTGCCCGTCCGCGCGTTTCTTCGCGCTCGCTTCCAGCACCCGGTTATCGTAGAAGACGATGTTCTCGAACAGGTCGGTGATCAAGGCCTGCTTGGCCGCCGGCGTCTCGGCGCGGATATAGTCGACCAGTTCGCGCGAGGTGGTAAACGGCGGCGCCTGATAGCCCTTGTCTTGCAGGAAGCGCTTGAGTGCGCGATTGAGCGCGGCTTCGCCGATTTCATCGCGCAAGCGGTAGAACACCAGGCTGCCCTTGCGGTAATGGATGTAGTCCTGGTTCTCCACCCGCATCAAGGGCAGTTCTTCGATCGCTTCGCCGCCGCGCGAGCGCAGGTAATGGTCGAGCTCATAGCGCAGGAACTGGCGCATCTGGTGCCGGCCATATTCCTTCTCCATCACCATCAGCGCCGAATACTGCGCCAACGATTCGATCAGCATGCTGGCGCCCTGCACATTCGCGGCCGTCACCTGGTGGCCCCACCACTGGTGCGCCATTTCGTGCGCCGTCACGTAGAACACGTAATCGATGTTGTTCTTGTCGCGCAGGTCGGCAATGAAGCCGATCGACTCGGAAAACGGAATCGTGTTGGCAAACGACTGGGCAAAGCGGCTGTAGTTCGGAAACTCCAGGATGCGTACCTGCTGGTGCTGGTAGGGCGTGAACTGGGTCGTGAAATAATCCAGCGCCTTTTGCGTACCGGTGATCATGCGCTCGACGTTGTAGGCGTGCTTGCGATCGTGATAGATCTCGATCGGGATGCCGTTCCAGTCACCCTTCGTGATGCGCCAGTCAGCCGACAGATAGGCGAAGAACGGCATCATCTTCTGGTCCATCTTGTAGCGGTAATAATTGCGCCCATTCTGCTTCCAGGATTTCTGCAAGGTGCCCGGCGCCAGCGCGATCTGGCTACCGCTGGTGGACACCACGGTCTCGAAATCGATCCAGTCGGCATCGGCGCCAAACATCGAATTGGCGCGCGCGGCCGTGTTTTCCAGCTTGGCCATGCGCTCGGGTTCACCCAGGCCGCGCTTGCGGCGCTCGTTACGGTCAAGCAGTTCGAAGTCAGGCTGATAGCCGATCAGCGGGAAGAACGCGCGGTTATTGAAGAAGGTGCCGTTGTCGTTGATGGTGTCGGAGGCGCCATCATTGCTAAAGCCGGGGCGCTGCACGTCGACGACGAAAGCGAGCGGCAGCGTTGCGCCCGGGGCCAGTGGCTGCGCCAGCTTGATCACCTGGAAGCCGAGTTCCTTGTCGTCGAGTTCGACGCGATGCGCGGGCAAGCCGGACAAGGTCGTGACGACATCGCTATTGAACTGCAGGCGCAGGGTGTCGAGCGGCTGCGCGGTCTTATTCTTGAGCACGTAATTGCCCAGGATTAGCACACGGCGCTGCGCCGGATAGATGTCCACCGCAGCGCGCACGGTGGTGATTTTTGCATGCGGCAGGTCTTTATATTTGCGGTAGGTTTTTTCGTACAGGGCTTGCTTGTCCATCGCGACATCGCCCGCTTCGTAGTGCGCCAGGGTATTGGTGTTGTAGAAGATCCAGCCGCCCACGCCGGCAAAGGCCAGCGTGCACAGCGCCAGCGCCGCGCCGGACGGCCCGCTCAGGCGGCGGCCGGCGCGGCGCACCCGTGCGCGCCACTCGAGCGACAGGCCGCGCACCCAGAACGCCTGGGCCACGATCAGCGCCGCGACCGTGAACAGCGACCAGTACAGCGCGAACCACGACCAGCCTTCGATGAAGTGGCCATAACCGTTCATGTCCGAATACGGCGTTTTTGGCAAGCCGGCAAAGTTGTACAGGTTATGGTCGAGGTGCATGACGCCAGCCACGACCTGCCACACCATCAACACGATCATCAACAGGTAGCCGATGAACTTGTTATTGGTGAGCACTTGCAACACCACCGCGATCAAGCCCATCAGGATGAAGGGCAGCCCCGCGAGCAACATGCCGCTGATATACACACCGGGTTCGACCGGCGCGCCGCCCCGGACCAATTGGATCACGATCGCGGTCACGATGCCGGCCAGCAAAAAGGCCAGCACCACGCCCACCAGCGCCAGGCTCTTGGCCACCAGCGGCGCCCAGTTCGGCACCGGCATGGCATCGGTAACGTCGGCAATCCTGGCCTGGCGCTCCTTGAAAATCAGCTCGCCCGCATAGAAGGTGACGATGATCAGGAGCAGGAAGGTGAAGCTGCCGTTGAGCAGCTCGACCATCAGGTGGGTGCGCGGATACACGCCGGTGCCGAAGAGTTCGTCCATCTGGGACGCGCTGCCGGCCATGTTCATGATGCCAATCAGCAGCATGACGAGGAAAGGCACGCTCCTGAACACGGCGCCGGCATCGAACAGGAAGATGTGCCAGCACTGGGCCAGGTGCGTGGCGCCGGTAAACCGTGGCGCGATGCGCGGCAGCGCAAGCGGCGCCGCGCTGGCCGTCGGGGCGGCGGCCAGCTTGACCTTGCCGAAGCGGCGCTTGCCGGTGCCGGCGCGCTGCGGCTTGAACAGCGCCAGCGTCAGGCCAAACAGCGCCAGTGCGACCGCGCCCCACAGCAGGCGATTGGCCAGGATGTAGCCCCCAACATCGGGCAAGCCGGCATTGGCTTCGGCAGTCGAGAAGTAGCGCGTGGCGCGGCCCAGCGCGCGGATGCCGAACGGGTCGGTAAGAACCGCGATCCATTCGTTGTCGATGTCCGACGTAAAACTGCCGGCCACCACCCACAGCACGAAGAACGCCAGCACCCCGACATACACCAGCATGATCGAACGCGTGGTCGAGGCCAGCAGCAACAGCAAGGCGCCGACGAAGAACAGGTTCGGCAGCACCAGCACGCACAGCGCCCACAGGTAGGCCGCGCCGGGGAAGGCGCCGACGCGCTGAACGTCGACCCACGGCATCAGCGGACCCAGGATCATGCCGATCACGATCACGGCGAAGATCAGCAGGCAGGCCACCAGGCCGGCGGAAAAACGGCCGGCCAGATAGTCGTGCTTTTTCATCGGCGTGGCGAACAGCATGTCCGAGATGCCGACTTCGCTGTCACGCAGCACGCTGCCGGCAATGAAAATGGTGACCACGAACATCGACATCAGGCTGAACACGCCGAGCAGCTGGGCCACGACCACGGGCGCATTGCGGTTGACGTTGCCGATGCTGCCGCCGACGGTGATCGCATCGGTGGTGGTGGCGCCGAATGCCAGCGCACCGAACAGCAGCGCGCAGACCCACAGCAATGGCTGGCGCAGCTGGATGCCCAGCTCGAACTTGAAGAATTCTTTCAACATGTCCGCTCCTTACGCCGTCATCGATGCGGCCGCTGCCGGCGCAAGCGGCGCCGGCGACGGTTGCGCGCCGCGCCCGGCATTGCGGATCTGCAAAAAATAGACGTCTTCGAGATCAGGCTCGACGCTGACGAACCCGTCGTCCGGCTGCGATTCTGCATACACATTGATTTGCGGGCGGCCAGCCACCAGGCGGGTGGACAGCACATTGAAGCGCTGCTGGTACTCGGGCAGCGCGTCCTGGCTCACCGTGCGCCGCCAGACGCGGCTTTTGAGGGTGTCGATCGCGGCCTGCGGTTCGCCCTGCAGCAGCACCGTGCCTTTGGCGATCATCGCCATGCGCGGGCACAGGTCGGTAACGTCCTCGACGATGTGGGTCGACAGGATCACCACCACCTGCTCGCCGATCTTGGCCAGCAGATTCAGGAAGCGGTTGCGCTCGTCGGGATCGAGCCCGGCGGTCGGCTCGTCGACGATCACCAGGCGCGGCGCGCCGAGCAGTGCCTGGGCGATGCCGAAACGCTGGCGCATGCCGCCCGAATAGGTGCCGAGTGCGCGCTTGCGCGATTCCCACAGATTGGTCTGGTGCAGCAGGCCTTCGACCGCTTCCTTGCGTTCGCCCTTGCCGCTCAGTCCCTTGAGCACGGCAAAGTGGTTGAGCAGTTTTTCGGCGCTCACTTTCGGATACACGCCGAAGTCCTGCGGCAGGTAGCCAAGCTGGCGCAGCAGCGCTGTCTTATCGGCCCTCACGTCGAGGCCGTCGAAATGGATGCTGCCGCTATCCGGATCCTGCAGCGTCGCGATGGTGCGCATCAGCGAGGATTTTCCGGCGCCGTTGGGACCAAGCAAACCGAACATTCCATTCGGAATCTCGAGACTGACATCGTTGATGGCCTTGACGCCATTGGAATAGGTCTTGTTGAGCTGCTTGATCGATAGCATTGGCGAATTTCCCGGTGTGGATTGTTATGGTGATGCCAGCGCGTTTAAACAAAAACGGATGGCAATTATTTCCTCAGCAGGCAATGTATCGTTAATGAAAGGTAATGTCAGCTCTTTGTGACGAGCTGTCGAAATCAGGGAACAGATGACGAATGGCGCGGCTATGCAGCGTTCATAACATTAGGGAATAGCCGCCGCAGCCTTCGCCAGATCGGTGCGATCCAGGCGTTTGACCAGCAACTGGTCGATGCGGTAATGGTCGACGTCGAGCACCTCGAAGCGCATGCCTTCGTATTCGACGCTGTCGGTTGGCTTGGGTACCTTGCGCAGCATGTACATCATGAATCCGGCCGCCGTTTCATAATGTTCTTCCTCGGGCAGCGACTCGACTTCGAGCACGCGCTTCATGTCCGACACCGGCATGCTGCCGTCGATCAGCCACGAGCCATCCTCGCGCCGCATCGCCTGCTGGTCGGTTTCGAGCGGACCGCCCCAGCGGCCCATGACGGTGACCATGATGTCGCTCAGGGTAACCACGCCCACCACCAGCGCGTATTCGTTGATCACGACCGCGAAGGTTTCCTTGGTCGAGCGGAAGCGGTCCAGCAGTTCGGACAATGTCAGCGTATCCGGAATCATCAGCACGGTGCGAATGCTGGTTTCGTTCAGGTGAAACTGGGACTGGTTGTTCAGCAGGCGCACCAGGATGTCGCGCGTGTCGACATAACCGATCACGCGGTCGATCACGCCGTCGCAGACCGGGAATTTGGACAAGGAATGCTGCGCGATTTTCTGGCGAATGCTGTCTTCGGATTCTTTCTGAGTAAAGAACACGACATTCTCCCTGGTCGTCATGGTCGACGTCACCGCGCGCGACTCGAGCTCGAACACGTTCTCGATGAAATGCTGTTCCTGCTTCTGCAATACCCCGGCCTGGAAACCAGCTTCCATCACGGCCGAGATCTCGTCGAACGTGATCCGGTCTTCGCGCGTCATTTCAACGCCGAACAGGCGAAACAGCATATTTGCAACGCGATTCAGGATCCAGGAAAACGGCCGGAAAATGCGGATGATGATGAGCACCGGGCGAATCACCGACATCGCCGTGGTTTCGGGCGCAATCATCGCCAGGCGCTTGGGCATCAGGTCCGAGAACAGCACGAACAGCGTGGTGACGAACACGAACGACAACACGAACGCCACGTTTTCGCGCCCCGGTCCGGTATAGAACATGGATAACCAGTCGAGGAAATAAGGACGCAAGGCCCCTTCTCCCAGAATACCGCCGAGAATCGCGATCGCATTCAGTCCCAGCTGCGACGCGGCAAAGAAGTCGGCCGACTGCGCCTGCAGCAGAATGACTTTCTGGGCCCGCTCGTCGCCCGCTTCGGCCAGCAGTTTCAATTTGATTTTGCGCGCGCCGGCAAGCGAGATTTCACTCAGCGACAGGAAGCCGGCGGCCAGCACCAGCACGATCAGTAATGCAAGATGTTCAAACAAGCTCATGGTAAATCCGGAATGTTATTTTGAAGGCCGCCCGGACATGGCGCAGGCGGCCGGACAATCTTCTTTAGACGAACAATTTATCACGCGCGAGCGTCCTGATCGCGACCGTGGCCGGGTGGCTGATCCTGCGTTCGGTGGTCAAGGCATACACCTGCTCGACCACGGCGTCGATCTGGCCCAGCATCACCACCTGGTGCTGACTGCACACCTGCGGCGCAATCACGGCCGGGGCAAAGAATACCCCGGCGCCGGACTGGCCAAACGCCTGCATCATGGCGCTGTCGTCGAATTCGCCAACCACGTGCGGATGCACCTCGCTGCCTTCGAGCCAGCGCAGCAGGCGCTGGTGGATCGCGAAATCCTCGCCCGGCAGCAGCAGCGGCGCATTGTGCAGGCAGGCCGGGAAATCCGGCCCCAGCCGCTCGGCCAATGCCGCAGTGGCAAATGCGGTCATCGGGCTTTCGCCCAGCAAGTGGTTATATGCGCGCACGCTGAAATGGGGCGGGATCGGCCGGTCGGCCATCACCAGGTCGAGCCGGTGTACCGCCAGATCGGCCACCAGGCTGTCGAGCCGGCCTTCGCGGCAAATCAGCTTGACCGGCTCGCTCAGCTTCAGGGCCGGCTCCACCAGCTGGCAGGCAATCAGCTTGGACACCGAATCGGCGCAACCCACCCGAAACGACATGGTCGTGAAATTCTGGTCGCGCACCAGTTCGAGCAGTTCGTCGCCGGTACTGAAGATGCTTTCGGCGTAACTGACGATGCGGCGTCCGGTTTCGGTAAGTTCGAGGTTGCGCCCGGCCCGGCGAAACAGTTCCACGCCCAGCGTGTCGGCAAATTCGGACAGCTGACCGGACACCGACTGCGGCGTCAGGTGCAACTGGGCCGCGGCCTTGGCGATGCTGCCGGTCTTGGCCACCATCCAGAAGTAGCGCAGGTGCTTATAGTTGAGTGTGGCCATGGCTTATCTTGCAAACATCGAGAAAATCGATTCCAGAACCAATGATATTCGAATTGTACGATGTTTTGATGCGCCATATAGTGGAGCTTCATTCATTTCGGCAGGGAGAAACGCGATGCAGGCAAGAATCAGGAGGACCCCATGAACGGTCTGGAAACAATTGCAAGCGGACCGATGTGGGCCGCATTCGTCGGCTTCGTGCTGATCATGCTGGCGCTGGATCTGTTCGTCTTCGGCGGTAACAAGGCGCACAAGGTCAGCGTCAAGGAAGCCGGTATCTGGTCGCTGGTCTGGGTCAGCCTGGCGCTGCTGTTCAACGGTGGCCTGTGGTGGTACCTGAACGGCACGGTCGGTTCGGAAATCGCCGACCAGAAGGCGCTCGAGTTCTTCTCCGGCTACCTGATCGAGAAGGCGCTGTCGGTCGATAACGTGTTCGTGTTCCTGCTGATCTTTACCGCATTCCAGGTGCCGCAGCAATACCAGCGCCGGGTGTTGATCTACGGCGTGCTGGGCGCGATTGTGATGCGTGCCATCATGATCAGTGCCGGCGCATGGGTGGTGAGCGAATTCAGCTGGGTGCTGTACATCTTCGGCGCGTTCCTGCTGTTCACCGGTATCCGCATGCTGGTGGCGGTCGACGAAGAACCGGACGTGGCGAATAATCCGGTGCTGCGCCTGGCGCGCAAGCATCTGCGGGTGGCCGACGGCGACCATGGCGAGAAGTTTTTTGTCACCAAGAACGGTCTGCGTTACGTGACGCCCCTGTTCCTGGTGCTGATCCTGATCGAAGTGACCGACCTGATCTTCGCAGTGGACTCGATCCCGGCGATCTTCGCGATCACGACCGACCCGTTCATCGTGTTCACGTCGAACATGTTCGCGATCCTGGGCTTGCGTGCGCTGTACTTCCTGCTCGTCGATGTGGCTGACCGCTTCCACCTGCTCAAGTATGGCCTGGCGATGGTGCTGACCTTCATCGGTGTCAAGATGCTGATCATGCCGTGGTATCACATCCCGGTGCAGGCGTCGCTGGCGACGGTGGCGGTGCTGATCGCAGGCAGCTGTATCGCCAGCCTGATCGTCACCCGCAAGGGCGGCGACAAGTAAGCAAGGAAATAGGCCAGCAAGTAAGCTGGTAGCACGTGGGAGGCCTGATGTCGGGGCCTCCCATTTTTTTAGGCGCTGTCATCGTTAGCTGTGGACGAGGATTGAACTGCTGAGCTGATCCGAGGTCCAACCCCTGTCGTATTCGATAGGGAATGGATCATGAAAGCGCCCAGGTTCGCCAAGCTGTTCGCCCAACTCGCCCTGTTGAACCAACATCAGCGGCGAGAGGTGCTCGCGGCCCTGCATCCCGCAGCCGGGCTGGACCGGATAATCGCTCTCATCGATGAGATCCGTTCGCGCGCGCGCCGCTGCCCCGAGTGCGCCTGCGAGCAATGTCACCGGCACGGCCATGCCAACGACTTGCAGCGCTTTCGCTGCTGCCACTGCGGCCGCACATTCAACGACCTTACCGGCACGCCGCTGGCGCGGCTGCGGCTCAAGGGCAAATGGCTCGACTACCTGGGCGCCTTGCTCGATTCGCAAGCGGTGCGGGCGGCCGCCAAACGGGTCGGCGTACACCGCAACACCGCGTTTCGCTGGCGCCACCGCTTTCTCGAACGGGTCAAGGATGACCGCCCGGCGCACCTTACCGGCATCGTCGAAGCCGACGAACTATTCCTGCTCGAATCGCAGAAGGGTTCACGCAAGCTCGACCGCAAGCCACGCAAGCGTGGCGGCAAGGCCAGCCGGCGCGGCATTTCCCGTGAACTCGACTGCATTCTGGTGGCGCGCGATCGCAGTGGCCAGACCATCGACGCCGTCACCGGGCGTGGCGCGCTCAGTGTTGCCCAGCTGACCAGGCACTTACTGCCCAAGCTCGATCCCCACGCGTTGCTGGTTACCGATGCCAATGCGGCTTATCGGGCTTTCGCGCGGACGCATTGCATCGCACATCGGTCGGTCAACCTGAGCGCAGGAGAACGGGTTCGCAGCAGCCCCGAAGGCGCCATCCACGTGCAGAACGTGAACGCCTACCATCGCCGGTTGCGCGAATGGCTGGCACGCTTTCATGGCGTGGCCTCGCATCGCCTTCCCAATTATCTGGGGTGGCGCTGGGCCTTGGATGGCGAGAGAGTTACTTCCATCGAACAATTGTTGCGCATTGCATTCGGCGCCATCAACAGGTAACGGTGACAGCGCCTTCTTTTTTGATCGCTTGCCGCCCCCTGCACGGCACGCGCCCTGGCGTACCGTTCCGATCCGGCATTCATGTTAACGTCGTTCTCACCTGCCGGGCGGCCCTCGCCGCCCGGCGCAATCAGACGAGAAAGGACGAACATGGACTTGAACCTGAAAGACCAGGTTGTACTGGTCACCGGCGGCGATTCCGGCATCGGCCGCGCCATCAGCCTTGCGTTCGCCAGCGAAGGCGCATGCGTGGCCGTCAACTACAACAGCAACCAGCAGAAGGCCGACGAGGTCGTGGACCAGATCACGGCCGACGGCGGTCGCGCCATCGCGCTGCAAGGCAGCACCGCCAAGGAAGCCGACGTCGTCCGCCTGTTCGAACAGACCGTCAACGAATTCGGCGGCATCGATATCCTGGTGGCCAACGCCGGCATCCAGAAAGACGCGCCGATCGCCGAGATGTCGCTGGCCGACTGGCAAGCCGTGATCGACGTCAACCTGACCGGCCAGTTCCTGTGCGCGCGCGAAGCCATCAAACGCTTCCGCCAGCAGGGCAACCGCGGCCGCGCGCGCGCCAACGGCGCCATCCTTTGCATGAGTTCGGTTCACGAAGTCATCCCCTGGGCCGGCCACGCCAATTATGCGGCCTCGAAAGGCGCGATCCTGATGCTGATGCGCACCCTGGCGCAGGAAGTCGCGGCCGACCGCATCCGCGTCAACGGTATCGCGCCCGGCGCGATCCGCACCCCGATCAACCAGGACGCTACCGAAGGCGATGGCGCCGACAAGCTGCTGCAACTGATTCCGTACGGCCGCATCGGCGCGCCGGACGACGTTGCCCAGCTGGCCTTGTTCATGGCCTCGGACCGCGCCGACTACATGACCGGCTCGACCGTGTTCGTCGACGGCGGCATGT
>Ga0308160_10003284_pt1 | contig 18382 bp, 12 predicted proteins | sample PhyFR1_FD_201036 | JGI IMG/M metagenome (GOLD analysis project Ga0308160, IMG submission 201036) | Phyllosphere microbial communities from UC Gill Tract Community Farm, Albany, California, United States - DLSLF.R1 | ecosystem: Host-associated > Plants > Phyllosphere > Unclassified | place: USA...
CCAGGATCCAGAACATCAGGAAGATGTCCAGCAGCGACGTGCGTGACATGACCAGGTGGTGGCCGTCCACTGCCAGCAGCAGGCCGGCGGCTCCGGCCAGCGGAAGCGACCTGAAGAGCTTGAGGGCAATAAGGGAGACCAGCAGGACCGAGAGGGTTCCGGTCAGGGCCGCTGCGAAGCGCCAGCCGAAGGGATTGTCGGAGCCGAAGAGCGCCATACCCGCGGCGATCATCCACTTGCCTACCGGCGGATGGACAACGTATTCGGGGGCGTTCAGCAGGACGTCCGGATTACCGGCGTTAAAGGAGTCGTTCGCCTTGTCCGGCCAGCTGCGCTCGTAGCCGCTGATGAGGTAGGAGTACGCGTCCTTGACGTAGTACGTCTCGTCGAAGACCAGCTTGTGCGGTGCATCCAGGCGGAAGAAGCGGAGGATTCCCGCCACCACCGCCGTGAAGACGGGCACCAGGACGAACCAGATCCGCAGCGAGGGCGGGTACTCCCGCCATGACCGGACGTTGCCCAGCAGCCGCGTCCGGAGTCCGTCAGCGCTGAAGGCCTCCGCCGGCCGGACCACCCACGGCCGGGACCTGCCGCGTACGGACCGGAGCGGACCTTGTTCACCAAGCCCAGGAAGGGTGCCTGCAGACGCTGCGGGAGCGGGTTGTCCGGCTCCGGATTCTCCGGCTCCCGGCCGCCGCGTCGAGGTCTGCGTCACGAGCCCCATGCTACCTTTTGCGGCTGGCAGTCCTTCCCAGCAGTAGGCTGGTGGCGTGGATTCTTCCCCCAACACCTCACCAGCCGCCGGCCCTGCGACCCCCGGGCGCATCGTCCTTGCTGCCACGCCCATCGGAAATGTCGGCGACGCCTCCGCGCGCCTGGTTGAGCTCCTGGGGACAGCGGACATTGTTGCCGCGGAGGACACCCGCCGCTTGCACCGCCTGGTCCAGAGCCTCGGCGTCACTGTGGCCGGAAGGATCATCAGCTACCACGAGCACAACGAAGCGACCCGGACCGCGGAACTCCTTGACCAGGTACGGACGGGCAGCACCCTGGTGATGGTGACCGATGCAGGCATGCCGTCGGTCTCCGATCCTGGTTTCCGGCTGGTGGAAGGTGCCGTTGCCGCCGGGCTGACGGTCACCGCCGTCCCCGGCCCGTCCGCTGTCCTGACCGCCCTGGCGCTGTCCGGCCTGCCGACTGACCGGTTCTGCTTTGAGGGTTTCCTGCCGCGGAAAGCCGGTGAACGTGCCGGCCGGCTGGCAGACCTCGCCGGTGAGCGCCGGACCATGGTGTTTTTCGAAGCGCCGCACCGGCTTGAGGTGATGCTCCGTGCGCTGCGGGAGCGTTTCGGGCCGGAGCGGCCCGTCGCTGTGTGCCGGGAGCTGACCAAGACATATGAGGAAGTGATCCGCGGGTCCCTCGACGAGCTGCTGCACTGGGCCGAAAACAACGAGGTCCGCGGCGAGATTGCCGTGGTCCTCGGTGGCGCGCCGGAGCAGGCTGCCGGAACGCCGGAGGACCACGTGGCGGCAGTGAACGAACTGGTGGCGCAGGGCATCAGGCTCAAGGAAGCCGTGGCCGCCGTCGCAGAGGACGTCAGGGTCAGTAAACGTGAGCTGTATTCGGCCGTCCTTGCCGCCCGCTGAGCCCAGCTCGAACCCGTCCGGCCCGTGGTGGAAAGTGCTGTGCAGCTGCACAGTAAACCCGTGATGGGGCAGTGCGCCGGAGCGTAGACCCCTCCTCCGTGCCCGCAGTAGTGTGACAGTTAATCGGCCTCCGACGCTCCGCCGCAACGGCAGGACACCACGGCCGCCACAACCCTACTGACGAGGGAGTCATCGTGACTGTTACTGCACAGGCCGCTGTTACCGCCGACCGTGAAAGCCGGCTTCTGGCCTCCGTTCCCACCGGTTTGCTGATCAATGGCGAGTGGCGTGATGCCGCTTCCGGCAAGACGTTCGACGTCGAGGATCCCGCCACCGGCAAGGTGCTGCTGAGCATTGCCGACGCCGGCGCCGAAGACGGTGCCGCGGCCTTGGACGCAGCGGTGGCTGCACAGGAGTCCTGGGCAAAGGTTCCGCCGCGCGAGCGTGGGGAGATCCTGCGCCGGGCTTTCGAGCTTGTGACTGAGCGTGCCGAGGACTTCGCGCTGCTGATGACCATGGAGATGGGCAAGCCCCTGGCGGAGGCCCGCGGCGAGGTCACCTACGGTGCAGAGTTCCTGCGCTGGTTCTCCGAGGAAGCTGTCCGCGCGTTCGGCCGCTACTCCGTTGCCCCGGACGGCAAGTCCCGCCTGCTGGTGACCAAGAAGCCCGTTGGCCCGTGCCTGCTGATCACGCCGTGGAACTTCCCGCTGGCCATGGCCACCCGCAAGATCGCACCGGCCGTCGCCGCCGGCTGCACCATGGTCCTGAAATCGGCCAACCTGACGCCGCTGACTTCGCAGCTGTTCGCCGCCGTGATGCAGGAAGCCGGACTGCCCGCCGGTGTCCTGAACGTCATTCCCACGTCCACGGCCGGCGCCACGACCGGTCCGCTGATCAAAGACTCCCGGCTGCGGAAGCTTTCCTTCACCGGGTCCACCGAAGTGGGCCGCCGGTTGCTTGCCGATGCGTCTGAAACCGTGCTCCGGACCTCGATGGAACTCGGCGGCAACGCCCCGTTCGTCGTCTTCGAGGATGCTGACCTGGACGCGGCCGTCGCCGGTGCAATGCTGGCCAAGCTGCGCAACATGGGTGAGGCCTGCACCGCTGCCAACCGGTTCATCGTGCACGAGTCCGTCGCCACCGAATTTGCGGAGAAGTTCGCCGCGAAGATGAAGGAGATGACCACTGCCCGCGGCACCGAGCCCGAGTCCAAGGTGGGCCCGCTGATCGATGCCAAGAGCCGGGACAAGGTCCACGAACTGGTTTCCGACGCCGTTGCCTCCGGCGCGAAGGCTGTACTGGGCGGCGCGCCGGTGGACGGCCCGGGCTACTTTTACCAGCCGACCATCCTCTCGGGAGTCAGCGAAGGCACCCGGATCCTGTCGGAGGAGATCTTCGGCCCGGTGGCCCCCATCATCACGTTCTCCAGCGAGGACGACGCCGTACGCCTGGCCAACAACACCGAATATGGCCTGGTGGCGTACGTCTTCACCAAGGACCTCAACCGGGGTATCCGGATGGGTGAACGCCTCGAAACCGGCATGCTCGGCCTGAACGCCGGGGTGATTTCCAACGCCGCGGCGCCGTTCGGCGGCGTCAAGCAGTCCGGCCTGGGACGTGAAGGTGGGCTCGAAGGCATCGAGGAGTACCTCTACACCCAGTACATCGGCATCGCCGACCCCTACGCGGGCTGATCTCTGCGCCGGCAGGAGGGCCGGCGAACGTGGCGGGATCGCCTAGTCAGTTGCCTTCCTGCTCGTGGAAGCCGCCGTGCGCAGTCCGGCCCGGCCCGGCCGGGCGGGCGCGCACGGCGGCTTCTGCGCTGGTCTCTGCGCGCCGCGTCCACGCCTGGCCTGCGAGCCTGAATGGAGCCGTGGCGAGCCTGCCCAGGCGGCCCATGACGGAGGGCGGCAGCCACCTGGCCCGACACCGCTGCAGCAGTGTTGCGTTGGCCCGCAGCGAATCCTCGAGCGGCCCCAACTGTCCAGGCGCTGTGGCGGCGCCATGCGAATCCGCAACGCGCCCGGTGCCGGACGAACCGGCGTCGGGTTCCGCAGGACCGTCATCCTGCTCCGGCGGCCGGCCGTACCTGCGCCGTTCGAAGGCCGCCGTGACGGCGGCAACCGCACGGTGCGCCGCCTCATCCATGCCGTCCGGCTCGCCCAGCAGCGAAGTCCGCAGGCGCGACGCGTAGGCGCGCGGTGATTCACTGGAGCCGGCCGGGAGCCCGTAGTCCCGGCCAAGGTCCAGCATCTCGCTCCATGCCAGCGGAACTGCATCAGCGGCGTTTCTTGGCCGGAGGCGCCGCGAACGGATTCCGGTGCGCACCAGCCGCGGTGACGCCGCGAGCAGGAGCACGCCCAGCACGCCACCCGTTCCCAGCAGCCATGGCAGCACCTGCGCGCCGGCATCAGTGCTTCCGCCGCCAACGCCGGGGGCCGGTACCGGGGTGGCACTGGGAGCCGGGGTCGGAGCCGGGGCGGGATCGGGGACGAGGTCATCATTGTTCTCAACAGAGCCCGGCGCGGCAGGGGACGCGGTTTCGCTGGCGTAGTCCGGCACCACGCCACGGGACGGCGTGGGCTCGAACGGCACCCAGCCCAGCCCCTGGAAGTACAGCTCCGGCCAGGCGTGCGCGTCCCGAGCGTCCACCTCGTACTCCGAAAGCTCGCCCTGGCCGGCCACAGTTACCGTGGCACCGGTCAGCCTCCCCGGCGCATACCCCACCGCGATCCGGCTGGGGATCCCCTCCAACCGCGCCATTACCGCCATTGCCGAGGCGTAGTGGATGCAGTATCCGCTCTTCTGCTCCAAAAAGTCGGACAGGACTGACAGGCCGTTGCCGTCATAGCCGCCCTGCACGGGCGACTGCAGGGAATACGTGAACTCCGATGAGCGCAGGTAGCGCTGGATGGCCATGGCTTTCTCATATGGCGTGGCGCCCGCACCGGCCACGCGCCCGGCGGTGGTCCGGACGATTTCCGGCACGTTCCCGGGGATCCGCGTGAAGTCGTCCGGAACGTCCCGCACTGGAGCGGAAGACTGCTCCAGCAACGCGGCCGTCAGGTTGGGCACCGACGATGTCACCACGTACTCCTGGCGCCGGGAGGCTGTGGCGTCGGAGCCTTTGATGCTCAGTGTCGCGGGGTCCCAGGTCCACCGGCCGTTGAGGCCGCGGACGGTTTCCGGGGCGTAGGGGGCCGGAAGGTACGGGCTGCTGAACGTGCCGGTGTCAATGGCCGTAACCTGCTGCTGTTCGTCGGCGAGGACCGCATAGCCGGGATCGATCGGTCCGCCCAGCGGCAGCCGCGATGCGGTGCGATCGTCCGGGCCCCATGATTCGCCGTCGAAATGGTCCACCGTGACGGACCTCAGGTACAGGGGAGCGGTGGCGCTGGTGGCGTAGGTGATCCGGCCGCTGCCGTCCGGTGTCCTCAGGCTGTTTCCCAGGGTGATCATGGGATTCAGGCCGGTTCCGGTTCCCCACGGATTGAGCCGGGAGCCTTGCGGGAAGGTGCCCTGGTCGAAGCCGGGGACAGCCAGCGGTACCACCAGGGTGGCGGCCAGCGCCACGGCACCGGTGAGAACGGCCCGGCGAAGCTGCCCCGGGTTCCGTGCAGCCCCGCCCTGGCTGCGGAAGTCGGGGGCAAACCATTGGCTGCAGGCCAGGATCATCAGGTATCCGGCCACCGTTGCAACGAATCCCCAGAAGCCGACGCTTTGCGGCTTGATCATTGCCGGCACCACCAGGATGGCCAGCAGCCCCACGCCGGTGGCCGCCGGCATTCCGAGCGGGACGGCCAGGGCATCCACCAGGATCACTGCCAGTCCAAGGACGGCGCAGATCACCATGACGATGCCCACATTGGGTGCAACGGGGGCCGTCTCTGACAGGACGGTTTCGCTGGCACGGCGGATCAGCTGGCTGACGTCGGAAAACGTTGCGGCGCTGGGAATCACGCCCAGAATGCTTGACGCGCGGAAGAACGTCAGGGTGAGGATGGCCCCCAGCGAGAGGAAGCCGCCCGCGGTGACCAGCAGCGGTGCTGCGCGCAGTGCCCGAAGCCCGGCGAGGGTAAAGCCCACCGCGCCCACGGTGGTTGCCGCCGGCCAATACCAGGCCCAGCCGCGCAGGACCCCATTCAGGGACAGGGCAGCCCCGCAGACTGCCAGCACGATGGCTGCGGCCATGGCCCAGGGGTAGGCGCCCACGCGGGCGGGCCTTGCCCCGTCAGTCGGTGGGCCCTGGGTACCCGTTCCCGGGGTCCGGGCCGGCGCCATGGTCACCGGACCACCCCCGCCCCGCGACTGGCGTCGCTGGAGGGCGCGGGCAACGGCACGTCCTGGTCGAACGATCCCCAGGCGGCAGCGGTGCCCACGGATGCCGGGACGGCCACGGCGCGCCATCCGCCCTGTCGCAGGGTCTCCAGCGCGGGCGAGAAGTCTTCGGGTTTCTCAGCCACGATGACGGCAAAGGCGTTGGTTCCGTAACTGGCTGCGGGTGCCAGGGCGGTTGCCTCCTCGGGCGAGATGCGGCCCAGGACCGCAATCAGCGGCCCGCGCATGCGGTGTGCGGCCAGCTTGTCCATGAGCCGGTCGTCGAATGCCGCCGGTCCCGCATCCTGGCCATTGCGGCTGCGGGGGCGCAGCAGCGCTGCAGCGGAACCCGGGCCGGAGGACGGCCGGAACCTGCCACTGGTCCGAGCGTGGTGCGGCCCCGTGAGCTGGATGGCAGCGAGGCTCTCTGCGATGGACTGGAGCCCTGACGCGCCGCCGTATTCCTCTGACTCCGGTTCCGGCGCCGAGGGCGAATGCAGGAAGGCGGGCTCGCCGCGGACGTCCAGGAAGCGCAGGCCGTAGTTCCGCTCGGCGAGGTGTGCGCTGATGGACATGGCCGCCACCACCGACCATTCGAACGTCCGGCTGGTCATCATGGTGTGCCCGTCCTGGCTGGCTTGGCCGGCCTGGCCGGCGGCTGCGGTGGAACCGCTGGAGAATGCTCCGTACCGGTGGTCCAGGATAATCGTGGCCTCCGGAGTCGTGACGGATTCTTCCTGGCGGACCATCAGCGAGCCATGCCGGGCGGTGGCCGCCCAGTGGACCCTACGCATGGGGTCGCCGTGACGGTATTCGCGCGTCATGACGTCGTCGTCGCTGGGGTTGGCGCGGGTCCTGGTTGCCGTCACGCCGTCGTTCCCGCGCGCGCCGGCCAGGCCGGTAGCGGGGAGCACGACGGCGGCAGGCGTCACGGTGAGCGTGTCGCCGTCGTCGATGGACTGGCGGTGAAGCGACAGCCCGAAGGGGTCCGTGAACTCGGCGGTGACCGGCCCAATGCGGAATTGGCCGCGCTGCTCCGAACGCAGGTGGTATTCATACCGGCTGGTACCGCCGGAGGCCGTACGCGAGGGAAACCGGAACGCGGGCGAAGAACCGAACCGCGGCGGCAGGCGTTCCTCCATGCTGGCCCGGCCGCTGCCTGCACCGGACCGCGCCACGGCAAGGCGCACGGTGGTGGGGGAGGACGTCTCCACCGGCGAAGGATGGAACTCCCGGTACACCCGGAAGCGGGGCTTCACTAACCGGATACCGGCCAGCGAAACCAAGGGGAGGACCAGCAGCAGGATGCTGAGCGTCAGGAGGTCCCTGCGTCCCATGATCTGGGCGGCGGCCAGGGTGAAGCCCCCGGCAGCAAGCATGCCCCACCCCCGCGCGGTGAAGAGGTGCTGGGGCAGTCTGTCCAGGAGGGCCATGGCGTACCGCTTAGCGGTTCCTGCCCGAACCTGCCACGGACGCGGCATTCCGGGCGGCCTGGCTCCGGGTTCCGGCGGCTGTGCCCGCACCCGCCGTGTTGCCGGCGCCTGCGGGTGCCTGCGGGACCGGGAGCCGCGACAGGATGCCCTGCAGCACGGTGTGTGCCGTTTCGCCGCCCCCGGCCGCCTTGCGGTCCAGGATGATCCGGTGCGCCAGGACAGCCTCGGCCACCTGGACCACGTCGTCGGGGAGGACGAAGTCGCGGGCGTCCAGGGCGGCGGTTGCCTTCGCCGCGCGAAGCAACTGCAGCATGGATCGCGGACTGGCCCCCAACCGCAGGAGTGGGCTTTCCCTGGTGGCCCTGCCGACGGACACGGTGTATTCCTTCACGGCCTGCGAGACGTACACCTGCTGGACGGTGGTGATCATGGCCGCTACCTCCGCAGCGGTGACCACGGCCGAGACCTTGGCCAGCGGGGAGGCCGCCTGATGGGTTTCGAGCATCTCGATTTCGGCGTCCTTGTCCGGGTAGCCCATGGAGATCCTTGCCATGAACCTGTCCCGCTGGGCCTCGGGCAGCGGGTAAGTGCCTTCCATCTCGATGGGGTTCTGGGTGGCAACCACCATGAACGGTTCGTCGAGCCGGTAGGAAGTGCCGTCCACCGTCACCTGGTGCTCTTCCATGCATTCGAGGAGGGCGGACTGGGTTTTCGCTGACGCCCGGTTGATCTCGTCGCCGATGACGATGTTGGCAAAAACCGCACCCGGACGGAACTCGAAGAGCCGGGATGACTGGTTGTAGATGGACACGCCGGTCACGTCGGAAGGGAGCAGGTCCGGCGTGAACTGGATACGGCTGACGGTGCAGTCAATGGTTTTGGCAAGCGTTTTGGCCAACAGGGTTTTGCCGACGCCTGGAACGTCTTCCAGCAGCAGGTGGCCCTGGGCGAGCAGGACGGTCAACGCAAGCTCCGCGGCGTCGGACTTCCCGTCGATCACCGTGTTGACAGTACTGAGGATCCGCTGGCTGGCGTCGTGGAACGAGTCCGCAGCCATGGCGGCGGCACGGTGCCCGTTCAGGTGGCTGACGGGATCGGAAACGCCCGCCAGGTTGCGGTTCGCAGCGCTCACATCGTTGGCAGTGCGTCGGTAGGATTCCATCGGCAACCTTTCAGCCCGGGTTTCACCTGGACGGGACAGCAAGCCTGCCTTCGCCCGTCGGTGGGCGTTCTCATGTGCTCCCACCAGACTACTAACACAACTGCCTGGCTTGGCATAGGGTTCCGGCGAAATCGTGGTGCCATCCGCCGTTAGGCTGGAGTGATGTGCAGTCCGCAGACCCCCGATGCCTACCGCGAACCCTCAACGGGCGGTTCCCAGAGTGCCGCGGCGTCCCCCAAACGCGAATATCCGCCAGCGCCCGAACCGCTGCCGGTACCCGTGATGGATAACCACACGCACCTGGATTTTCCTGATGGGAAAGGGCCGGTGGGAATAACCGCGGCCCTGGATGCCGCTGCCGCCGTCGGTGTCCAGGGGGCAGTCCAGGTGGGCTGCGACCTGGAATCGTCGCGGTTCACCCTTCAGGCGGTGCAGCAGGACGACCGGTTGCTGGGCGCTGTGGCGCTGCACCCCAATGATGCTCCGGAATATGCCGCCCGCGGCGAACTCGAAGACGCCCTCGCCGAGATAGAGCAGTTGGCAGCCCACCCGCGGATCCGTGCCATTGGCGAGACAGGCCTCGACTTCTTCCGCACGGAAGGCGAGGGGCTGGCCCACCAGCGGTACTCGTTCCGGCGGCACATTGACATCGCCAAACGGCTGGACCTCACCCTCCAGATCCATGACCGGGACGCACATGCCGACGTGGTGCAGGTTCTGGCGGAAGAGGGCGCTCCGGACCGGGTGGTGTTCCATTGCTTTTCCGGCGATGAGGAGCTTGCCGCCATCTGCAACCGCGAGGGCTGGTATATGTCGTTCGCCGGAACACTGACCTTCCGGAACGCGGCCAACCTGAGGTCCGCGCTCGCGGTCGCAGACCCGGAACTTGTCCTGGTGGAAACAGATGCCCCGTTCCTGACCCCGCATCCGCACCGGGGCCGGCCCAACGCCAGCTATATGGTGCCTTACACCGTCCGGGCCATGGCCGAATTGACAGGCACGGACGTCGCGGAACTGTGCACCCGGATCAGCTCTAATACGGTGCGGGCATACGGATCCTGGGGCTGAGAAGGGTCACATTGAGGAACCTTTAAGGCATACGTGGTATGCAAATTTGTTGGTCCGTTTATAACGCTACGGTTACAGTGGAAAACTATTAGCCGGGGTCGGGGAAGGCCAACGGGTAATTTCGCTTCCTTTTCAGCATCACATGCCGGGACCCCGTTCCGACATGGCCGCTGTCGGGAAGCAGGCGGCGCAAAGGTGCCCGGACTGCTGTTCAAAGGCGGTGCCGGGCATTTTACTGCGCAAATCCCCGTGCCCGGATGGACCTAAAGTTACGGGCAATCGTGGTCAAGTTCTTCACATCGGATGGCAAGATCAGCTTTTTCAAGGTTGGAGCCCAGCTGCTGGTGCTGTGCACCCTGGTAGCGGGGCTCGTAGCCTTCGTCGGCAATAACAAAACCATCACGCTCAACGTTGATGGCAAGGTCTCTTCCGTCCAGACCTTCGGCGGCACCGTAGGCCAGGTCGTCAAGGGCGCCAACATCGAACTGAAGCCCGCAGACAGGGTTTCCCCAGCCATCGACGCCTCGGTCCACAACGGAACCGTCATCAACGTCAACCAGGCCAAGGAAGTCAAGGTCAGCCTCGACGGAGCAGAGAAAACGGTCAGTACCACCGCGCAGGACGTCGCAGGCCTGGTCACCGAACTCGGCGTGGCCAGCACCTCATCGCTGTCTGTCCCCAAGGACGCGCAGCTCGCACTTGCCGGCTCCTTCGTGTCCATCTCCACCCCCAAGTCCGTCAGCATCGTCGCCGATGGCAAGGTGAACACCACCACCACCACCGCGGCCACTGTAGGCGACGTGCTCCAGGGCGCCGGGCTGACCATCGGCGCCAACGACAGGACCTCCCAGCCCGCCAACGCGCACGTCGTCAACAACATGGTGATCAAAGTGTCCCGCGTTGATAACGGCCAGACGGCGAAAACCACCGAGGACGTCCCCTTCGAGACCGTGACCACCGAAGACGCCGAGATGCTCAAGGGCGAGAAGGAAGTCACCCAGGCAGGCGCTGCGGGCAAGCTGGAGAAGACCTTCAAGCTGGTCCTCGTGGACGGCCGTGAAGCCTCCCGCACCCTCGTCTCTGAAGCCGTAGCCGTCCAGCCTGTCGCTGAGAAGGTCACGGTCGGCACCAAGGCAAAGCCCGTCGCCCAGGCCGCTGCGGCCCCGGCCGCCGGCAGCAACACCGGCGCTGCTGCTCCGGCCATGATGAACGAAGCCATGTGGGACAAGATCGCCCAGTGCGAGTCCACCGGAAACTGGAGCATCAACAGCGGCAACGGCTACTACGGCGGCCTGCAGTTCGACATCCGGACGTGGATCGGCTCCGGCGGCGGGGCCTACGCCCCCAACGCCAGCCTGGCCACCAAGGCACAGCAGATCGACATCGCGAACCGCGTGTACGCGCAGCGCGGCCTGCAGCCGTGGGGCTGCGGCTGGGCAGCCAGCAGCTAGCTGATCCGCTGCCAGCCCGTACTGGCATGGTCCACGCGCCGAAGCCGGGCCCGGTATTTTCCGGGCCCGGCTTCGGCCGTTAACACGGCCTGCCCGGCGGAAACGGCCCGGCCGCGCGGGATAGGATACCTAGGTGACTGAACCCAACCCCGCCGCGCCCGCACCGCTTTTCGGTGCCTCCGACATTCGCCGGCTGGCAGGGGAGATCGGTGTCAGGCCCACGAAGACCCTCGGCCAGAACTTCGTCATTGACGGCAACACCATCCGCAGGATCGTGTCCGCAGCAGGAATCGCGGCCAATGAGACGGTCCTGGAAGTCGGCCCAGGCCTCGGCTCACTGACGCTGGGCCTGCTGGACGCCGCCGCGGCCGTCGTGGCAGTGGAGATCGATCCCGTCCTCGCCGCCAAGCTTCCGGCCACTGTGGCTGAATGGCGGCCGGCCGCCGTCGGGAATTTCCACCTCGTCGAGGCTGACGCCATGAAGGTCACGGACCTCCCCGTCGAACCAACATCGCTGGTAGCCAACCTGCCCTACAACGTGGCGGTCCCTGTGGTTCTGCACCTCCTGGAGCATTTCCCGAGCCTGCAGCATGGCCTGGTCATGGTCCAGGACGAGGTAGCCGACCGGCTGGCCGCGGGTCCGGGCTCGAAGACCTATGGCGTTCCGTCGGTCAAGGCGGCCTGGTACAGCCAGATGCGCAAAGCCGGAGTGATCGGCATGAACGTGTTCTGGCCCGCGCCCAAGATCCACAGCGGACTGGTCGCCTTCACCCGACGCGAGCCGCCTGCCACCAGCGCCACCCGCCAACAGGTCTTTGCCGTGATTGACGCAGCCTTCGCCCAACGGCGGAAGACCTTGCGTGCAGCGCTCAGCGGCTGGGCCGGGGGAGGGGCGGAAGCCGAACGCTGCCTGCTGGCGGCCGGCGTCGACCCCACCGCACGCGGTGAGGTCATCGACATCGCCGCATTCGCCAGGATCGCCGAAGCCAAGGAAGCGGGCGCGTGAACACGCCCGCCGTCCGGTTCGCCGCGCGGACGGTCCGGGTCAAGGCGCCCGGGAAGATCAACGTCTCGCTGGACGTCGGCCCGCTCCGGCCGGATGGCTACCATTCCGTGGCCAGCGTCTACCTGGCCGTCTCCCTCTATGAAGAAGTCGCCGCCACCAGCACGGAAACGCCCGGCATCACGGTGAGCCTGAGCCCGGGCAGCACCCTTGACCTTGACGCCGTCGACATCCCCCTCGACGCCAGCAACCTGGCCTACAGGGCCGCCGCCATCATGGCCGACGTTTCCGAGCACGCCACAGGGGTCCACCTGGAAATCACCAAGCGGGTGCCCGTGGCCGGCGGGATGGGCGGGGGATCGGCTGACGCCGCCGCTACGCTCCTGGCCTGCGATGCCTTGTGGAACAGCGGCCTCTCACGGGAGGAACTCGCGCACCTTGCTGCCGAACTCGGAGCCGACGTTCCGTTCTCCCTGCTCGGCGGAACGGCGGTAGGGCTCGGGGTTGGTGACCAGCTGTCACCGGCACTCGCCAAGGCAAAGACCCACTGGGTCCTGGTTACGGCCGATTTCGGGCTGTCCACCCCGGAAGTCTTCCGGACCTTGGACAGGCTGCGGGAAGCGGAGGGTGTGCACGCGGACGAGCCCACCGGCGTCGACCCGCACATCCTGGCCGCCCTGCGCGGCGGCGACGCAGACGCCCTCAGCCGCATCCTGGTCAACGACCTCCAGCGGGCCTCCATTGAACTGGCCCCGTCACTGCGCGATACGCTGGGCATCGGCGAATCGCACGGCGCCATCGCCGGCATCGTGTCCGGCTCCGGGCCCACCGTGGCCCTGCTCGCGGATGACTCCGTGGCAGCGGAAGCACTGGCGGAAGACCTGCAGCACCAAGGCCTGTCCGCCCTTGCCGTCCACGGTCCCGTTCCCGGTGCCCGCATCATCTCCGACACCCTTCTCTAGCAGCGCAATGCCCATCCGGGCAGCAGAAAGCAGTTCTTTTTGGCACACCTTCTTGGCGGCGAAAACCTCACGGTCTCCTTCGCGACCCGCACAGTCCTGGACGGCGTCACGCTCGGACTGGAGGAGGGCGACCGCATCGGCATGGTGGGCCGGAACGGCGACGGCAAGTCCACCCTGATGCGGCTGCTCGCCCTGCGCTCCACCCCGGATTCCGGCCGCGTTACCAAGCGCGGCGACGTCAACGTCGGCTACCTGGACCAGAGCGACGTGCTCGACGGCGACCTGACAGTGGGCGTCGCGATCGTCGGCGACCAGGCCGACTACGAGTGGGCGCGCAACCCGCAAATCCGTGAAGTCATGGGCGGCCTGGTGTCCGACGTTGACTGGCACGCCAACGTCCATGCGCTGTCCGGCGGGCAGAAGCGGCGGGTGGCCCTGGCCAAGCTGCTGATCGAGGACCACGACGTCATCATGCTCGACGAGCCCACCAACCACCTTGACGTCGAAGGTGTTGCCTGGCTGGCCCGCCACCTGAAATCGCGCTGGCGCGCCAACCAGGGCGCCTTCCTGGTGGTCACCCACGACCGCTGGTTCCTCGACGAAATCTGCACGAAGACGTGGGAGGTGCACGACGGCATCGTGGACCCCTTCGAGGGCGGCTACGCTGCATACGTGCTTGCCCGCGCCGAGCGGGACCGGATGGCCTCCGTGGTGGAAGGCAAGCGCCAGCAACTGGTCAAGAAGGAGCTGGCCTGGCTGCGCCGTGGAGCCCCTGCCCGTACCGCCAAGCCGAAGTTCCGGATCGAGGCGGCCAACGCGCTCATCGCCGATGTTCCCGCGCCGCGTGATTCCATGGCGTTGAGCAAGATGGCCACCGCGCGCCAGGGCAAGGATGTCCTGGACCTGGAACACGTCTCGCTGAACTTCCAGGGCGACGACGCCGGGAAGAAGCTCTTCGACAACATCACCCTCCGCCTGGCCCCGGGTGAGCGGCTGGGACTGGTGGGCGTCAACGGCGCCGGCAAGACCACGCTCCTGAAGCTCCTGAACGGCGAGATCGCCCCCGATGCCGGGAAGCTGAAGCGCGGCAAGACGGTGGTCACCGCGGTGCTCACCCAGGAAGTCAAGGAGCTCGACGACGTCGCTGACCTGCGCGTGATCGAGGTCATTGAGCGTGAGAAGCGTTCCTTCAACGTCGGTGGCAAGGAATTCACCGCCGGCCAGCTGGTGGAGCAGCTCGGGTTCACCAACCAGAAGCAGTGGACACCGGTCCGGGACCTCTCCGGTGGTGAGCGTCGCCGCCTGCAGCTGCTGCGGCTGCTGGTGGGCGAACCCAACGTGCTGATGCTCGACGAGCCCACCAACGACCTCGACACCGACACCCTCGCCGCCGTCGAGGACGTCCTGGACGGCTGGCCCGGAACCCTGGTGGTGGTCAGCCACGACCGCTACCTGCTCGAACGCGTCACCGACCACCAGATGGCGCTCCTTGGCGACGGCAAGCTCCGCGGCCTGCCCGGCGGCGTGGACCAGTACCTTGAACTCCGCGAGGCCGCGCTGGCCGGATCCACCGTGACCGGCGGCGGAAACCCCGTCACCAGCGCCGGCGCCGCGTCTTCGGCAACCGGGACAGGACCCTCCGAAGCCGAAAAGCGTGAGGCCCGCAAGGCCCTCAACCGGATCGAGCGGCAGATCAAGAAGCTCGACCAGCAGGAAAAGAAACTGCACGACGACATGGTGAAGAGCACCGAGAAGTCGGACTTCGACGCCCTTGCCAAACAGAACAGCGAACTGAAGAACCTGGCCGACGAAAAGGACACCCTGGAGCTCGAGTGGCTCGAGGCCTCAGAACTCCTCGGCGACTAGGTCACCTTGGGGCGACTAGGTCACCTTGGGTGCCGGAGGCCGCCTTTCGCCGTCGCTTAGACCCGACGCATAGGGGCACCTGCGGTCGCTGAGCGACCTCCGGCACCCGATGCGCCGCGATGAGCGACTTTCCGAAGGACCGCCTCCGGCGTCGCCGACGTGGGCACGCTGCCCGGCAGCGCGCGTCAATGCGAAGGAGCAGCAGGCAGGGGACAGGTGCCGCGCTCGCGAAGGTGACCAGCGCCTAGAGCTCTGATTGCAGCTCCGGGTCCTTCTTAAGGCCGGTGAGGCCGTTCCAGGCGAGGTTGACCAGGTGCGCCGCAACGGTGTTCTTGTCGGGTTGGCGGCTGTCCTGCCACCACTGGCCGGTCATGGCCACCATGCCCACCAGCATCTGCGCGTACATGGCACCGTCCTGGCCGCTGAAGCCGCGCCGGGAGAACTCGTCGGACAGGATGTGCTCCACCCTGGCGGTGACGTGGGACAGCAGGGTGGAGAAGGCGCCTTCGGGCTGGGACGGGGGAGCGTCGCGCATGAGGATCCGGAAGCCCTCAGTGCGGTCCTCGATGTACGTGAGCAGGGCGAGGGCGGCGCGTTCAACCAGGACGCGCGGCTTGGCTTCGTCGGCCAGTGCGGTGTTGATGGCGTCCAGGAGGATGTGGAACTCGAAGTCCACCACCTGGGTGTAGAGGCCTTCCTTGGAGCCGAAGTGCTCGTAGATCACCGGTTTCGAGACGCCGGCGCAGGCGGCGATTTCTTCGATGGTGGTGCCGTCCAGTCCGCGGACTGCGAACAGGCCACGCCCCACGTCGATCAGCTGGTTCCGCCGCTGAAGGCCGGTCATCCGTGTCCGCGGGGGGTTGTTGCTCACATTTCCATCATGCCCTACCCCGGCGGGCCCGTTTTCCCGCTTCCGGAAGGCGCCGGCTCCCGGCCGGCAGGGGCTGTGTCGCGCGCTGCCCCGAACCCGTGGCAAAATAGGGACTTGTGCCCGGGCCTTGTGCCGGAGGCATGGTCCGCCCTGGTGTAACGGCAGCACCCCGGCCTTTGGAGCCGTGGAGTATAGGTTCGAATCCTATGGGCGGAACTGCTGTGCAGGGAGTTCAGCAGGTAACTCCCGGTGCCGGGCCGGCGGAGGTTGACCGGACACCATGAAGCGCCAGCGCAACAAAGCGAGGAGAATCCGTACGTGATCCCTGAAAACACCGGTCCGGCCGCAGTCATCGTATTGGCAGCAGGTGCCGGTACCCGGATGAAGTCACGTACCCCCAAGATCCTCCACGAAATTGGTGGACGCTCGATGGTGGGCCACGCACTCCTGGCCGCCCGCAGCATTGAACCCCGCCAGCTCGCCATCGTGGTCCGCCACGAACGCGACCTTGTGGCAGGGCACGTGGCAGAACTCGACCCGTCCGCGGCCATCGTGGACCAGGACGAGGTTCCCGGCACCGGCCGTGCCGTGGAGGTCGCGCTGCAGGCGCTGGACACCAAGGAAGAGCTCACCGGCACCGTGGTGGTGACCTACGGTGACGTCCCGCTGCTTTCGGGCGGCCTGCTGGCCGAACTCGTTGCCACCCACGAACGGGAAGCCAACGCGGTCACCGTGCTCACCGCTGTCCTGGAAGACGCCACAGGCTACGGCCGGATCCTCCGCGGAGAGGACGGCACCGTGACCGGCATCCGCGAACACAAGGACTCTACCGACGCCGAGCGCCTGATCCGCGAGGTCAACTCCGGGATCTACGCCTTCGACGCCGCCGTGCTGCGCGAAGCACTTGGCAAGGTCACCACCGACAACGCCCAGGGCGAGAAGTACCTCACCGACGTGCTGGGGCTGGCCCGCGAGGCAGGCGGCCGCGTTGCCGCCGTCGTCACCGCTGACCGTTGGCAGGTGGAGGGCGCCAACGACCGCGTCCAGCTGGCCGCCCTCGGTGCGGAGCTGAACCGGCGCACCGTGGAGGCCTGGATGCGCGCCGGCGTAACAGTGGTGGACCCTTCCACCACCTGGATCGATTCCTCCGTCACCCTGGACGAGGACGTCCGCCTGCTGCCCAACACGCAACTGCACGGCACCACCTCGGTGGCGCGGGACGCCGTGGTTGGGCCGGACACCACCCTCACCGACGTTGAGGTGGGCGAGGGCGCAACGGTGATCCGCACCCACGGTTCCGGTTCAGTGATCGGCCCGCGCGCCGCCGTCGGACCCTTCACCTACCTGCGCGCGGGCACCGTCCTTGGCGAAAAGGGCAAAATCGGCGCCTTCTACGAAACCAAGAACGTCACCATCGGACGCGGCTCCAAGCTGTCCCACCTGGGCTACGCCGGCGACGCTGAAATCGGCGAGGACACCAACATCGGCTGCGGCAACATCACCGCCAATTACGACGGCGAGAAGAAGCACCGCACCGTCATCGGCTCAGGCGTCAGGACAGGTTCGAATACGGTCTTCGTTGCGCCGGTCACCGTGGGGGACGGCGCCTATAGCGGCGCCGGCGCGGTGATCCGCAAGGACGTCCCGGCAGGTGCGCTTGCGCTGAGCATCGCCGCCCAGCGCAACACCGAAGGGTGGGTCCCGGCCAACCGTCCCGGAAGCCGATCCGCCGAATTGGCCCAGGCGGCCATCAACAACTCCTCAAGTACCCCGGCATCTACAGAAGAGGGCAAGTAACAATGAGCGAAATTACGGCGCACGGCGAGAAGAAGCTGGTGCTCGCCACCGGGCGGGCACATCCGGAGCTGGCCCGGGAGATCGCCAAGGAGCTCGGCACCGACCTCCTCCCGGTGGACGCCTATGACTTCGCCAACGGTGAGATCTACGTCCGCGCCGGTGAAAGCGTCCGCGGCACGGATGCCTTCGTGATCCAGGCCCACCCCGCCCCGCTGAACAACCACCTCATGGAACAGCTGATCATGATTGATTCGCTGAAGCGTGCCTCCGCCAAGCGGATCACCGTGGTGTCGCCGTTCTACCCGTATGCCCGGCAGGACAAGAAGGGCCGCGGCCGCGAACCCATCTCCGCCCGCCTGGTGGCCGATCTCTACAAGACCGCCGGTGCGGACCGCATCATGAGCGTGGACCTGCACACCTCCCAGATCCAGGGCTTCTTCGACGGCCCCGTTGACCACCTGATGGCCATCCCGCTGTTGGCCGATTACATCCGCACCCGCGTTGATGCCGAGAACATCACCGTGGTTTCCCCGGATACCGGCCGGGTCCGCGTTGCCGAACAGTGGGCCGAGCGCCTGGGTGGCGCACCCCTCGCCTTCGTTCACAAGAGCCGCGACCTGACCGTCCCCAACCAGGCCGTTTCCAAGACCGTGGTGGGCCAGATCGAGGGACGCACCTGCGTCCTGATCGACGACATGATCGATACGGGCGGAACCATCTCCGGCGCCGTCCAGGTGCTGAAGAACGCCGGTGCCAAGGACGTCATCATCGCGGCCACGCACGCCGTCTTCTCCGAACCGGCGGCA
>Ga0308160_10003285_pt1 | contig 18377 bp, 14 predicted proteins | sample PhyFR1_FD_201036 | JGI IMG/M metagenome (GOLD analysis project Ga0308160, IMG submission 201036) | Phyllosphere microbial communities from UC Gill Tract Community Farm, Albany, California, United States - DLSLF.R1 | ecosystem: Host-associated > Plants > Phyllosphere > Unclassified | place: USA...
TCGGAAGTGTCGGCGCGCTTCACGCTGGACGCGCTGCCGGGCAAGCAGATGGCGATCGACGCCGACCTGAACGCGGGCCTGATCAACCAGGAAAAGGCGCAGCAGCGCCGCAAGGACGTCGCCACCGAGGCCGACTTCTACGGCGCCATGGACGGCGCCTCGAAGTTCGTGCGCGGCGACGCCATCGCGTCGATCCTGATCCTGATCATCAACATCGTCGGCGGCGTGGCGATCGGCGCGCTGATGCACGGCCTGTCCTTCGGCGACGCCTTCCGCACCTACGCGCTGCTCACCATCGGTGACGGCCTAGTGGCCCAGATCCCGGCGCTGCTGCTGTCGGCCGCGGCCGCGATCCTGGTCACCCGCATCAGCGACTCCGGCGACTTCGAACAGCAGGTGAGCGGCCAGCTGCTGGCCCAGCCGAACGTGCTGTTCTCGGCCGCCGGCGTGATGGTGATCCTGGCCCTGGTGCCGGGCATGCCATGGTTCTTCTTCATGGTGTTCGCCGCGGCGCTGGGCTACGTGGGCTGGAAGCTGTCGCGCGAAGTGAAGGCGCCGGACGCCGCCGGCGTGGCCGCGATCGAGGCGGCGCTGCGCGACGACCGCGTGCCGGAACTCGACTGGCAGCAGTTGCCGGTGGTGCAGCCGATCTCGCTGGCGGTCGGCTACAAACTGGTGCATCTGGTCGACAAGGCGCAGGGCGAAGTGCTCACCAAGCGCATCATGGGCGTACGCCAGAGCCTGTCCGAGCAGATGGGCCTGCTGCTGCCGCCGATCGGGGTGCGCGACGACCTGACGCTGCGGCCGAACCAGTATTCGATTTCGATCAACGGCACCGTGGTCGCCGAAGGGGACGTGCAGCCGGACTGCCTGATGGCGATCCCGTCGCCCAACGTCTACGGCGAACTGGATGGCATCCCGGGCATCGAGCCGGCCTTCGGCATGGCCGTCACCTGGATCGAACCGGACCAGAAGGCGCATGCGCTGGGCCAGGGTTACCAGGTGGTCGAAGTGGCCAGCGCGATCGCGACCCACAGCTCGAAGACCTCGCGCGACTACATGGCCGAACTGTTCCGCCACGAGGACGTGCCGGCGATGCTGGAACGCCTGACCGCGCTGTCGCCGAAGCTGGCATCGAGCCTGGACAAGGCGCTGAGCCACACCCAGCTGCTGCGCGTGTTCCGCGTGCTGCTGGCGGAAAACGTGTCGCTGAAGGACATCGTTGTCATCGCCACCACGCTGCTCGACAGTTCGGAAACCACCAAGGACCCGATCCTGCTGGCGGCCGAGGTGCGCTGCGCGCTGCGCCGCCAGATCGTTTCAAGCCTGTACGGCAAGAAGAAGGACATGCCGGCGTTTAACCTGTCGGGCGAACTGGAAAACATGCTGCTCGGTTCCCTGAACCAGGCGCGCCAGGCGGGTGGCGGCAAGGTCGCGCTGGACAACTACCCGATCGACCCGCAGCTGCTGTCCCAGCTGCAGCTGAACATGCCGGTGGCGCGCGAGCAGATGAAGCAGCAGCATACGCCGCCGCTGCTGCTGGTGCTGCCGCAGATCCGCCCGCTGCTGGCCCGCTACGCGCGCCTGTTCGCGCCCGGTCTGCATGTGCTGTCGTATAACGAGATCCCGGAAAATCGCGAAGTGTCGATCGTCGGTACGGTCGGGTGATATGCAGTGACGGCATGAAAAAGGGCGCCCTGCAGGGCGCCCTTTTTCTTTTTTATTCCCGTTCCCGTTCCGGGTCGGGGGCCGGCAGCAGCAAGGCCAGCTCCGCCACCGCCCTGAATACCGGCAGGCTCAAGGCCGACACCGCATCAAGCGACGGCAGGCGCGCGTGCACGCGCCCATCGGGCAAGATGTCGCGGTATTTCCAGCCCAGCACCCGCAATCCGGATTCGCGGATCGCCGCCTCCATGCGCGGCTGCAGTTCCTGCAGGCGTAGCAGGGTGCGCGCGTCCGGCGCGCAGACCTCGATCATGACCCCGTCCGCGACCGGCTCGGCCTGCACGGTGGCGATGCTGCCGTCGGCCAGCACCAGTTCCAGGCGCAGCGCGGCGCGGCCGCGGCGGCGCCGCTGGCGCGGATGCTGCTGTTCCTGCTCGCTGTGCACCACGCGCAGGTGCTGGTCGCGCGCGTCGCCGGCGTGCACCGTGAAGCGCCAGGCGTCGAACGGCGTGTCGGCGAGCCTGGGTTGCGGCGGGCGCGTGTCGGCCGTGCCGAATTGCGCGCTCTGGAGCAGGGCGGCCGGCACCTGCCGGTCCAGCAGTTGCTGCTGGCGGTTGGCGACCTGGGCGCCGTAGTTGCGTACCATGCCGCGCCAGTTGCCGGCCAGCGTGCCGCCGTCCTGGCTCGGCCAGGTCATCTGGCGCGCCATCATGACCTGGTCCGGCCGCATCGCAGCCCCGTCCTGCACGGCGCCTGGCGCGGGCAGGGTGGGTGCCGGCTGCGAGGCGGGCAGGGGCAGAGGCAGCGCGTCGAGTTCCGCCTGCAGCAGCGCGACCGGCGCCAGCGGTGCCACGGGCGCGACCGGCGCGGGCGGCGCCAGCGTGGTGATGACGGGCGAGGGCAGGGACGGGAAGGAAAAGCTGGCCATGATGAGCACACTATAAATAAAAAGGCCAACCGTGTGGTTGGCCTTTGGGAAATATTCCTACCGGAATTACTGCAGCAGCGACATGACCATCGAGGACATGCTGTTGGTCTGCTTCAGCATCGCGGTGCCGGCCTGCATCAGCATCTGGTTCGACGTCATGCTCGACGACTCGGTTGCGAAGTCGACGTCCATGATGCGGCCGGTTGCGGCCGAGGTGTTGCTGCTGACGTTCGACAGGTTGTTGTAGACGTGGTCCAGGCGGTTGGCCACGGCGCCCAGCTTCGAGCGCAGGGCGCTGACGCTGTCGATTGCGGTTGCCAGCTTGCCGATGGTGCCGTTGGCGTTGGCGGCGTTGATTTCGGTACCGGCGGTAGCGGCAGCGGTGCCCAGGTTGCCGTTGTACTGGGTTGCGGCTGCGGCGATGTCGGTGTGGACGTCGGTCAGTTCGGTGCTGAACTTGGCGACCATCTTCTCCGACGAATCGGCGCCGATCTGGAAGGTCAGGCCTGCGGTCGCGCCCAGCTTGCTGGTGGTTGCGTTCTGCAGCAGGGAGCTGCCGCCGAACTTGGTGTTCGACATGATGTTGCCCAGTTCGTTGCTCAGCTGGTCGAATTCGCCCTGCATCGCGGTCTGGTCATCGGTCGACGACGACGCGTCGGCTGACTGGGTTGCCAGGTCCTTCATGCGGACCAGGATGTTGTTGACTTCGGACAGCGCGCCTTCGGCGGTCTGCATCATCGAGATCGAATTCTGGGTGTTGCGCATTGCCACGGCCATGCCGCTGGTCTGCGACTTCAGGCGGGTAGCGATCTGCAGGCCGGCGGCGTCGTCCATTGCCGAGTTGATGCGGTAGCCGGTCGACAGGCGGGTCATCGAGGTCGACAGCGACTTCTGGGTGTTGCTGATCGAGTTTTGTGCGGACAGGGAAGCGCTGTTGGTGTGAAGGCTCAGCATGGTGAAGCTCCTAGAAAGTTGGGTATTGGTCACTGGAGCAGCGGTTCGTCGCGCTCTCACAAGTACAAGACGACCGAATTCACGCAGGCATTAAATTCCACATGGAAATTTATTTGAAAATTTTTTGGCGATGGCGTTTTAACAATGAATCACAGGTGCCGCGCGCCCGCTTTGTCTTTATATAGGCGGCGGCGCTTGCATTGTGTCAAACGGTTGCCACGACAAGCTGACAATTCAGTCGATTATTTTTGCCGCCCAGCAAGTGCCCCTCTATAATCTTCGTTCCGCCGCCTTACTCATTTCACGCTCCCATCATGGCAAAACACCCCACGAATCCGGTTCCCCGCCACGGCCACGCCGCCGCCGCCGAAGCACAAGCGCACCGCCACTATATGGAAGGCCTGGCTTTCCACCGCCAGGGCGACCTGGCCAGGGCGGCGGTCGGCTACGAGCAGGCGCTGCGGCTGGTGCCGAAGCACGTGGAGGCGCTGCACCATGTGGGCATCATCGCCTTCCAGGAAGGGAACTTCGACATGGCTGCCGGCTTCATCCGTTCGGCGCTGGCGCAGAACCCCGACGTGGCGGGCGCGCACTGCGACCTGGGCAACGCACTGAAGGAGCTCGCGCAGTTCGACAACGCCCTGGCCAGCTATGACCGCGCCATCGCACTGGCGCCGAACGACGCCGACGCCTATTACAACCGCGGTGCCACGCTGCACGCGCTGCGCCGTCTCGAGGAAGCGCTGGACAGCTACGATCGCGCGCTGGCCCTCAATCCCGACGACGCCCAGGCCTGGAACAACCGCGGCGTGACGCTCAAGGAGATGCAGCGCCACGACGAGGCGCTGGACAGCTACGACCGCGCGATCGCGCTGGTACCGGATTTCCTGGATGCCTGGAACAACCGCGGCAACGTGCTGCGCGAGCTGGGGCGCTTCGACGAGGCGCTCAAGAGCCTCGAGATCGCCATCACCATCGAGCCGGGCTTTGCCGACGCCCACTGCAACCGCGGCATCGTTCTGGAAGCCCAGGGCCGCTCCGAAGAGGCGCTCGCCAGCTATGACAGCGCGCTGAGCCTGAATGGCGCCTTCGCCGAGGCCTACCATAACCGCGCCTTGAGCTTTTATGCGCTGGAGCGCTGGGATGAGGCGATGGCCGATTCGCAGCAAGCCATCCGCCTGCGTCCGGATTATGCGGAAGCCTATGCCTGGCTAGGCGAGACGCTGCAGGAGCAGGGCCAGTTCGAAGGCACGCTCAAGAGCTATGACGTCGCGCTGCGCCTCGGCTACGAGACCGCCGTGCTGCACGAGCGGCGCAGCGCGGCGCTGTCGGAACTGACCCGCTTCGACGCGGCGCTGGAAGCGATCGACAAGGCGCTGGCGATGCAGGACTATCCGATCGGCCACTGCGCCCGCGGCAACATCCTGCTGCGCATGGACCGCCATGCCGACGCGCAGCAGTGCTACGAGCGCGCCATCGAGATGGCGCCCGACCTGCCCGAGGCCCACCACAACCGCGCGGTCGTGCTGGGGCACCAGCACCGCGACGCCGAATCGCTGGACGCCTTCGCCAAGGCGCTGGCGCTCAACCCGGACTTCCCGCTGGCGCGCTGGAACCGCGCGATGCTGCACTTGCGCCGCGGCGACCTGATGGCCGGCTGGCGCGACTACGAGGCGCGCTGGCAGACCAAGACCCTGGGCGTCTACAAGGCGCGCCGCGAGTTCGCCCAGCCGCTCTGGCTCGGCGACGCGCCGCTGGAAGGCAAGACCATCCTGCTGCATGCCGAGCAGGGGATCGGCGATACGCTGCAGATGTGCCGCTACGTCGAGAAGGTGGCGGCGCTGGGTGCGCGCATCGTGCTGCAGGTGCAGTCGGCGCTGGAGCGCCTGCTGGCCGGCCTGCCGGGCGTGGTCGCCATCGTGGCGAACGGCGCCCCGCTGCCCGAATTCGACCTCCACTGCCCGATGATGAGCCTGCCGCTGGCATTCCAGACCACGCTGGAGACGATTCCGGCGCGGCCGCGCTACCTGGAGGCCGATGCCGCCCGTGTCGCCGACTGGTCCAGCCGGCTCGGTCCGAAGACCCGGCCGCGCGTCGGCCTGGTCTGGAGCGGCAGCACCATCCACAAGGGCGACCACCAGCGCAGCATCGCGCTGGCCGAGGTGGCCCCGCTGCTCGCCGCCGCCGGCGCGGTCGAATTCGTGTCGCTGCAGAAGGAGCTCAGGACCGCGGACCAGGCCGTGCTCGAAGGCCTGCCGCTGCGCCATTTCGGCCCGCAGCTGGAAGACATGGCCGATACCGCGGCCCTGTGCGAACTGATGGACATCGTGATCGCGGTCGACACCAGCGTGGCCCACCTGGCCGCGGCGCTGGGCCGTCCGGTCTGGATCATGCTGCCGCCCACCAACGACTGGCGCTGGCTGCGCGAACGCAGCGACAGCCCCTGGTACCCGAGCGCCACGCTGTACCGCGGCAGCAAGGCCACGGAATGGGCGGACGTCATCGCCAGCGTCGGGCGCGACCTGGACGCGGCGCTGGCGCGCCAGGCGGCTTGAAGCCTCCCTTACGTATGGGGCCGACCGGCCTGCTGGAAGCCGGTCGAGCAAACGTGAAAGACATGATGGACTGGACCGAGGAAGCTTCGTTTTCGTAGAGACCGGTGGGCAGTCTGGTGCAAATTTGGCGTAGCAGATCTTTACAAGGTTCGCCGGATTTGTATGTTGAGGCCGGCTCCAGCGTGTGAGGTTCTCAATGCCTGTGTACCGCCTTCCAGGCTGCGTATTCGGACGGCCGCAAGCCATAGCGCGCCAGTACGCCCTCGTGCAGGCGCTTGAGTTCTTCGACGATGAGCGCCTGCACGCTGGGCTGCTCATGCTCTGGCACATGGCGTGCTACGGATCGCTGGATGCTGGCGAGTGGCTCGTTTTCAGTATGAATGACGATCTCGCGAATGGTCTGCTTGATCAGGTCACGCCAGGCCAGGCGCAAGGGGTCGGGTTCGGCCAAGTTCTGCTTCAGGGCGAGATACTCCTGTGTCGAGCGTTCGTATGCCCAGACGTACAGGTCGCGCAGCAGCTCGACGCGCGTCAGTTCATATACGCCGAGGGTGGCACGGCTGTAGGCTTGCTCGGGTACATCCAGGAAGGTCAGGGGGCATAGATTGGCGCGAAACAGCGGCAGATTCGCGGCCAGCCTGGACGTGCGTTTGTTGATGTCGGCGAACGGCTGCAGGTAAGGCAAATGCACCATCATGAAGAACGACTGCTCGAACGGATCGCCGATCCGATTTGCCTTGTCCAGCAGGGTGTCCAGGGTGTCCTCGATTTGCTGGGACGTGGACAGGGGACGATAGACGCTTTTACCAATGTCGACCGCATGCCGGCGGATTCGCCCTTCGTCCGCCGGGTTGGGCAGCAGGTTTTCCGCCAGCGCGCTATGCAGATTCATCAGCGTGTAGCGGTTGAACTCCGCCTCGTTGATGTTTTCGACAAGAAGTTCGATGGCCGTCTTGTGGTTCAGGATCATCTGCGTTTCGATGGCGGCTTTGCCGCGTGCCGCTCTACCGTGCTCGATGAGTTCGCGCGTATCGAGGCGCGAATAGGTATTGCCTTCCAGGTGGCTCGAGGCCCAGGACAGATCGATCAGCAGGCGATTCAGTATGGCCCTGCTGTAGGTCCCTGCGGGCGCGCCGACATCGGCGGTACGGCCCATCTTGTGTAGTTGGCGGCGCAATGACTCGGAAAGGTACGAGGTCTCGTTGGGGCGGTACGCATCCAGGAATTCGCGCTGGTAGCCCACCGGCTTGCGTGCTTCCACAGGCTGGTCGACGTAGGCAAGGATGTCCAGGCTGTCCGCGGAGAGCGGGATGAAGCTAGGGAATGTATCCGTACCGGCATCGTGTACGCTCGTGCCAGCACGCGTAGCGGCGCTGAAATAGCGACGCGCTCGGCCCTCGCCGATCGCAACGATTTGCCCCCGTTCGATCATTTGTGAGATCAAGCGTTGCGCCGTACGCCGGGCAACATAGGGATGTTGAACAAGAAGTTCAGCCAGCGTTGGACCGTTGTCAGACGCGATGCTTTTCAGTAAGTCATCAGAAGTTGACATGATCAATTGGCGCGGCTGGGGAGGAGATGGCGCCATTATGGCGCGGTTCCCGAAACTGCGCCAGATTTGGTCATGATGATGGCGCGGTTTGAGCCGAGTTCCGCCTTTGTAATGTACATATGGCAATCCGAACCTCTCCATATAGGTCTATTGCCTTGGCATCCGCGCCAGTGGACCGGGCAATCCTTTTGTAGAGCTCGACAAAACGGGATGCGATAGCTTGTCACAACGGCATCAATGGACGCGGTGACCTTCTCTTGCAGTCATAACAACGAAGCGAGGATCGATATCACATGGTCGTCCACGGCGCTTTCGCTATAAACTATCGGGTTGCGTCAGACGCTGAGCATTTGGAATCAAAGAAAACATGAAATATCGCAAACGAACGCTAAGTGTTGCCCCGATGATGGACTGGACCGAGGAAGGGTAGTTTTCATAGAGGCCGATGGCCGGTTTGGTGCAAACTTGGAGTAACGCGTTTTGATGTCGAGTGTCGATGCCGACCGGCGCACCGCGACAGCGTACTGGCATTGTAGTGCAGAGGGAGGTGCTCAGGCCCGCCCGAAGCGAGTTAGACAAAGCCTGAGATCTGATGAGAAGCAGCGTTAGGCGGGCACAGTTGGCCCTCGCAACCTGTCGAGGTAAGCCGCGACGTCGCGGATGTCCGCATGGAGAGGATCGCCTGACAGCGGGATTGGAAAGGTGTTTGCTGAGCGTTGGTTATAGGCTGTCTTCATTGACATACCAATGGCTTCGCATACCTCCTTGAGGTTCAAACGAGGCTTATTATAGATGGCAAGAAGCATGAATTCTGTTTGCATGTCTAGCGCACCTCCGCAAGTCAACGCTGACTGCTGGTAAATGTGTTGCTGAGCCGACGCGCTGAGTGTTTCGTGGAAACATTTCGTACAGCTTTATCCGCCCCTCCAAGCGATCTGAGCCTTTCATGAAATTAGCATAACGGCTTTGCTGTTGAGTGTGAGAGATCAATTGATCGACTGACTAACCGAGCCGAACGCGCAAGCCTTGAGGTTTGCACGATCTCTCGTTTAATTGGTGAAAGTCGTATCGATAACCGGGCTCGGATAACCAGAGCGGGACAACGGAAAACGCTGCATCAGTTTCAAGTACACGACCAAGGCTGTCGTCTGCAACCGCAGTCGTTATAGCCAGTAACTTTCTCGATAGGATGCTATGCCGAGTTCAACGGCCGGGTTTGGTCGGTTGCTGCCTGATGCGGCGAGCAGTGTCGAGCCATTGCGACGTTGGACAACTAGTCAGTGGGGTAAGCGTCCAGTCTGCACGTCTGGACAAGCTACCCCATCAGACTAAGACTGAGCGCTTCGGGGAGCAAGGCGTCGCCATTCGCCGCTGTAACTATTGAGTTATGATTGAATTTCCAAACTGCTACGCCTTATTGTGTTTGAGAGGGCGAGTCATTAACCACCGTCATCCCCTATCCAATCATGTTGAATTTTATCCCGAAGGCATACAAATCTCATCCAAATGATCTATTGCAGTTCATTAGCATGCTTGAACTTTGGCGCATTCCTCAGTTCAGCGCGCAACATCAAGAAATCGTTGTGGCCACCACAATCTATACCGGCGTGCTTGAAGCACCTCGTCCAATGGCGACACTTTATATTGCTGAAAAGAAAGGCCATGGGCCGCTCTGTGGCACGATTGAACTGATCGATGAAACCGGCCCTAACGAGCAGCCTAGCACCATTGAGCTACGTCTAGAGGGCCTTCCGTTTCACAACTTCAACCCTAACGCCAGTTGGAACAGTATCCTCAAAAAACGCTATGACCTTCAAGACTGTACTGCCCTCGCGCGGGAAGTCAGAGAAGTGGTCGCCAATCATTGGGCTAGTAATTGGTTCACCTCAGTTCCGTTTGATCAGCGTTAGTCACTTCGAGACTTCAGTAAGCGTCGGTCCAGTGCCGTCTTGAGCCGCAAGGCCGAAGGTGCAAAGGGGCGACAGCGCCGAAGAGCCGAGCTCAGTTAGCCGCCAGTTGGTCCGCGTAATTCCAAGGCAGGAAGTTGTGCACCTAGTTGACGGGATGTTCGGCGATCCTCTCCAGCACATAGCGCAGCCAGGCTTCGGGGCGACGCTATTGAGCTTGGCCGTGCCAATCAAACCGTACATCGCGGCCACGTTTGCCGCCGCTGTCAGCGCCGGCAAACAGGAAATTGTGGCGGCCAAGTGCAACGTCACGCAACGCCCGCTCGGCGGCCGAGTTGTCGATCTCGATGCGGCCGTCGTCGGCATACCGGGTCAGGGCTGGCCACAGCTTGAGCGCGTACAGGATCGCCACCGCCGTATCGGATTTGCGCGACAGCGTAGCGAGCGTGGCGTGCAGCCAGCGCTCCAAGTCATCGAGCAATGGCCTGGCCCGCGCCTGCCGTTCCTCCTGGCGCTCGTCTGGCGACTTGCCGCGGATGGCCTCTTCGATGGCGTACAACTCTCCGATGAGGCGCAGCGCCTCGGTGGTCAAGGCGGACGGTCGCGCCACGTGCAGGCCATAGAATTTTCGGCGTGCGTGCGCCCAGCACGCTGCTTCCACGACGCGTCCGCTCTCGTAGATGGCGTTGAAGCCGGCATACGCATCGGCCTGCAGCACGCCGGTAGACTTGGTCAGGTGTGCTTGGGATGTTCTCCCTTGCGGTCAGGCGAGTACGCAAACCACACGGCGGGAGGCTCGGTGGCGCCGCAGGTGTGGTCGTCGCGCACATAGGTCCAGAGGCGCGCTGTGCGCGTCTTGCCATTGCCAGGTGCCAGTACAGGCAACGGTGTGTCGTCGGCGTGCAGCTTGGCGGCAGCGACGACGTGGCGGCGCGGCGCCTCGCCCAAGGGCCGCAGTAGCGCGCTCGCCGCGCCACCCAACTGGCCAGCAGGGAGCGCTCCAGTTCCACGCCCTCACGTACGTAGATTACGCTCTGGCGATACAGTGGCACATGGTCGGCGTACTTCGCTACCAGCACGTGTGCTAACAAGCCGGGCCAGGCAGGCCACGTTCAATGGGACGGCTGGCTGCCGGTACCTGCACGATTCGATCACAGCAGGCGCAGGCCAGCTTGGGATGCACATGGCGGATGACGCGGAAGCTCGCCGGCACATACTCCAGATGTTCCGACACGTCTTCGCCCAGGTTTTCCAGCTTGCTGCCGCAGTTCGGGCAGGTGTCCAGGTTCAGGCGCAGTACGCGCTCCTCGCGCGGCGGGTGGGCAGGCAGTGGTTTGCGCTCGGCCTTCTTGCGGGGCGCCATCTCTACCGGCGCCTGTGCTTCGGCCACCGCCGCTTCAGCCTCCAGGTCTTCGAGCTTGAGTTCCAGCTGTTCAATTTGGTGGTCGAGTTTCTCGGAGCGGCGGCCAAACTGCATGCGCCGCAGCTTGGGCAGCACCAGCTTCAGGTGCTCGATCTCGGCGGTGCGAGTGGATAGTTCAGCGGACAGGTGCGCCACGCGCGCTTCGCTGGCCAGCAGCATTGCCTTCAGCGCGGCGATGTCATCGGGCAGGTGGGCGGCATCATGCATGCGGCCAAGTTTACGTGGGTCGTCCCACGGTTACAAGGCCGACTGCGGGCCCCAGATGCGCTCGGGCCGGCGCCAGTCGATTCCTTCCAGTAGCAGCGAGAGCTGGGCCTGCGTCAGCGTCACCGTGCCCTTACTGGTCCGGGCCAGACGAAGCGTCCGCGCTCGAGTCGTTTGCATAACAGGCACAGCCATCGCCGGTCCACCACAGCACCTTCACCAGGTGGCCGCGCCGCCCGCGAAACACGAATACGTGGCCGCTGTACGGCTCTTCCTTCAGGGCCGTCCCCACCCTCGCTGCCAGGCCGTTGAAGCCGGAGTGCATATCGGTCACGCCGGCCGCAATCCAGATGCGTGTGCCCGCCGGCAGGCCGATCATAGACGCAAAACCTTTTAGCACCGGCGCCAGCGTAGCCGGATCGGGCGTGCCACGAATGCAGACTTTGGCCTGGCCCAACTGGATCTCGATGCTACCCTCGCCACCGGAATCGGCACCGACGCCGGATGGTTCTTTCGGCGTGGCTGCCAGCGCTACTAGCAGAAATTGCGTCGTCGTGTCGAGCAGACCGGCGCGCAGTTGGCGACGCCAGCGAAACAGCATGTTCGTGTTTAGCCCGTGTTGCAGCGCCAGTTGGGCTACCGACGCGACTCATCGCAAGCTTGCTGCGCCAGCTGCCGCTTGAACTCCAATGGACAGTTCGTGCTGCGCCGGCGCTTCTTTTGTTCTGCTTCACCTACCAAAATAGTCTCCACCAAAAATAGTGGGGACTATTTTGCGTCTGAAACTATCACATATCTACACGGTACACAGAAGACGCTTACTCAGTGGGTTTCATTTCGTATCGAAAATCTATGCGGGTTCATGTCTCCACAATCTTGACTTGCACACCCATCGAGAAACGCTCTTATCTTTAGCGTCCCAGTAGACAACCTCAGTAAATTTCGCTACGTCTCGTACTGCAGCACCTGTGGCAGGTGCTGGACCCTGATGGGCTATTCGTGCGCTAACAGGATATTCCTGCCGCCTATGGCCTTGCCCAGTTCAAGCGACCGGGCGAGGCATGCGCTCAAGGCAGATACTCTACTTGAATCAGCCCAACTTGTTTTTTGCTAAAGTGTCATAATCATAATGCGTTAAAGAAGAGCGAAGATAGTCGTCATTCAACATCTTCATAAAGACCCTAACGGAATTTTTTGAGTTAAGTTGGATTCGAGCGTTCTCAATTTTTAGTCCGGTTTTAGACTGTAAAGTCTCTGCGTGAGCAATAATAGTGGCGGCGGGTAATCTTAATACGTCACTACTTGCCACACGAATGTAGTCACGCGCGGGAGCAATCCCATTGGCGAGATGCGATTTAAGATCGTCACATATTCCTAATGCCATAATTGAGTTTGTTGCGTCAGTCTTAATTTTATTTTCGATAACATCAAATCGGAAAGATTTTTCGAATTTCTTGAAACCATTTATATAGTAGCCTCCATCGAAAAGAAGCACGTCGAAACCGCTGGTTACCTTTAGTACATCATGATCAAAGTATGACAATCGATCACCCATTTTTATCATCAGGATGTTCGATCGCTTGACCAAGGAAACCGGATAAACATACTTATAGAACAAGAATGTGTTCTCTACAGTTGCGAATTTTATGGCTATGGATTTGATATTTCCTAAATCGTGGTTCGCGAAAGAGAACATTGGCTGATTATGACGAAGCACTGCCTCAAGTTGATTAAACCCGTCTGGCTTTTCTGGGAGGTCATAAAAATAAAGTACGCTATCCCTCTGATCAACGCCCGACAAGTTTACGACTGCTAGATCTTCGTTATCAAACCAATGCTCAAGTGGCTTAAGGTATGCGTTTGAGAGGCTGATTGTTGACTGATCGTCTAAGTCCGCTTGGAGATATTCGATTCCATTCGTACCATCAACACCGAGATGAACGGTAAAATTTGAATCGGTTTCTAAGGCAGTTTTAAATGCGATTCGAAGATCCTCGATATTTTTCATCAGTTAATCCTTAAACTCTTTTTGGCAAAGAAGGTCTTTCGATCTAAGGTGATGCAGTTAATGATATCGTTATCATCCAGCTCTTGTTTTGAAATCAAGATAACGCGGTCGTCACCTATGTTCGCCTCATAAACACGGAAGCCAAGTAGTGATAACGTCGGGTTTGCGTAGAATAGATTTGTTCTAACATAAATTGCTCCAATAATGCCGAGTGTAATGCCAAAGTTTATAATTTGTCTGGAATTTTCGAGCGAAAATCCTACAAGGGGTATAACATAAGTGGCAAGAAAAACTAAATGCTCCGAGCCTTTGGATTCAACGCTCGTTAATCGGTATGGTCCAGTTTTGGCCCCATTAATCAAATACTTAAACCAAAGATGAAAAAAGCTTGAGATTATCAGTAGCGTAACGCAGATAATCGGCATTATATTGAGTTTGGCAATACTCAATAGCTCATCCTTGGAAGCGACTTTGCAGCCAAGGCATATTGGGACGTCGACTTTGTTAACAAAAATAAGAAGGAATAGTAACCAGAGTGATAGAATGTACATTCCGGTTTTAAGCACAATTCCGACCTTAGGACTTGATGAGTGCATGTTGAATTCTACGTAGGGCCCGTCTTACCATTGTAAACTTGTTAACAGAGGAAAATCTCGCCAATTGTCACCAATATGCGCAGCTTTAGTATCTCTAACATACCGGTCGACGTACCGCCAGCAGATGAGCGAACAGGCCAGCAAGAGAAAGGCTTAACGGATGTCCGTGCGGCGCTCGTCGCGGATTCGCAATCTGCGAAATTTGTGAAGACACCGCAGGGTTCGCTCGACGACCCAACGCCAGCGGCCAAGCCGTTCGCGTGACTCGACGCCGTATCTCGCGATGCGTGCAGTAATGCCTCGCCAGCGCAGCCAGGCGCGGTGCGCTTGTAATACATAGGCACGGTTGGCGTGCAGTTTCCTTGGGCGTGTGCGAGCGCGGCCTGACAACCTTTTAATGGCCAGGGTTGCCTCAACGATCGGTACGGGCAGCAGTTGCGAATCGTGACCTTGCGGACCTGAGCTCTGGGCTACCAACGGCAAGCCACGCTGATTGACAAGGATATGGTGTTTTTAGCCAAGCTTACCCCGATCAGTTGGGTTCGGCCTGGTATGCTCGCCGCCCCGCGCCGAAGGCACGCTGGCGACATCAATACACGCTCGATCCCACGCGATCTGATCGTATTCACGGGTGCCGGCGCAGTATCGCCTCGTGGATACTCTTCCAGACACAGCCTGCGTCCATTCGTGCAGGCGACGCCAGCACGCCATTCCGCTACCGCACCCAAGCTCACGTGGCAGATACTCTCATGGTATTTCAGTCCTAGGGACGAACAGAATCCCGCTCAGTGTCGCCCGGTCACCGATCCCTAGTCGACCACCTTCCGGAGACAGGGGGCACGGGGAGGTGAGCTGCAATAAGGGACCAGAGTTCGTCGGAAATGAGTACTTTGGCCTTGGCATAAGTCCGCTAAGAACAGGCCGTCCATGTTAATGCCAGGACCGTGGCTGCGTACGGCTAAAATCGACCCGAAGCGGACCTGTTAGCGCCTACCGGAAATTCCTATCACCATTGATTACGCGTGCTTTCACTGCCCTTATGCCTTCGATGCGTTATGGTGAATATGATTTTCCCGATAACGTATCCTGCGAGCACGGTTGGCAAGATCACCAACAGCGCGAACGGGGGCATGAAGAACATGCCAAAACCGACTTCCGGCGAGCTCAAGACTCCCGTAGCGGTCCAGCCTACGACAGCCACGATCACTTCGCCCAAGAACGAGGCGAGGTATGCCTGACGAAACCAGCTAGCATATACGCAGATAAGGCAGGCAACTATCAGGCTCACCCGGCTATGCACAAAGGGGCCGAGCGCATATGCAGAATATGCTGCCGCTCCGTGGACAAACGAGTTATTGAAATTACGGAAGAGTTTCATCTGACTCCATGTATTTGCCGGTCGGCTGACGAAGGGCCGCTCCTAGCCGATACCGGATTTACCCAGAGTGGGCTTTCAGTAGCTCTCTTCGCTATTCCGGCGACCTGGAATCCTATCAAGAAGACTAAAATCAAGAGAAACAACTATTGCTCTGAGTAGGGATAGGTCGTTATTCACGAATTTGCGGATCGCGCAGAGAAAATCAAAGTCACACTGAGGGGCGCGAAATTTAAGCCAAGCGCGATCATCGTAAATATCATCTGAAAAAACCAATAGGCCAGCATTAACTAGATCGTCAGATAATTCTTTTAGCTCTGGCTTGTTCAAGTAGGTAATATCACCAACATAGCGAGGTTTGACGTACATTGACATATATTCAAAGTCGTGCTCCTGTCTCGCATGTTTTAGTAGGATCGCTAGAAATTCACGCATCTGAGGATAAGTTTGATCTCGCAAAACTGCAAACAGATTTTCAACGCCTTTAATTACCGCACGCTTTTCTTCTAAGTCTTCAGTGCCAATAAAAGTAACGAAATCGTTGGCATCTTTTGGCGGAATTCCTTCAATTGAGCTCAATCTCGAAAACAGGCTATCTGGCGGACTAATCGCTCGCACAATCCCGGGCAGCTGATCCCGTATGAGCTTACTGACGTCGGATGCATCGTAATGCACCCGTTCACGCTCAATATTCCAAATTAAGTCGTCAATATCCCATATGTCAAATCGAGTTTCCTCTCGAAGAATTTTTCTAAAGCTCTTAGCGTACTTCTTCTTTTGTGTTAAATTTAAAATGAGCAAGGTGTCATATTTTTTATGAAACTCATGCGCATAGAATCCAGTAATAGTTTCCTTTATTTTTTTTCTTGAGCTATCTGCTGTAACTTGAATTGAAATTCGGAAGGCATCGGAGGCTAAATCGATAACGGGATGGTTCTTTTGCCTGCGATTTAAATTTACTAACTCATAGCCGAGTGTAACATTCATTAAATCGCAAATGAAGTCTTCAGCCTCGGTGGCGATATCAGTTTTGTTAAGCTTGCAGTTTGACGCGATAACGTAGCGAAGAATGGACATGCAAACAACCACCTGTTGAAAAGCCTCAGCACTCGCGAAAATAATGCTCTCATCCTTGGAGAATTTATGTGTCTGGAATGACCGAACATCCCACAGCATTAAGAAAATAGTTGGTAGCTAGCTCTCTTCATAGCGCGCGGCAGCTTGCCGACAGCGCAACGCCAGATACGCCTAAATTATCATGGGTCGACTGGCTACTCCTAGCCGATCTCGGCCGTTCGATGTATTCACTCTACGTAAACCAACGTCGTCGTAACGAGCCGCTTTATCCGTTCGGAAATGTAGTATCTGAACCGCCAATAATTCAGCCGACGCACCTGGGCCTCAGCTTACGGCAGCGCTAAGACGTTTCCTGTTGGAAAATTGAATAGTGAATTTATCAATAGTCATGGCTATCCAATACTTGCTGCATGTTTGCACCTTCCCATGAGCCCGGTCGGGTGTTGGTCCTTACATTGTCAGCAAAAGAATCTATCTGGTGTCGTGCTCCTGCGGAGGTATGAGATCCTTTACCTGTTCTCGCTGCAATCGCGCCTTCACTTGTTCGACAAGTGCACGCTGCATTCTCCTCCGTTCGCTATCGAGCGGTAGCAATTCGTGGGCAAATCGTTCAACCTTTTCGGCAAGTTCGACATCGCCTTCGTGGCGCAGCGCCGTAGCATTACGCGCGAGTTCTTTCAACACATCGCGCCGGCGGGCCGCCATCGCAATTTCCCACGGCTTGGGTTGGGTGTCGCCCTTGCGCAGTTCGTCCACCGCTTCGGCGAAGCGTTGGGCTTCTGCAGTGGATACGTCGCCGCGCTCCCTGATGTGATACTCGGCGCTGCCTCGCCCCTTGAGCGACACACCGCGTTCCGCCCTGGAGGTAGCGTTCGCCTCGATTCCGAGCGCGCGTAGCTCGGCCGCGAATGATTCGCGCCATATCCGCAAGGTCGACTTGCGGATATGAAGGCGATGCCCGTCTTCGTCTTCGGCGCGCACGATCACATGCACATGCGGATGCGGGGGAGGATCATCGCTCGGGTCGGTCTCCAGCGTATGCAGCGCCATGATGTACTGGCGCCTGGCAAAGTGCTGCTGCGCGAAAGCCTGCACTGCCGCGAGCAGCTTGTCCGGGTCGGTCTTGGCCGGCATCGAAAAAATGATGTTGAAGGAATGGTGCAAGGCTGTACCACGGGTGTCATGGGCGCGTTGCAAATCGAGGTCCCAGGACGCATGCACCTTCTCGATACTGTCCTTGCCGCCAAGGTGCTCACCGTCTTGGTCAACCGTCATTAGCATCCCACGGCGAGAAATGTAGTTCATGTAGCGCAGCACGCCGGCACTCTTGGACCCACCGCCGGTGACTTTGATGACGACTTCTGGCACGCGCGCGACGGTGCGACGCAACCTATCCTTGGTCGATTGCCACCCGCTGTCAGCATTGCGCCATTGCACCTGTGGACGATAGACGAGCCGCCGCAAACCCGACTTGCGCCCGTCGCGCTCCGGGACGATTGCTAGCTTACTGGACATCGGTAACTCCCCAGGTTCGCAGGTTTGCATGCACCAGTTCCTTGACCACAGCGGTTTCGACATCGAGCAGCATCCGGATCAGTTCGAAGTCGAAGGCAGACAGGTCGGCGCGGTCGGGATCGATGTTCACCTTTTTTGCGATCTGGTTGACGTTGCGGCCGATATCCGCAAGCTGCCGGGCGACTTGCCGAACCGCGTTGACCTCGTCATGGCACAGCACCGGCCGCCGATCAATATGCGCATATAAGAGGTTCGCAAGGTAGGCGCTGCGATACCATCGCCGCTGCGCCGCCAGCCGTCCAAGCTCGTCATAATAGTAGGGTTCGAGGCGCACATGAACCAGCTCAGTCTTGGCGCCGGCATGCATGGCCCGATAGGCCTGCGCTGGCAATCCTGCATCCGCCGCCGTTTGCGCAGATCCGCCATTCTCGCCCCTGATGAAATCCGTTATCAACGCCCCGGCCAGACGCGACGTCGTCACTGACCTCGCCCGCGCAAGCGCATCGAATGCCTCCTTGATCTCGCCATCAACTCTCGCTCCGATCACTGCCATGACAGTTCTCCCGATCTCGTCAACGTTGAAAACCGGCTGCGCTTCCTGTACCTGCTCCGTTTGCA
>Ga0308160_10003286_pt1 | contig 18375 bp, 20 predicted proteins | sample PhyFR1_FD_201036 | JGI IMG/M metagenome (GOLD analysis project Ga0308160, IMG submission 201036) | Phyllosphere microbial communities from UC Gill Tract Community Farm, Albany, California, United States - DLSLF.R1 | ecosystem: Host-associated > Plants > Phyllosphere > Unclassified | place: USA...
ATGTCGTAGATCACTTTGTTAAATACTGTTATAGGCCCAGTTACTCCGCTGACAAGTAATGGTTGAGCTCCAAAGAAAGAGTAGATTGCTGCAGGGAGGAACTTCTATTAGCTCACACTTAATAAGGTAATAAGGAGACAAACGGTAGCAAGCAAGATTTCTTGGACACCGTATTGGCCGGTCGTCTCGATTAGGTCAAGGGCGAATGCGATTCCAGGCAAGATGTTTGCAAAGAAGATAAACTATCATTAGTCCCTTCCTTCTCACATTCCCTCCAGTCCGATATGACTTGAAGGGAAGGACACGGACGTACCCAGGTAGCAGGGACCACCCTATAATTCCAAGCATCCGTCCAATCACTCCCATAGTAAGGTAAGCGATTCCTTATATCGTTCCTCATTCCACTACCCCAAGATTTGATCCAGCGTATATACCACGCTTGCTTCCTCTTCCCACTCATATTCTCCTCATCTTTCCGCCGACTTGCTATACGGCTATTACTCCTGTTTCCTATTGTTGTTCCACTCTGATCTTCTGTAGTTCCATCTTCGATACCGTCCACAGACCTCCGATGGGTGGATTGTGATTGTGGTATTGTTGACATCTCGATTATCGAGATTAGAGCGCTAAGCTCTTATTTTTGGTTTAATCGTCTCCCGGATCGATTGCGATTAAAAGACGGCCTGCCAATCGTGTCTTACGACTTTAGAGTTGGCGTGGATGGGTCGCCGGAATGTCCAGTAATTCAAGGCGAGATTATATGTCACAGGATATATACCTGAAACAGCTCCACTTGACTAGTAATATACACAGTAAACAGTAAAAGTCGAATCGGTCGACATCATCATCTTTCCTGGCTAATTATCGAGAGGCTCCAGCGCCTTTACCATAACCGTAAACTACTCTTTGCCGTTGGCGTTTGCTTAATTTAATCGTAGTCGAAGCCGACGGGAAATGATGTAAGAAAAGTGGGATTTACAACTTGAAACCGGGTATAAGCGATCGCGAAGCTGTTAGTTACACCAAGCCAACAACTTGCCAAAGCTGTCTGCAACGGCACACGCAATGCACCATGCATGCTTCTCAACTTTAGGGAGGAGTGATCAGAGCGTTGGCCGGCTCCTCACCTGATTCGTCGCTTGTCTGGGCTCAAAGGCTTCGGGATTGCATCATTTACCTCCGCTAAGCTTGAAGCGCCGCTTGGCCGGCTGTGATGCACATCTTGTTGGGTAAGTCATAAGCCTAACCTGCATGTAAGACACTGCCAAGACATCATGGCGTATTGAATGTACTTCATATTCATTCAGGTCATAACATTTAACTGCTTGCTATACCGTTCCAACCGGGAGTTCCGACCTATGGCATATCTCCGAGCTTGAAGGCCTTGTCCTCCAATTCCTCCCTAGCGGGTTCTCCAACCTTCAATTCAGAGTACTTCCTAACGTTGAAAGCGACTCGGCCAGCGACTTTCTCAGCACCTTTCATTGGGGTGGGGTAGTACCTGTCATATCAGCGATCTATCTCGAACCCGCCGGAGGTATGGTGGAGGGGAGAAGGGGAGGACATACCATGCGATGTCCTTGTATTCCTTTCCATCGGCATCTTTGAAGTTGTAGTATGATGCGTCACCTACTATCAGCTTCTCCCCTATTCACCTAGCGATAACTATGTAAGGGCAGAATTGGACATACCTTTCCATCCGCAATGAGTGTGGGTATCACTCTCGGTGAACTTAGTTCGGTCTACGAAACCAGTCTCGGGGAAGTAGAGGCTAGGATCAGTACTTTGGTCATTCTCGGTCTGTACTCCTCATCTCGGCTCATAAGTGACGCATGAAGCGCTCATGAGAAAGAAGGGAAAGGGGGGGAGGAGGGTGAAGAGAAGGGAGAGAAGAGAAGAGATGACAAGACTTACTTTCCCTCGACAGTCTCGAGATCTGTGGTCATGCTCTGAATAAGAGGCTTGCCGTTTAGTGATACTGCTGTGAATCCGCTCATTGTTTATGTTGTTTGATTGATGGTGTGGTATGAAGTTAATGGTCAGCTAGTCAGAATATATATGCAAAGATTAATGATGATGTCACGATGAAACGTGATCGACTAGTGCGATCTAGTCTTGGTCAATCGCAATCGCAATCACCTTTCCATCCGAGTCTGCTCGGGACAGTTTTCGTAGATTGCAACGAAGTATCGTAGTGCGCGATATGTATATTCATGCAGATAGCTATAAACTAACAGCCTGAATTACATTTGATGAAAACCAAAAAGATGACCCAAAAGTAAATCGGATATTGTAATCCGCATCATCACTGTCCTATTCCCCTTTTTGTACCGAATACTAATACAATTTAATGGGAAGAACATCGATGAAAATGTGTTTTGGTCGTTGGTCGTGGTCGTTGTAGGTCGCTGTTTTATCGTATCAGAATAAAAGAGGTCGATCATATCGTAAAATCGTATCGTTTCATAAAATGTACAAGCTCATTTTCATATATATTTGCCTCTTCGTCGCCTCTATATTGTTGATTTCCTGGAAAACGTCCGTTCTTCCAATCATCTATCTATACTGCGTCCAGCGCATTCTATTGTGTTGTTTATTTGAATGCGGATTTATTTGTTGATTTTGTGAAAAGGGGGAGGAGCAGTAGGTTTGATGATGAAAAATGCTGAAAGAGACGTTTTTGTTTGTAGAGGCGAAAAGGCGTGTTGCGGAGAGAACTTGCTTGTTGATTTTGATGGGATACTGTTTGTTGTTGATATGAACATGAAATGAGAACCGAGAATTGAGAACTGAATCTAGTCGAATCGTGGTAACGAGGGTTGTCGGAAATAGGATGAGTCGGGAAGTCGATAACGAGGTTGGGTGAGAGAGAAGTGGTGATGTGAGGATAATGAGCTCGCGCTCATCATCTACATCTACCACCAGGAGGCACCGCCTGAAGCTGCGGGAGGGAATCCACCACCTCCACCACCACCAAATCCACCACTTCCTCCGAATCCACCTCCACCACCTCCGTAACCACCACCACCTCCTCCGTATCCACCTCCTCCATTTCGGGAGAATCCACCACCACCGCCACCTCGTCGAGCGTCACTTCCACCGGACCTGGCTCCACCTCGTCCTCGTCCTCGACCAGATGAGAATCCACCGTAAGATCGCTCAGAGCTGATGTCGACTAGCCACTGTGGGACATCCTGTGCTTTGGTCTCTTTGAGGAGTTCAAGAAGATCCTTGGCAACAGACATGTTGTTTCGGTTAAAGAAGGCAGTGGAGGTACCAGTGTTTCCTGCTCGACCAGTTCGACCGATTCGATGAGTGTACTCGGCGATATCAGAAGGTAGATCGTAGAGGATAACGTGGGTGACGTTGGGGATATCGAGACCTCGTGCAGCGACGGCAGTAGCGACGAGAATAGGAGCACGACCACTCTTGAAGGCATGCAAAGCGGCTTCTCGCTCTCGTTGGGTCCTGTCTCCGTGAATGGAGGTAGCGGCGTGTCGGTTTCCACAAAGGAAATCACAAATGTAGTCGGCGTTTCGTTTAGTCTCGACAAAGACAAGTACCAATCCACCTGATTCACCAGCGAGTAGGAGATCAAGGAGTAGTGACTTCTTGTCTTGGTCTTCGACGTATTCAACTCGTTGAGTGATGTTTTCGGAGGTTGATCCAACTCGACCAACCGATAGGAAGATGTAATCCTTCAAGAATGATCGTGCGAGAACTTGAATCTCTCGAGGGAAAGTAGCTGAAAACATGAGGGTTTGTCGGTCGTGGACACCGGGCATGTCGGCACCTTCGACAATCTGTCTGATTTGAGGTTCGAAACCCATGTCCAACATTCGATCAGCCTCATCAAGCACCAAGTACTTGATGTTGGCTAGCGAGATCTTTCCTCGATCAATCAAATCGACCAATCGACCAGGAGTTGCGGAAAGTAGATCACATCCTCGATCAAGTGCTCGGATTTGAGTTCCGATATCGGCACCACCGTAAACGACGGCAGGTCGGACCCAGGATCGGTAGGCGAATTTCCTAGCTTCCTCGTGAATTTGAGAAACAAGTTCTCGGGTAGGAGCAAGGATAAGGGCAGTGGGGTAGGCCTTTCGTCGACCGTAACCGTAATCGGCGGGGGGAGCCGACATGGGTCCTTGACCGAAAAGGGCGTTCAGGATGGGGAAGAGGAAACCGGCAGTTTTACCGGAACCAGTCTGGGCACAAGCCATGAGATCTCGTCCACCGGCGACAATGGGGATAGAGTATTTCTGAACGGGTGTAGGGGTCTTGTATCGTGCGAGCTCAATGTTGTCGAGAAGTGCGGCATCGATAGGAGGTTGGGCGTCGGCAAAGACAGTAACGGGTTCAGGGACATCGGTACCGGTAGCCTCGACGGGGATGTCGGCGTACTTGTCAAAGTTGATACCAGTTGCCTACGGGTTAGCTTGTACTTGCATTTCTTGATATGGGGACATACCTGATGAACACCATCGCCAGCTTCTCCAAAGAGTTCCAACTCCATCCTCTGGTTCCTCTGACCAACAACATGGCCATTCTTCCAAGTACCATATCCAGGAGGAGCAGATCCACCACCTCCACCGAATCCACCGCCACCTCCTCGGGGCTCGACTCGTGCTCGAGGAGCACCCCATCCAATATCAGCAGCAGCGGTAGAAGGAGGTCCACCGTTTCTGACTCCAGGAGGGACGTAAGCACCTCGAGGTTGAGGGGTGTGAGCAGGGGTAGGGAGTCCAGTAGGGGATTGTTGGTATCCTGGTCCGGCACCGTTTCCGTTTCCGTTCATGTGAGGAGGAGCGGCGTGAGATGGAGCAGCAGCTTGTCCTCGCATGTGAGGAGGAACGTAAGCGGGTCGTTGAGGGTTGAGCTTGATGCCGCCTATTTGTCAGCTATCTATTCCAACTTGATCTTTGATGCACGGGGGTAACTTACCAAACCTGGACTCGAGTCCAGTAGCGCCATTAGCATCTCCAATAGGTCCAGTAGTCATATTGTAATTTAATGTAAATTCGAGTGGCGAGACGTAAATGTCTTGGTCGTGTGGTAATGTAATTGACAAAGGATTAAATTTATAATCTCGTTAATCAAAAGTTGTTTGATTCGTCTTGTTGACTTTCTTTTCGATTCTAAAGAACTGAAAAGAGTGTGATTTTACGCGTCTATAAGGATACGTAAAAAGGGAGTAGTTGTTTTTGGGAGTGGGTATTATCTGTTTTAAGGATGATAAAGAGAGACAAAAGAAGTAGGGGAAAATTGAAAACTTCTAGCGTTGGCGTGGGGCCAATTCGCCACCCAAAGAAGGAATCATTACTATATTATATATGACGTGGTATTTTGAATACTGAAACACAAGATATAAATACTTCCGTCATCCCCTTGACGCGTCTCAGATTCAGTTACTCGCGCTCAAAGTCAAAGCTCAACACAAACCATCTACTTCAGATATACTATCAATCAATCTAACAACAATGGTAAGCTACTTCACCCAACTACACAAGGGTTATAGCTGATCAACAGTCCGCTGGAAACGCAGGTACGCGATTTGCCTGCTAATAACATATTTTGGGTACCACTAACACCCCAGAATACCGAGAAGCATTCGCCCTATTCGATAAAAGGGGTACAGGGCAGGTTCCCAGAGAATCCCTAGGTGAACTTCTGAGGTCATTAGGTCAGAACCCCACGCAGGCGGAGGTGAATGATCTCGAGAGGCAAGTTGGTGGTACTTGTACGTCTATTCCTGCTTGAATGAAGGTTAAACGTGGGGAGATGAGCTGATTGATAGTTGATTTCGAGACTTTCTTGAAGGTCCTTAACCGACCGGATGGTTGGAAACCAGCTGGAACTGCTGGTATGTCTTTCCACTTCTATCTCATATTCGTGCTCTGTGTGCTTTGACGAGGTTATGGTGGAGGAAGTGTGTATGAGGAAAAGGCTAACTAACAGATGAATTCATTAAAGGATTCCAAGTATTTGATAAAGTTGGAAACGGGTTCATCGGAGCTGGAGAACTGAGATATGTTCTTACTCAATTGGGAGAGAAAATGTCGGATGAAGAGGTTGATGAGTTGTTGAAGGGTTTCCCCGTGCAGTATGTCCACGTCCATTTCTACCCTCTCATCTCTCCTTCGTCGTGGTCGTTTTCTATCACATGATCCCCTATTTTTAACATTTGATGGATCATGATTGTCCACGCGCTGTGAATCGGGGAGCTAGGGCTGACAACCAGGGACGGTCAGATCAACTACCACTCCTTCGTCAGGTCTATCCTGGCTCAGTAGATGATTTCCCGGTCATGAGGTACGAGGATAGTGAGTGGAATGGGATCGGAAGGGATAGTAAAGTGCACACTGCACTATGTAATGTCAATTGACGAAACTCGACGATGTATATTACTTCAGTGGTCTAGCCTAGTCTGCGGATCAGGTGACTATAAGCGGAGAGCTATTGTCGGGTACGAAACAGCTCAAGATGGAGGCAGCTACATTGAGAACATGTTATGGAAGCTACAATGCGAACACTACAAATACAGATTATACGCTGATAGTCTGATTGACAACTCCCGTGTAGGGCCAGGACAGATTCCTTTTCTCCCCTTCCCAGATATTCCTTTGGCGTTCTCGCCCCAGCCTACCGGCTAGGCGCTGAGCGTCTCTCACACGACCCCCTCTTCAACCTTCAACCGCTCCCTACATACAAAACACCTCCCATCTTCCCTAAACCACCTCCTAGCACATTCCTCATGCCCCAAATGACCACAAACAGGTAATAGAACCCCCATTTCACCTTCCCGGAACTGGGCAAGGCAGATTGGACATTTCGTTACTCTAACCCCCAACAATGAAAGTTTGAGTTTGACTTTTCCTTCTTTTGTTGTTCGCCTGGATTCGACTGTTATAGGAGCCGGAAGGAGGGTAGAGAGTGCTTCAGAGGGAGCTGCGGGGGATTTCGCTGGTCCTAGGAATTGGGCTATATGGTTGAATCCCTGTTTGTCAGTACTGATGCGAAGTTTGGGACGGGATCAACTCACTTCATACTCCCTACCTGAACCTTCGAGCCTGGATACAAAAACGTCCAGGTCCGTATACTCCGCAACCCTTCTGACCCTAGGCGCGGGCCTACTTAGATCCATCTCGGAAGTCGATCTAGTCGGTGAAGTCAGACTTTCATCCTGATGCTCCCCATCATTAACATTATTCAAACTCAAAACCTCTTCCGAATGAGTCCTATCCAGTGGGTGATCAGAGACGACTCTAGCCCAAGATCGCCTCGGCGCAGGAGGAGCTGGTCTTGGTCCTCTCGGTTTTTGCGGCGATCTATCGAGTTTCCCAGAACTCAATCCGCGCCATATGGGTGGTTTGGGAGGTAGAGGGGCTATTGTGGATGTTGAAGTCTGAGAATGTTCACCATCGTAAAGTGACGAAGTAGTACTAGTAACCTCGGAGATTGCTCTGAATAATGGTGGTGGTTGAGGTGGTGGAGGGGGTGGTCGACGAGTAGGGATAGGTGGTGGTTGTTTACGAGTTGGTGAGCCTTCGAGATTAGGACGTCTGATAGATGGTCGAGGGGTTATTGGGGAAGTAGCAGTTTCCGCAATTGAAATCTTTTGACCACTCGTCCAATTTCTATCTCTGATAGGTGGAGGGGGAGGAGGTGGTTTCTTCTTGATGGCACCTGGAACATGAGTAATAGGTTGGTTTCGAGGTGGTAAAGGAGGTGGTGTCTTTTCCCGAATTTCTTCCTCGATAGATTGAAGTTGAAGTTGAGTCTTTAAATCCTCTACCAATTGGGCTTTTGAAGCTGCTTGAGAAGATGACTGGGGTAAACTGGCTTCTTGTTCTAGTAACTCCAACAACTCCGCATTTGCAGCTACCAGCCCCGGGATCTCGGGATGATGAGAAGTGTTGGAGAGGGAATCATGGTCGTAATCGGAGAAATCGATAAGTGGGCCAGAGGGTAATAACTCCCTTCTAACTATTGGCGGGATTCTCGGATCGGGCGGAAGCGGTTTCGACATTGAAGTCGATGTGAGTGGGGGTGGGGGACGGACATATTTCGCCAAGATCGATTCACGCCTTAACAAAGCAGCTTCTCGATGTGGTGGTATTACTTCAGTATCCCCACTTTTCGTGGTCTCGACCTCTTTCTGCTTGACCGGATTAAGGGGTGGATCACCAAGTCGTCTTCCTCCTAGTACCTTAAATCCATGATCTTCTGATCGACGATCACCTCTACTCCTCTTATCATTCGCGAAACTGTGTACCTCGGGCGCAGAAGCTCGATGGACGAATTGCCTGTCTGACTCCGTAGTTTGTGATTTCCCAAAATCGAATCGAGCAGCTGAAAATAATGGTGCGGCCACTACTTCACTAGGAGAGGCGGGTGTGAGAGTCTTGATGAGGCCTGAGGATGTGCGGCGAATCGCTTTTCCTCGAGTCAATTTCCGGGCAGGGGCTGATGTCGATGCCGGTTCTGTGCTGTTGGTCTCGTCGGATTCCGCGAGGGTCGATAGGGATCGATGAGCACCTGCGCTTGAAATGCTTGGTTTAGAGGACGGTTTGATAATCTCGGGTCCGGCTGCAGTCTCGACAGGAGTCTCGGTTGCACTCTTGCCGATTGCTGGAGGGATCGGTGCGATGGTCTCGGATTCCACCACAGGCTCGGCGAGTACAACTGGGCTAGACGCCGCAGGCAACACGCCTGCGCTTGAAATGGGTCGAGAAGTGGGCTTGATGATCTCGGGTTCCGCAACGGGGTCAGCAAGTTTGGTTGGGCTCGATGCCTCTGGCACTTCGCTTGTGCTTGGAATAGGTCGAGGAGTGGGCTCGATAATCTCTACATCGGTCACAGACTCAGCAGATTTGATCAGGCTCGATACCTCTTGGATTTCTGGGGACGTGGTGGAGTCGATTGGGGCAGGTTTTGTCTGTATGACGGTTTCAGGTGAACCGGGAGATTGAGCTTCTACTTGATTCGTCGTAATTGTTTTCGGAATGGCTTCCTCTTGCGTCGAGGATCCCACAGCCTCGTCCGTAGGTATGGTTGGCGTACCGAGGTCCTTGGCCGGTACGACTGGAGGTTCTGCGACCGCCGGGCTTGAGGCCGGTTTCACTACTGGAGACACCTCCACTATCACGCTTTCCGCAATATTGGGCTCGACCTGTGCGGCCTCTTCGTCGGCGGGAGTATCGATTGGCGGAGATTCAAGCGGAGTGGATGCAGTATGTTGAGGATCCGACGTTTCATTGGCGATGGTACCGGACTGCACAGTTGCATCCGCCGCTGGTCCTTCAGTAGGACTAGCCGCTTCCTCCGCTGGTTCTTCTGCCGGAATTTCAGCTTCCGACAATGGACTCGTATCCTCCCTAGCAGCCAGATTCCCAACTTCTCCAGTGCCAAGATCTTTACTTCCCCTCCTGGCAAACTCCCTCTGGACCCTCTCTTCCAATGAATAACCAGCTAATAAGTCTTCATTCCACATCCTCCTATCATTCCTATCCTCATCTTCATCCTCCACTGGTGCCTCGATCACCACGGGTACAATGACGGGTGATGAAGGGGCAGATTCATATCGTGTAGAAGTCCTCGATACCGGTCTGTTCTCGGGTTCTGGGCGGTTGGTCTCGGATTCGAGCGCTAGTGAAGGTACAGGAGGGGCAGTTGCTAGTTCGTAGCCTGGTGGAGGCGAGTTTGGTATTGGGGGTTGTTCTTGGGTAGTAAACGTTGGTGGGAGGCGGGATGAGGAGGATGTTGGGAATGGAAATGGAGGTGGGGGCTCATCATTCTCGGGTGGTACATCTGAATATCAGTCAATCTTCCTTTCTCGACCTGGAGGTACATACCGTCCCAGACGTTTAGCCTACGCATACTAGCACCTCTAGCTAGACCTATTGCCCTTCCTTCTTCCCTAGAACTAACAGTCAAGCGACGATTCAGACCTGCTCCCTCATCTTCTACCTCCCTCACAATTCTCCTCCGCCTCCTAGGGGCTGGAGTCGGATTTCTATCTTCCCCCTGACCTTGCACTTGAGTATCTGATTCCATAATCCGGCCTAAATGACCTAAAGAAGTCATACTTGCATTCCCATTCACATGTCCCTGACCAGTTTGTCGTAATCTATCAGTCCGCCTCCTCCCAGAGTCTGCTAGCCTTGAACTAGCCCCCGCTCTGACTGTTGGAGGAGCGAGTAAACCAGAAACGAACCTTTCCCCATCGTCCCTCCTCCTACTTGTAGATGGACCGGCATCTGTCCTCTGACTCTGTGAGGTGGTTGGCCTACGGTACGATGAGGGCAAAACGAGATTTGGATTGGAAGGTTGCTGTCTCGCTTGTGAGGAGAGTGGCCGTGGGGCTAGAGCTAGGTATGGCTGGGGGATTGGTCTATTCGGGTCGGGTGTGGTGGTGGGTTTAGCTTTTTTACGTTTAGCCTTTGGCGCTGCATTGTCAGACGATTGTCCATGCTGTTGAGGATATGTCATACCTGCAGTCTGTAGTTTGTCAGCGTTGTCAGGTATGTGAATCTTGGAATGGTGACTCACCCCTGCTCGAATGACTGGCTCCCGGCCAGACCGGCCTGAATCCATCTTTCCGTCCTACTATAGCACCTAGTTGCTCGCAAGCGATAAATAATATGTAGCAGGCATCGAATTACTCGCTGTGGACAGACTAAGGATGATGAGTCTACTGTGTGAGGCAGCAATGGTATAGGTGATGGCTCAAAAGTTGATTGAAAGGTATAGTAGCTGTACAATTACTCTTCCCGGTCGTTCAGGGGTATACGTCATACAATCGTTCATAACCGCCAAGGTCATGCTGGAATCGAAATCATACAACACAGCATCAGTCACATAGCTGCGACGTTTGAAGTACAAGCATTTGAGGGAGCATGATGAGGAAGCAGAAAGTTGATTGTAGTTTATGCATATATCCTCTTCATCCAAGATTCTCCATCATTTAACCTACTTCTTTCCCTCGTCAACCTTCTTCTGGGCGGCATCCTATTTATCAGTCAGGTGCCATACGTCTGGAATGGAAAAGACATACAACCTCAGCCTGAGCGGCCTTGAGCTTCTCCTGGGAAGCCTTGAGCTGTTCCTGTTCCCTCTTTCGGATGTATTGACCCTCCTCGGCCTGTTCTCGCTGGCTGTATTGTCAGCTTGACACTATGCACTGATGTGCGAGAAGAACTGGAGATGGACTGGGCGGAATTGGAAGGATGACATGGAGATGTAGGGAGAAATGGACTGGGACTTACGAGAATCCCTTGGAGGATCCGGTGGCTCCTTCTGGTCGGGAGTCGGAGTAGTTTCGGGCAGCCATCTGTTGATCAGCGTGGTCCGTGTCGAAGCAGGGTTTGATCAAGCGCATGGATGGAGTATGAAGAGAAGGAGGGGCTGCAATGGAGAATTATGGGCGGTGACCCATTCGGCCCGTTGACCTGGCCTGCCCGGTCAGGGGGACGGGGCTGAACCCGTACCTCCCGGTCTGAGGTTGCACACATCGTCTCGAGCTATCGAGGGGGTAGCGATGGTAGTGTGGATGGACAGTCATATCCCGACCATCTCAGATTACAGGGGTGCCCGGCCATCCGAGGGAAACAACCGGCCATCGTTGTGATACGAAATACAGAGGTGGACTTACGGCAGGAGCTCGTAGAGAGACTCGGGCAGATCTAGTAGCTCGGATAACGTTCATCATTGTATTTGATTGTAGGTGTTGTTGATAGTAGTGGTGGTAGTGGTAAAGTAGTGATTGAATGAGGTACTCGTACTCGAGTATCCATGCTGTTCGGCAAGCGACCAGCGTCATTGGGTGCAGTTTAAAATTAACACGTCATTCTAATCTATAAGTGGAGGTGAATCAACTGTATCCTGTTACGGCGTGCATATCTACCCATAAAGCATTACCATCTACGTCCCTGCGTCGGTCATCGATCATACGACCTCACCGCACGTCATCTGGAATCAAGCGGGAAGTAGCAAGATGTCGACCTTCTACTCGAACCCTTCGCCCTCAAAGGCTACTACAAGTACAAAGAGACCTTATGAGAGTACGACACCATCCAACCTCGGTACACCTCGCGACTCGAGTACGAACGGGGGAAGATCACCTGGAGCAAATAAGAAGCCCCGAGCAAGTGAAGAGGGCAAGGATATAGGGAAAGGAGGACAGTGGATGATTGCAAAGCTCGACGAGCTGCAGAGGATGTATAAAGAGGTTTTATTGGCTGCTACTGCTGTTATTCAGTATCAGACTTATGCTCTACGCTTGTGAGTCCTTTTGTTCATTCATGTTGAGGAGACCTGATATGGTAGAGGTCGAAAGTCTCGTGCGCTACCTGTACATCTTCAGCGACGGGTCAAGATTGCATGGGGAAACTTTGAAGCTACGCGCCGGCATGTACAGGCTTATATGGTAGGCTCGCTGCTCGTTGCCACAAGGGTCTCAAGCTGATGGGCAGAACGAGGCAGCAGCAGATGCATCCACCCCATCTTCAAAACACCTGACCATCCCAGTCCCCCTCCCACCTTCAACAACACTATCAATACCACAAGGTTTACCCTCAACAGCCCCACTTGCTTCCCCAATCCCACTATCAGCTTCCACAATGCTCCCCTTTTCAGAACCTCCCACTTCCAAGACTGAGGTCAAGAATGAATTCGAATTCAATACTCTCCCTACATTACCTGGTAACAATGGTCTGGATCTTGGGAATATGAACATGAGTGATTTCGCAGCCATGATGGCGAATAACGGATTCGATTATTCGACAATACCACAGACTACAACTCAGAACAACAACCAACCAACCCCTTCAATGTCGATGCAAATGTCGACCAATTCTGCCCCTAACAATCGGGAGCAATCTGATACAGATCGCCTATTAGCTCAATTAGGCGCATTCACAGGTCCAGATACTACTCAGAATCAACCTCAGCAATCGACTACTGTGGTGAATAACGATGAAGTTGATGCTTTACTCGCTTCGTTGAACGATGGGAATGTGGGTGGGGGGGATTATTCGAATTTCGATTTTGGGGATATAGATCTTGGGAGTTTGGGGGATATGTCGGGGTTGTTTGGTACGACGACGATACCGGATGTTTCAAGTACGCAACCGCAGTCGCAACCGCAAATACAATCGCAGCCGGGTGGTCAACAAGCAATCACACTCAATGCGAACACAGATGCGAATTCGAATACCAACATGCCTAATACAAACACTATGCTAAATACCAACACTATGCCAAGCAGCAATCCCATGGTACCAAACACCCAGCCCCAGGTCTCATCTCAACCACAATCGCAGCCGCAACAACAAAGTCAATCTCAACCACAACCACAACCACAAATCCAACCGCAACAACAACAACCTCAAACACAACCAATACCTGCGCCAGTCAAACAAGAACCTCCAAATCCCACCACCACTTTGCCAACAACAGATCCAAACCTCGATATGAGTCACGTATTTGATGATTCTCAAGCTATTGATCTTGATGATTTCAATTTCGGAGATGGCGATGGAGAGGAGGGAGGGATTGATCTGACGGGGGATGAGTTTGAGAATCTGCTGGCTGCTTTCAATTAGGTGGACAGTTGTATCCTTCTAGAAAATGGGACGGCGCCCACCGAATCTTGAGTTTCGATGAAGCGTTGTATCTCTACGATAGTCTTCACACTTGCTCTTCCTCGTGATGCCAAAGTCAACTCACCACCCCTGAAAGCTATAATTGCAGCTGTGTCCTCGCGCTCGATAGGTGCGAAACGCATCCGCGGCCCCGTCAGGCACTCGATCATGGATTTCCGGGAATCTCGAGATGAGCGCGCTGTATTCCAGCTTCAGCCGTAGCTCTCATGGCAGTCTGCTCGGATCGTCATCAAGGCTGCATACATGATACCGATCCGCGGTGGAAGCGTCAGCATGTGGATTTCGATGAACGAATCACCTGATCCATATAAGACAGTTGATCGTTTGCCGAAACGATGCTCTTGCGTTCACTCGGCAATCCGCCCTCCTTATTGACACCTCACCGAAACGCAAGCACAATTCCCGCATTCCCTCCCCCTTCCTCACCTTATCTGAGAATAAAACATACAGTTCACCAATCATGCGGGTCATCGTGCTTGGAGGTACCGGACAAGTGGGGCGGGGCGCCGTGAAAGTTTCTGTGATGCGCAAAGAGTATTCGATGGGTGAGTTCTGCCTGACTACCTCAGAGGTCAGATACAGGCAGCTGACAACTTGATAGTAACGAAGTATGGAAGACGATTCCTTGATTTGTCGCCCTCTCCTAAGCGTACAACACGTCAATGCGATTTTGAAGCTTTGGACGCGGTCGATATCCAATCTACCAAGGCTGATACCATTTTGATTGCCCTGGGTACGAACCGGAAGAACGCCGGGTCGGCCGAGGTGTTCAAGAAAGTGGATCAAGGTTATGTACGTACCGGAATGTCTTGCGCTGACGAGTGCAGGTGGTCGATTTTGCGAAAGCGGCTCGGAACCAGGATATTGCCCAGAGACTAGTCTACTGCTCTGCTTGGGGTGCTAATCCGTCCTCTTCCGGATTGTATTTGAAGAGTAAAGGCGAAACTGAACGAAGATTGAGCGGATTAGGCTACGAAACAATAATATGCCGGGTGAGTTGTTGTATCAGATGTCGAGTTATGGCTGATGATGATAGCCAGCTTACTTGACGGAAGTGGATCGCGCCAAGAAACCCTATGAATTTATCGCTCCATTCTTTATGGCTGTTTTGAGTGTTTTTGGCGTCTCGTCGACCATCACTGTCGCTCAGGTAGGCAGGGCCATGGCAAAGGCTGGAGTATTAGGAATTCAAGGTCTCAGGGACAAGCAATTAGGGGAGCAGAAGGGCAGCGCTCTGTATCTGTACAACAGCCATCTCCTCGAGCTGGCCGGTACTCCTTTGTAAGCGCAACTTATATATATGTTTTCATCCTTTCAACAGCTTGGCTTGAGTTCAACTCCGCTACGCATTATTCTATAAGAGGTAACCTTGACCTCCGTGCCCTTCTTGTTATACTTATCATTGATTTGTTCCCATCGCTCCACCTCCTTCATCAACACTCGCTTTCTTACCTGATACAGGTCGAATCCATTTATTACTCTCTCCCTTATCAGTACCCAAATCACACTACATACATCGCCTCATCATGGCCTCTCATTCGCAAACGGAAGAGGAAGAGAAGGAAACGAAGAAGGAATACAGCGCTCGACGTACTGCAAAATTGCGACAAACTCTGGAACACTCAAACAAAACACGCCTTGTGCCGAAGCCGTCTGTGGACCCAGTCCCGGAGTCGTCGGTCTCGCCACTGAGCCAGCGTCGAGTGGTTTCAAGTCTGCGGACCATGAGACGGGCGCTCGAGTCATGCCTCGCCTGCAGAACCCAATCCGAGGCAACCGGAGAACACTCATAGTGCGACGGCGATGCCACTGTTGTCAGTTGTGGACTTCGCCCACTGTGGGAAGCCTCCCTGCAGTCCGGAGCAGGTGAAGAGTCCAATTCACAATCACATAATGTGACTACGACGACCTCCACGATTCCTAACACTGCGGTCTCGATGCCCAGGCTGTCACCCTCGGCCACCGCTTCCGGCCGACCATCTGAAGCAGAATTGAATGAATACGCAAGGGAGACTCGGAGGATGATTTGAGTATGGGAAGAACAGGCTAAAGTCGAAGAAGCGTCAGCAGCGGAGTTCAAGTCAAGCTTCGAACCGGGAGTGTTCGCTGGCATAAGGGATGATTATATGGTGGGGGAATCGCCGTAATTCCCCGTCGGCATGGTTTGGTAAGGATGCCGTCAGTAAAGTTACATATCAGTATGGGTTGTCAATATGCAGAAGAAAATCCCCGAGAACCCACCATACTGATCATGATCGTTACATCACACTATACTCCCTCTTTGTTCACATTACCAACTTGTTCAGACATCACTACTCATCCTATTACTCATATCCGCTACTCCATGATCAACAAATCCGACCGACTGGAGTCGAGACGATTACGCCATCTCGTCATCTCCACTGTCAAACAAGAAGTTTGCAGCTAATTCTTCGTTCTTATCGCAGAGCATGTAGGCCTGCAGAACCATTTGTCGGTCAAATCCGAGAGCCTCGAGCTGGTTGTCAGTCGAGTTCGAGGTACGATAGCAACGACACGACAGGAGGGCTGGCGGGGATGAGGAAAACATGGAAGGGCTGGCGATGTTGAGATGGAGATGGGAGAAGGGATTAGTGATGGCTGGAAGGAAAACACTTACCCTCTCAACAGCAGCAGCATCCGCCTCTGTCAAATCCACATGCATAACCTGAGGACCAAGGAAATCATCCTCTCCCTCTCCCTCACCAGCAGCTCCGGCACCTAAAAGGTCGTATAGAGCTTGTGGGTTCTGGTTAATGAGTTGAGCGAGTTGCGGGTTGGAAGTAGCGATTTGTTGCATTAGAGGCTGGATGAGTGCTGGGTTCTCCTGAACCATCTGATTGTCAGTTCATGACGGCGAAAGTGAGCCATCTAGCTGACCTGTCTGAGTTGTTGCATTTGAGGGGATTGAGCGAGTTGTTCGAGCATGCCACCGTCGAGTCCTCCGCCTGCGGCACCGGCAGCGGCACCAGGTGCACCAGCAGCAGGTCCTCCTCGATCTCGGTTCACTGGAGGTCAGCTTGGTCTTGTCAGGGCCAGAATGCACGCACTAGCAGCTTCAGCAGCCTGCAAGTCAGCTAAAGTTCTAACCAAGATTTCGAAAACTTACGGCGAACAGATTGTCAGAGGCGGAACCAGCAGAAGCGGCCGGTGCTGGAGCAGCAGCTGGCGCAGCGGGGGCAGCAGGAGTAGCAGCAGGAGCGGCAGCGGGCGCGGAAGGTGCAGCTGGGGCAGCGCCCTGATATTAGCTTATCCTCCTTGCTTCCAAATATGACTTACTTGAGCCGGACGACCTAATCCCTCAGTCTCTGGGATATCTCCCTATTCATCAGCTTTACCGCTTGAGGAAGTGGGGACAAGCTTACATTCATCAAGTACTCGACAGCCCTATCTGGGTTGTTATAGCTCGCCTTCATTGCTTTCATTACTAGATCCCTCTCGAATCCCATTTCCGTCATTGATGATATCGCAGATTGTAGTTCTGGGCCGGAGACTATCATCAGCCATCTGTCTAGGTTCGATAAGTGAAAGGGAGGGGACATACGGAAAGAACCTCCTCCGAAACCTGGTCCTGATCCTGTTGATGCTGGGGCGGATTCAGTGGTGGCAGGGGCAGATTCAGTAGCTGGAGCTGATTCAGCGGCGGGAGCAGCGGGCGCGGGGGTAGAAGTGGATGCTGCTGGAGTGGGTTCGGCGGCGGCAGCGGGAGCGGGGGCGGGTGTCGGTGCAGGTGCGGCCTTTTTGGGCTAATTTGTCAGCTCTATCCACCCAAGTCGAAAACTCGAAAACAAAGCTACCTTTGATACCATGACGACTAGGAAATCCTTTTCCTTGATATTGAGGGAATCGACATTTGCGGTATCGCTTAGGATCTTTCCTACTTCATCAGCTCTGTTCAGTCGAGAATACATAGCAGAGACATACCAGAGTAGATAAGCTTCTGGTTCTCTACTGGGAAAGTCTGTGATTCTTGGATCTTCTTCTTGAGATCTCCGACCTTGTTATTAGATACGCGACACGACCTATGTCCTCTTCAGCTTACGGTCTCTGAGCCCTCTGCCTCAAGGGAGAATAACTACCTCGTCAGCTTCATACTCGCCCGATCACTCCCTAGCTTACCTTGTTCTGTACAGTCTTGAAATTGATCTTGACCATTGTGTATATGCTGGAGAATATGATAGAGATAACTGTCGTCGCTGACGATGCTCCAACCACAGAGAGTGGAGGTGATATATCTTATTACATCCCCCCCTTCATGTAGTGACACGGAAGTATCCGATCTCCCATCAACTGCCACACGATACACCAAATTCTTCGGTAATATCTCTTTATACTATAATCCCGCTCCTCCTCCCTGCTCGCTGCCACCCAATAACGAAAACCTAAGATTCCTCTATCCATAAAGATTCTTGTAAGTAACCCCTTGACGCTTCATACGTACAGTCACTTATATAGTAGTAACGATGTCGTCCTCTTCTTCCAACAAGATCAGAGCGTTCGAGCTTCAGTCCAAGTGCGTCAAATCTTTCGCCAATATAAGGAGATGTTTGAAAGGAAACTAATGGATAGGAACAAGCAGGACCTCATGACTCAGCTCAACGAGCTCAAGACTGAGCTTGCTTCTTTGAGGGTTCAGAAGATCGCCGGTGGATCCGCTTCCAAGTTGACCAAGATGTAAGTCGAATGCGAGCGG
>Ga0308160_10003288_pt1 | contig 18366 bp, 16 predicted proteins | sample PhyFR1_FD_201036 | JGI IMG/M metagenome (GOLD analysis project Ga0308160, IMG submission 201036) | Phyllosphere microbial communities from UC Gill Tract Community Farm, Albany, California, United States - DLSLF.R1 | ecosystem: Host-associated > Plants > Phyllosphere > Unclassified | place: USA...
TTGACGTGGGATGGACAGAGGCTGAGCAGATGCTCCCACGAATCGATGGGCACAGCGGGCGATGAGTACTCGAGTGTTGATGATGCGTATGAGAGTGAGGTTACCGGAGGACCAGGATCGTCTGGTATAGCAACGAAGCCTGGAGATCGGGGGCAACCCTGCCATGCGGATCGCGTATCATAACGTTACGCATAATGTATATTATGTTAAATTAAAAGATTAGCTTCCACATTCTTCTACCGTCCAATGTCACTAACCTCCGGTCACGTTTGCACAAAACCCCGTTTCTCGCAAAATCAGGAATTTGAAAGCTCATCCTCCTCTCTGCTACACGTATACGTATCGCCCAAAGATTCTAGCTTGCTGGTTCCACTATGACGCGGCCGTTCATCCCATTTCCGATCTTCCCATCGTACGACCATTGGCAGCCCAACCAAGTAAAACGGTTCCCGGTCAATGCTTACGTCTCAGCCCGCCTGAACGAAGTTGACGAGTTGTGCCTTCCATTCATCAATGCTTGGTACGCTGATCGGTACCTGAACTGGATTGCTCATAGTTGGAGTCCACAGATGCCACACCTTCAGTACTACAAGACTACAAGACCATCAACGGTTTGGAAAAGATGCTCAACTGGAGTTTCGCGAACAACCTCTCGTTGCTGGACTGGACGGACGCTGACTTCAGAGACTATGTGGGCTTTGTCCAAACCCCTGACAGTGACTGGGCCAGTCCTAGCATTCAGCCGCGGTTCCTGGTCAGCCCCGGCAAGGACTACCACGATTACCCTATAAATCCTGAATGGAAACTATTCCATATCGCCCGTGCCTCGAAGTCCAGCGACCCCATAGACAGGAATGTTTGGAAGCGTGAGATCAGGAGCGTCACGCAGTTCATGGATTTCTACTTGAAGGACGTGTCTGCCATGAGGCCAAACGTCGCCGCTGCCGAGCTGGACTGGCTGTCCTTTGAGGAACCACAGGCTCGAGGCTCCATTTCTGATGTGGTGATGGAGTGGATTTTCGAGACGCTGCCGAACCTGCTTAGTCCCCATAACTCACACCTGATCGAAATGTACCTGACGATCTCCAGGCATACGGTCAGACCAATGTGGCAAGTGCTGGGTACCCGACCAGTTCATGCTTAATGAGCGTGGCAACTGGCTGGAAATCCATCCCAAGAATGGCTCCACGGTTCCCTTGCCACCTGTTTCCGAGGGAGGATTCGGTGGGTGTACACGATCTCAAAGGTCTCTGGCTCATCACATGCTCGATCAGGCAGAACCTCGCGGATATGGCGTTGGCGTCGGATAATCCGGATATTGTCGAGGCTGCTAGTGAGATCAGGCGTTTGACGACAGCCCTTGTCTCGAATCGGCCTGTCTCCGAAACCTAGGCTGGGCAAGGATTTGGGGAACCCGTTCCTAATGCTGCCTGTTGGGATTGAAAGCGTGGCTCTCCGAGCTCGGCTGTCGTAAACCAAGCCGCCCGCTAGACGCGCGTTCCGGCCCTGTCGGCGTCCTTCCTCACGCATGCGCGCTCCGCCTGCTTGGAATACGCGCAGGGTGCTGGATAAACGGGTGGACTTCAAAAGGGGGCGCGGATACGTCACTACCCTCCCCTTATGCCCTGATTCCAGCTCAGCCATGCCGAGCCACTCAGGTGGAGTAATTGGCTTCCGCCTCCCATGCATCGACGGGTTGGCTATGAAGCTTCCAGAAATGCTCCGCGACCGCATTTACTAATAACAGCAAAAGCCACACGAACTCCGATGTCCTCGACGGAGCAATCCACACGAGTCAGCCCTCTGAATTACCTGAGATTTCCAGCGAGACTTTCAAAGAAGCGCCCTTCTTGATAGTCAAAAAAGCGTTTGCGAACGCTTTGACGGCGTGCGCCGACGACAAGGGGTTGAGATCGCGTTCCCCTTCTCAAGCCGCAATGGCATGAGTACCTGGATTGATGATGAACGCTTTACCCTAGTTCAGGGCGTGGTAAAAGGTCTGGCTGCACGAGGCTCCGCACTGATGAACGCCTTGGCGGGCCCAACGGAAGACTACTGGGTCAACCAAGCTCGGGACACGCTTGCCTGGAACCTGACTCAGGCCAAGGCATATCTGCGGGTCACTGCGCTGGATCGAGCGAAGACACAGCTCGATGGGGCAGAGCTAAAACTCGAAGGCTCGGTCATCCTTGAGCGCGCTGAATATTGGCGACTACGTGGCAACTGGCAGGTTCAAACAGGAGATAATTAAGCGGCGGTCTCCTCCTACCAGAACGCGTATGAGGTAACGCCGCTACCCAAGTTCCGAGCAGCCCAGGTCGAAGCAGAGATCCGCATCTGTAGTGGTCAACTGATCCCGGACACTGAATTAAATTTTTCCTCAGCAACCGCAGGCGCTAACCCTTCGTTGAACTGATGCGGTCGCCGCCAGTTGTAGCGCTCCATCAGGAACCGGCCAATATCCTGTTGCGCTAGCGAAGCGCTCATGTAGCACCGTCGGTATCCATTCAGTTTTGAGGCTGCGAAATAGCCGCTCCATTGGCGCGTTATCGTGGCAGTTGCCGCACCGACTCATGCTCTGTGTGAAGCGGTATCGCCATAGTCTCTGGCGGAAACTCCGGCTGCCGTATTGACTGCCTTGATCACTGTGAAACAGCACATTCTGAGGCCGGCCACGCTGCTCATAGGCCATGTCCAGCGCTTTGATCACCAGGTCGGCGTCGGGCTTGGCCGAGAACCCCCAGCCCACAACCCGGCGCGCATAAAGATCGATTACCGCCGCTAGATAGTGCCACCGACCTTCGGCCCAAACGTACGTGATGTCACCGCACCAAACCTTGTCGGGGGACGCCACTCTGAACCCTCGATCAAGCACGTTCGGGATATCAGGCCGCTTCACGGTCGCCTTTTTATAGGCATGGGAACCCGGCTGTTTGCTGATCAAGTTCATCTCTCGCATCAACTTGCGTACCTTGAATCGCCCGATCTGCATGCCGGCCTCTTTCATCATCAGCATGATGCTCCTGCTGCCCGCAGCGCTTCGGCTTTGCGTAACCAGCTCGTTCACGCGGCAGCGCAAGACTACCCGTTCGGCATCTGGATACCGACCTTTCCGGCAGTACGCTTAGTAGCACGATCGGGTTACTTCAAATACCGAGCACAACAGATCAATCGGCTCTTGAGCCCGAAGTTGATAGATTAACGCGAACGCTCGTGTTCCTCGGCCATCAAGAGCGCGGCGGCCTTTTTTTAGGATGGATTTTTCCCGTTCCAGCCGATTAATACGAGCTTCGAGTTCCTAGATTCTTTGCTGCTCAGGCGTTAGGGCTTTGCTGGTCGGAGTAACACCGCCACGTTCCTGCTGGAATTGGTTCACCCAACGACGCGAGGCCGACTCAACAAGCCCAAGCGAACGGGCTGCTTCGGTATGGCTGTAGCCTTGGTCAAGCACCAGGCACGCCGCCTCGCGCTTGAATTCAGGGGTAAAGGTACGACGTTGCTTGGTCATCAGACACCTCTCTGTGGCGAGCATTCTCGCCTAAATGGGTGTCCGGGGTTAGTAGACCATTATAGTGACAGGCTAGGCGTAGTAGTGCTACACCTCAAAATTCCATCACGAAAGATAGCATTATGCTACCGAGCTAGCCTAGTATTGGGTTTCGCGTAGGGAGGCGCTGAGGCACACGCATTCGATAGCTCCACCCGCGCACTCATTCAGACATTGGTGCCGGAGATTTTGTTAATGGCTTTCGATGCATCACCCTCTTGGAGTGGCTTCAACTACCAGGGAAAAGTAGCGCTTTATTATGCCTTAGTCCTGATAAACAAAGAAACTCCCGACACAGATCTCTCAGCATATAGCCTTATGCTTGAGTCAACAGAAGACTTTGAAATCAAGAGAAATGACGAATCGATCTCAATTCATCAAGTGAAGGCTTACAACAAGAGTACCTTCGAGAAATACTCAAATGCGCTAATCGAAATTACTCTTGAGCTCTACAAGCAGCCAACCGTCTTCGGCTTCGTCCACACTTGGAAGGTCATCAACAACAGACCCAACTTCACTTCTTTGATCGACTCCATAAAAAATGACCTAATCCTCATTTGTAATGAGTACCAAGATAGCGCTGACAAAGTCGCCACTACCATAGGGAACGCGGCTTCAGACTCGAAGAAAATAACAAAAATCTCAGCGATACTACGTTACGCATTTCCTGCTAAGTCGGCGGATGAACTGTACGCCATTTTGGAGGAGATTCTTATCGAAAAAAATGATGCCCTGAGCAGGATTGCGAGCTATGAGTATGACGATAAGAAGAAATACTGCGACCTAGACGACATCAACAAAAAAATAAAAAATCAAATCAGTCTTGCCTTTCAAGCTCGCAAAAAAATCGTTACCGACGATCATCTTGACAAGGCCTTTCACCACTACCTCGGAATGATCGACAGGCATATTATCGATCGCCACAAAACAAAAGCCGAAGAAAATAAACTTTCGATACGAATCGATGCGCTGATTCTCGTACTAGAGACCGACTTGGAAGACATCAGCAAGGACTATCTTGCATACAAGTTCAAGGAAAGATTCTCATATCAAGTCGATCAATACATGAGTGACGAAGTAGATTACCCTGACGCAGGCAATGATCAACCTTGTAACCTTCAGGCTGCTTGCGCCATTTTGCTTGCATTACACCCTCGTGTGCTCTGGGAGCATTATCGAAGCTTTTCACCCCATTTGCTCCTGGATGATGCAAGTAACACAAATAACGCTTTCACTTATAACGATGAGGGCATACGTCTCTACCTGCTCAAGATTCTACACTCGGTGGACATCGCTAGCTCTGCACCAAACGCGGCACGCTATCTGTTCGCCTATCGTTCCAGCACACCCCCATTCCAAAACTTCCTTCCCACCACTATTACAAGCAATGGACGGTTTGATTTAACCTCAAAGCAGATGCACTCGAACCCTTGCTTATCCGAACTCTTATACGAAATTGAAAACTTGATTCACTGCGGAGAAATAGATCACATCTTCTACCCGGATGCTGAAAAAAATACCGAAGCGCCAATAGAGATTGATGCTGATCAACGCTTGAAAAGAACAGAGACATTCAAAAGCATTAGCGTTATTCCACTTAATAAAGCCAAGATTAAGCTAGCCAAATGATAAATCTGATAAATAACATCATTTCTAACAATGGCTATCAACGGATTGACCTCGATCTCGATGAGCCGGGTTTTATGATCACGCTTTTTAAAGCTAGTGACGAAAACAAGCAAGAATACTTCGTCTCGCTCCGAGCCGAGGAGCAAGACAATAAAGTGGCCATGCTGCTTTTGGAAGAAAAAGCTCAAACTATTTTTGAAAAAATTCGAAACTCAGGCAAAACTGAACGCTTCTTTGAAAAGAACTGCACGATGATTGTGTGCCATGAAGCGATAAAAATCAGTAAAGAAACAATATTTTCTTTGGAAGAAGACCCCTACAACTTCAAGAAAAATGTCCTAACCTACTCCACGGGTGAACTATTAGCATTGCAGACCTATGTTTCAAGCAACGGGCTTGAAGAGATAACCAACGATGTAATCAATAATATCTTGAATGCTAATGGGGGCAAAAATTTCATAGAATTCAAGCAAAGCTCCACAAAGGGCCTATACTCTATAGTTCTTAAGACCATCCTCAAACTACCCTTCCTAATCTACACTCCCCAAGAGCAAAAGCTTAGCAATCTTGCATTAGACATTGAAAGCAACCTTACACCTAGAATTAGTTCAATCTACAAAGAAATCCTTTCCAGAGAAACCGAATGGAATGATGAGAATATATTAGATGAGGTGATGAAAATCTGGAGTGTCGAGCTATGATATTCTTGACCAAGATTACGTTGGTAAATTTTAAAATTTTCGGCGGCGAACCTTACTCTATTGATTTCGAAGGGAACAAGCTGATCCTGCTGGATGGACCGAATGGATATGGTAAAACTTCGGTATTCGATGCCGTCGAATTAGCGCTAACTGGAAATATCAGCAGACTCATCACCCTGGATAACCGCCAAAACCCTGCAGACATCGTTGTAGCACACAAAAATGCCTCTTCGGTTGAAATATTGTTAGAATTCAAAGACGAAAACTCCAACACAAGAATTTTTCAACGAAAACTCAAAAGCAATATTACCGGCCCCTCGAAGCGAATAGCGAGATTCGCAGAACTATGGGAGTTCAATGAGATCATCGATGGCAGTGCCGTGCCGACAAAAAAAAATGTTCTTGAACAATTTTTTGACAGCAAAGATTTTGCCAGAGACTTTTTGCTATTCCATTATGTGCAGCAAGAAGAAACGTCAAGATTCTTAAAAACAAACAATGAAACTCAGCGTGCAACTGAGCTTGCGCAGCTTTTTGGAGACACGCGTGAAGCTGACGAAAACCTAGAAAAACTTACCACCGCACAAAAAAAAATCAACGCCGCTAAAAAGGCAATAACCAATCGAATCTCTGAACTTCAGCGCCTACACCATCTCGATCCCGAGTTGGCAATCACAACTGAGCCGACAGAGTCGCATCAGTATGCGTTCCCTTGGCTGTCCGAGAACAACACCTCCCCTTATTGGGATTTTGAAATAATAGTCGAACTGACCGAACAAAGGCTGAGCGCATCTCTCGCCGAAATTGAAACCATAAAATGGCTAGTCAGCCACAGTGACTTCTACTTAAGAAATCGCCATTATCAGTCAGCATTGCACCAACGCAACCTGCTTGAGCTTTACGTAGGCTATGCTAACACACACCTGAACTACCATGGCTATCAAGAATATAGCAAGACCTATCAAGAAGTTAAGAATTCATATGATATCCTTCAACAGGAAGACATTAGCGACATACTTAAAAACTCCCGCTTAGAAAATCTTTACACTGCGCTCAAGCTACCTGGTAGAGCTGAGTTCCGTGATGCCTTGATATCACTCAACACCTTAATTTCAAAAAACAAGGGCGTAAGTTCAGTCTACACCGAAATCCTGAACCTCCACTCCAAACTGTCTCCCGCTTTAGACGTCACCCCTACCGAAACTTCATGCTTCTTCTGTGGCTACGACCATAACACTCACGACGCATTGAAAGCAGCTGTCGAAAAACATGGCGATTTACTCCGTAGTGAGCTTTCAGATAAAGATAAAGCAACCGTAGATGCTCGGGAAAATTTCTCCAAGCGCCATCTAGCAGATTTGCTCAACGCCTGCAAGGTCTACTTAGAAATAAATGTAGAGCCGAGCCAGACTGACCTGAACAAACTGGCAGAGGCATTTGCATCTAAAGATCGCTTAGAAAATATACGGCAGTGGCTGATAACCGAGAACATTGAGCATGAAGAGCTCCTCGCTTATGACTTTCCCGTCGCGGCTCGCGATAGATACATTGCCGAAGCTACAGATGTATTGTTCGAAAGAATAAGAGCGCTAATCGGACCGGCACCAGATAACTTTTACGAAACCCATACATCATCAACTCTAGATCGTATCTTCAAAGATTATTTCAACAAGACCGCTGAAAGGCTAACAACCTACCCGATAGATCTCCTCACGCAGAAAGAAACTTACATAAAAGAGCAGTACGGCAACGACATGAAAGCGCATGCTCTTGAACTGCAAAAGCTTCAAAAAAATGACTCGCTTCTTGAGCGAGCACTCTCCGACACTGGAGACCTCATTACTATTGTCAGATCTCAGATCAGAAAATATAGAAAGGATCTCATTACAGATATTGAAATCCCATTCTATATTTACTCAGGAAAAATCCTCCAAAGCCACCAAGCTGGAATAGGCCACGGCATATTCATTAAAGATCCAACAGGTGAGGACGAGCTAAAAAATGTGCGACTAGTCTCGGACTGGAAGAGCGACCACGACATTCTAAATACAATGAGTTCAGGGCAAATTTCTGCTGTTGTAATCGCATTGACATTGGCATTGCACCGTGTTTATTCCAAAAAATTCGGAGCCATCTTAATCGATGACCCAGTCCAGACGATGGATGACATCAACATGTCTTCATTGGTCGAGCTGTTACGCAACGACTTCCAAGACAAGCAAATCGTGCTCTCCACTCATGAAGATAAAGTTGCAAGATACTTCACATATAAATACATCAAGCATAGCGAGAGCGTCAAAATCGTAAACCTAATGCAGCGCAGAGAATATGTACCAAGCAATAGATTCAAATACAGCACGGGCTCCTAGTTGAAGCTCGCTATTCGTCCTTAGATTGCCGATGCCCTTGTACCGCTTTCCTGTGTCCCCTACAAAAAATCTCTGTGTTGATGGAGATCTTACCGTCGGAGACTGGCTGACAGGCAAAAGCGGTACTTCAACCGGATGGCCGCACCGCTGCAATATATTGCTGTCAGCAATGTTCATTTAGGTTGCGTGGACAAAATAACTGAACTGGGACCGTCAGAGGTTGGGGCGACGAGGGTAAGGACGGCGGAGAAGACTAGGTCTATAAACATCAATCGATGAATAGGCGCGTTGATTCTAGAGCGGTTAGCCAGTAATATCAAGCTTATGAGCCACTTATGAACATCTGACATCGCCCACTTGTTAAATAATAGCTCACATCATAGATATTCATGACCTGCCTAAGCCACTGATTCGACAAATCCGCTTCTGACGTCCCACTCTCTGTCAACAGGCCATGTCCTTCGTGTTCAGGCTAGCGACTTCATGATTTCGGAACTTTTCCTGTAAGAACTGTAACCAGTTGGAGTATTTTAGCGCAAATTTAAAACAGTCTCGCCAGTAAATACTCAATTTCGAAATTGTCTCTTCACACTACCAGCCTCCAGCACCTAAGCCTGGCACTTTTAATCCACCTACAGTGGACCTACACCCATGCCTGTACCAGTTTGAGCGCCCAAGTGCCCATGGTCTCATCTGGTTCTCCACATGATTATCGTCGATGGGTACAGCACCATCGTCCAGATAGCGCGTTAGCGCTACCCAGCGTTTAAGGCTGTAATCCAGGGCTTTGGCTGTTGCCGATCGGTTGGGCACCAGATCACGCTGGGCCAACATCCAGTCATGCAGCGTTTCGATGATCGGGGCTGCCTTATCTAGGCATATTCGCCAACGATCCTCATCGCTCATGTCCCGAGCCTGGCATTCAACTTCGTACAAGCCGCTAATCGAGTACAGCGTTTGTTCAGCCAGCTGGCTTCTGTTCGCCACGTGCAGATCGAAAAACTTGTAAGCCTTCATTCACCAGTAACTGGGTCAGTCGACCGAGCAGCAATAGGTCATCCTGAAGATCGTGATAGAAGTCCGGAAAGCTAACCTGCGCTGCACTGAGTGCATCTAAGGATATGGGGTGAGTAGTCATCGATCCCTTGTGCAGCCCGCCTGGTAGCTCCCCTCCACCGCCCTCGTATCCACGACGTTTCGTCAACCACCAGGACTGTGCAAACGCGTTGAAAATTTGCAGAGCGTTCGAGGGATCCGCGACATTCACAAGGATCATCCGATCAACCATTTGCTCCGGGCTGGTGCACGAACTCTTCAGATCGCTGAGAATCTCAGCAAATAACAGGAGTTTTTTCAGCGCGAATTGCCTCATGTCGCCACAAGGTACCGGCGGGATTTTAAGTCGAAATTGGAGGAACGCGTATCCAGTGCCCCATAGCTTTTCAGAGAGCCGGCGTGATTCCTTGGTCGAACCCTGGTTAATAGAAGGAGCGGTGACAGCACTTCTGCCAATAGCCGCTCCCCTCTCGGTTGCTGATTAGCGGAGAGCCGCTTTTGCCACCTCAGCAAAGTACTTGGCGCCGGTCGCCAGTGCCTCGTCGTTGAAGTCGTATTTCGAGTTGTGCAGAGGAACGCCGCCTGTGGCGTTTGTCTCGCCATTGCCGATGAAAACGAAATTGCCAGGGACGACCTGGAGGGAGGCCCCAAAGTAATCCGAGATCATCATTGGGGTGACATCCGCATTCACTCGATCGCCGCCGATGATGTTGATCGCGGCCTCAACTATGCCCTGAGTCGAGAATCAGAAATCAAGTCGTCGATCAACACGAAAGTGAGATCCTGGTTCCGCGTGATCTGATGGTAAACATCCAGCATCACTCGATAAGCTGCCGTGTTATCAGTCGCACTCGGCCTCACATGCAGATAAGTAACTCCTCTACGCAAATCGAGCCAATGAATCAATGCCGCCATCTGGTTGAGCCGCACCATGGAACTGGGGAATCCTGAGAAAGCGAGCGGGATGTTATAGCGATTGGCCCGGTTCCTCACAACTTGCGCGGACTCCCCCTGGACATCATTTGAATCCAGGCACTCTTCGATGTTATTGAACATTTCGATCACCTCCGAGACAAAGGTAACCTCTTCAATGGTCTCAGGACTTGGCTCAGCATTTAGAAGAGTCTGCAAAGCACCGTCCGTTAGCGAGGAACTAACTTTTTTCAAGGCTGCATCGTCAAGCTCAAAAAACCAAAAAAAGCGATTGAGGTACACGGTTTTGATCAGCTCGCTGCGAGAGACCTCGATCTTACGATTCCCTGGTAAGACGTGGGGTGTGTAACCAGTAGGGGGGCTTAGGGCGTTCAATGTCTCCAGCTGAAAAAATAAGGTCAGCCGCTCAGCCAATGTCAGCTCAGTTGGGCTTTTCTGACCTTTACCGTTGTACCGGTTCAAACCTTGGCTGATGAAAATTCGCACCATTTCCGATCTACTTTTGCCAAATGCAGAGTCAGCCGATTGGCAAATGGCGTCTATCTGTTCGACTTGATGGTGAGGAAGCCGGAGCTCCAACCGATGATCTTTCGTATCCATGGAAACCACCTATCGTGAAGTAAAATTCTTAGCCAAACCGTACACAGCCATCAATCGCCGTACATAGCCGTACTACGCCGTACACTATCGGATAAATGTACGGCAGCTGTCAACCATTGACAAGCTTTGCGCCCGAAGCAGCTGCGCTGGGCGCCCGCGGGCAATGCACGGGTAGAGCGATGCATCGAACGATGAGAAGGCTCGCCGCATGGAACGCTATAAATCCACGCCACACGGCTATTCGCCCACTAATGATGAAAGCTGTCTGATCTGACTAGGGTCAAAGGCTGGTAACGCCATTCGTCCGGCTACTAGAGAATCGCAAGGCGTTTCTGGAGGAGAGAATTACTGGCTTCGGTGGTCGTGGACCGGCATATGGGCCGAACAAAGCAACAAAGTTCAAACCGACATCGTCTTCCATCTTGCGTATGGCGTCCTGTTGCTGAGTCAGCCGCCGTAGCCCCAAGCAAGATCAAACGGGGTCGAGAGCGCAGCCCCCATCATGAAACCCTCATCACAGTAGAGCTAGAAGCGCTATACGATTTGAACCGCCAGGATGCTGTGTAGTAGTCAACTGATCCCGGACACTGAATTGAGTTTTTCCTCAGCGACCGCAGGCGCTAGCCCTTCGTTGAACTGATGCGGTGGCGGCCAGTTGTATTGCTCTATTAGGAACCGGCCGATATCCTGTTGCGCTAGCGCACCGCTCATGTAGCCCACCGTTGGTATCCATTTAGTCTTTAGGCTGCGCAATAGCCGTTCCATGGGCGCATTGTCATGGCAGTGACCGCGCGGACTCAGGCTCTGTGTGAAGCGGTATCGCCATAGTCTGTGGCAGAAACTTCGGCTGCCATATTGGATGCCCTAATCGCTGTGAAACAATACGTTTTGCGGCCTGCCACGCTGCTCGTAAGCCATGTCCAGTGCCTTGATTACCAGGTCGACGTCGGGCTTGGGTGAGAACGCCTGACCCACAACACGGCGGGCACAAAGGTCGATGACAGCCGCCAGATAGTGCCATCGGCCTCCAGCGCAGGCGTGGGTAATGTCACAGTACCAGATTGTTTAGGAATGCGACGGTGATCCTCGATCAAGCACGTTCGGAATATCAGGTCGCTCCACGGTCGCCTTTTATAAGCATGCGAACCGCGCTGTTCGCTGATCAGGTTCATCCCGCGCACCTTGAATCACCCGATCTACATACCCTCCTCATTTATCATCAGCATGATGCTCCGGCTGCCCGCAGCGCTTCGGCTTTGCGTAAACAGCTCTTTCACGCCGCTACGCAAGACTACCCGTTCGGCATCCGGATACCGACGTTTCCGGCAGTACGCGTAGTAGCAAGATCGGGTGACCTCAAATACCGAGCACAACGGATCAATAGGCTTTTGAGCCCGCAGTTGATCGATTAACGCGAGCGCTCTTGTTTCTCGGCCATCAAGAGTACAGAGGCCTTCTTCAAGATCGATCCTCCCTGTTCTAGCCGATTGATACGGGCTTCGAGTTCCTGGATTTTTGCTGCTCTGACGTCAGAGCCTGGCTTCAGAGGTAAAGGTGCGACTTTGATTGGTTATCAGACGCCTCCCTATGGCGAGCATTCTGGTCTAGCGAAGCGTCCGGTTTCGTTAGACCACTACAACTTCCGGTTCGGCCTCTCACGCGCGGATACAACTCTCCTCGCCTCAATGAATAACCGCTAAGCCGGTGTTACCCCTCGTGTGACCCCAACCATCAAGATCTCCACGTGGCAACCCGCCACGTAGAGCAGCTCACCATACCGCTGTATAGTTACCTATATACCCAAATCCGAGCCCCCGATGCCCGTTCCAGCGCGCCTTCCGCTTCCCCTGCTCAGTTTCCTTTTGCTGATAGTCACCGCCCTGCTGTCTTTGCTGCTTGGCCGTTATGCGATTTCACCCCTTGAACTGCTCCGTTTTCTGACGACGCTATGCGGCGTGGGCGACATGCCTGTCGAGCGTTATCGGTTGATCCACAGCCTGCTGATCGATGCTCGCGCACCGCGCATGTTTGCCGGAATGCTGGTAGGAGCCGGGCTTTCGGTTTCCGGCGCGGCCTACCAGGCGGTGTTCCGCAATCCACTGGTATCGCCGGGGTTGCTGGGGGTGCTCAGTGGCTGTGCGTTCGGCGCGGCGCTGGGGATCATCTGTCAGTGGCAGGCGCTGCCGATTGCCGTGCTGTCGTGTGTCACCGGTTTGATTGCCGTCGCAGTCGGGGTCGGCATTGCGCACCTGTTTCAGACGACGTCGATCCTGCTGTTGGTGCTGGGCGGGATCGTCGCCAACGCGCTGTTCACGTCATTGCTGTCGATCACCCAATACCTGGCTGACCCGGTCGATCAGCTGCCAAGCATCGTCTACTGGCTGCTCGGCAGTCTCAGCGCAGTCGACCGCAGTACACTGCTGATCATCGGGCCCGTGCTGACGGTAGCGATTGTCCTGCTGTCTCTGGCGGGGCGCGCGATCGATGCTCTGTCCCTGAGTGATGACGAGGCCCTGAGCCTGGGCGTGCCTGTGCAGCGCATTCGCTACGGCGTGATCGTGCTGGCCACGTTGATCTGTGCTCTGACGGTGAGCTTGGCCGGCATGGTCGGGTGGATCGGCCTGCTGGTGCCGCATCTTGCGCGCCTGCTGGTGGGTCCGGGCAACGCGCGACTGCTACCGGTCAGCGCCTGTCTGGGAGGTGCCTTTCTGCTGGCGGCGGATGGCGTCGCGCGCAGCCTGTCGGCGGGTGAGATTCCGCTGGGAATCATCACCGAACTGTTCGGTGCCATTGCCTTCGTGCTGGTGCTGCATCGTGTGCGCAGGGGCTGGCTATGACGTTGTTGCAGGCCGAAGGGCTGGGGTATCGCATCGGCGAGCGGCAGATTCTCGAAGACATCACGGTCAACGTGAACCCCGGCGACAACATCGCATTGCTGGGCGCCAATGGCGCGGGCAAGAGTACCTTGCTGCGTATCCTGCTGGGTCTCTTGGCGCCTGCATCCGGGCAGGTCTGTTTACAAGGGCAACCATTGAAGGCGCTGAACCGGCGGACCATCGCCCGGCAGCTGGCCTACGTGCCGCAAAGCCATACACCGGGTTTCCCCTTCAGCGTTTTCCACATCGTCGCGCAAGGCCGGCTGCCCAGTACCGGTCTGATGAGCGCCCCGAGCCGCACCGATGTGGAGTACGTCGAGCAGGCCCTGGCCGATCTGGGCATCGCCCATTTATCAGCGCGCACCTACACCGAACTGTCCGGCGGCGAACGACAGTTGGTGCTGATCGCTCGGGCGCTGGTGCAGCGCGCCCGGCTGATCGTACTGGACGAGCCGATCACGGGCCTGGATTACGGCCATCAACTGCGCCTGCTTGCACTGCTCGAACGCCTCGCCGAACAGGGCCTTGCCATTGTTTCCAGCACCCATCGCCCCGAACAGGCGCAGGCTTCGGCCAATCGCGTCTGGGTGCTGCACGATGGCCGTTTGATCGCCGATGGCGCGCCTGCGCAAGTGGTCGACAGCGCGCTCATGCAGCGCCTCTACAACGTCAGCGTCAGACAGATCGACGCTGACGGTCATCGCTTTTTTATCCCTTGCCGAGTCCCTCATCAATGAGACAGTCCCGCTCGTCCCGCTTTGCTTTTGCGCCGCTGTTGCTGGGCAGCGCGATCCACCTGGCCCACGCCGAGGACATCACGCTGGCGCCTATCGATGTCGATGCCAATGAATCCATCGCCCAGCAAGCACGGGAAAAGTCCGCGACCCTCGGGCCGATGGGCCAGCGGCGCCTGCAGGACACGCCCTACTCCATCAGCGTCATGTCCCGCGATCTGATCGACAGCCAACAACTCAAGAGCTTCAAGGACATCATCCGTTACCTCCCCTCGGTGCAGGCCGACGGTGCCCGACCGCAGACCCGTGGTCTGCAAGGCAGCGTGGTGCAGAACAGTCGTCTGGACGGGCTCAATGTGGTCTCGACAACCGATTACCCGGCCGAACAACTGGAGGGCGTTGAAGTGCTCAGCGGGTTGTCGGGATCCCTCTACGGTCCGGCCAACCCCGCAGGCACCTTCAACCTGCTGTCCAAGCGGCCGACTGACTTCACCCGCAACCGCGTGACCCTGGGCGTCGGCACTGGCCTGAGCTGGCTCAAGGCCGCCGACCTCAGTGGCCCGTTCGACCCTGAGGGCAAGATCAAATACCGTCTCAATCTGGTCGACGAACAGGGGCATAGCTATGCGCCGGGCAGCACGTTGCGCCGTCAATTGGTGAGCCTGGCGACAGACTTCCAGATCAGCGACGACAGCGTCATCGAGACCAACTTCAGCCACTACAACTACCTGGCCAAAGGGCTGCCGGGCAAGTTCGCGGTCGCCTCCGGCGTCACCCTGCCCCACGCGCCGGATCCAACCAAAAGCCATCTGGGCCAGAACTACGCGGGCGACAACAACACCATCGACACCGCCAGCGCGCACTTCAAACATGATTTCGACGGCAACTGGAAGCTCGACGTCGGCGCCTTGCGGCAGATCGCCGACCGGGAATCCACCGGCGTGACCAACACCCTGATCAACAACGCCGGCACCTACCGCACGTCGGTGTCGAGCGCCACGGCCAGCCGTTTCACCATCAACAGCTACCTCGCCAACCTCAACGGTGCCGTCTACACCGGGCCGGTACGCCATGACCTGACCTTCGGCCTCACCGGTTTCGACTGGGACAACTACAACCCCGCAGCCGGCAGCACCCAGACGCTAGGCACCGCCAGCCTGAGCAACCCTGCCAATTTCGCCGAGCCGAGCTATCCCGATTTCACCGACCGGTATCACTCGGCCAACGCCAAACAGCGCTCGTTCATCATCGGCGATACCCTCACCTTCACCCCGCAATGGAGCCTGATGCTCAGCGGCAGCCAAAGCCGCCTGACCGCCGATAACTACACGCTGGCAGGCGTTCATAGCGCCTCCGAAGACTCGGGCATCAGCACTGCCAGCAGTCTGATCTACAAGCCGCTCGATGACCTGACGCTCTACCTCACCTACGCCGACAGCCTGCAGCAAGGCGACAGCGCCACCGCTGGCAGCAGTAACGCCGGGAGTATTCTCTCGCCCTACCGCAGCCGCATGTGGGAGCTGGGCAGCAAGTGGGTAGTGGGGGGCGTCAACCTGTCGCTGGCCGCCTTTCAGATCAAGCGCCCGTTCGCCTACACCCAAGCCGACAACGTCTACGCCATCGCCGGCGAGCAACGCAACCGTGGCCTTGAATTGCTCGCCGACGGCAACGTCACGCAGAATCTGAGGATGTATGGCGGCATCACTTGGCTTGATCCCAAGCTGCTTTCGACCGGCAATGCCAGCACCCAGGACACCCGCATCGTCGGACTGTCACGCGTCACTGCCAGCCTGCTCACCGAGTACCGCATCGATCAGGTGCCAGGCCTTGCCGTCAACCTCAATGCCCGGTACGTCGGCCCGCGTCCGGTGGATGACAGCAACGATCACTGGGTCGGTAGCTACCAGACCTTCGACATCGGCGCCAGCTACACCACCCGCCTGATGAACCGCGACACGGTGTATCGCCTGGAGATGACCAACGTCGGCAACGAGCATTACTGGACGAACATTGTCCCTGGCGGCCTGAACGGCTACACCGGCGCCGGTCAGGCCAGCGCCAGCCCGGGTGCGCCGCGCATGTTGCAGGCCTCGATTCAGGTGGATCTCTAATGGGTCGCAGATTGGCCGGACGTTGGGCAAGCACTGTCGCGAGTTGCTTGTTGCTCGGCAGCCTCAGCGCCTACGCGAGCGAGACTGCTGCCATCCAGGTGATCGATGACAGCGGCAAAACCGTCAGCATTCTTCACGAGCCGCGGCGTATCGCCGATGCCTGGTACGCCCACCATGTGCTGCTGATGACCCTGGGAGCAGGCTCGCGGATCGTCTCGACGGTCAATCACCCACCCAGCCAGCCATGGATGTTCAAAGTCTTGCCCAGCCTGAACGACGCCACGAGCATCGAGGGCACAACATTCAATGTCGAAGCCCTGCTGGGGCAGCGGGTCGATCTGGTTTTCACCTCGGTGGGTGACCGCCAATCCGTAGCCTACGAGCAGGTCGGCCTGCCCGTGATGCGCATGGGGTACACCGACCTGCCCGGCTTGCAGCGTTCCATGGTTGCCACCGCCCAGGCGCTGGGCGGTGAAGAACCCAAGCGTCGCGCGCAGGCTTACAACGCGTATCTGGATCGGCAATTGAAGCTTGTCAGCGACAAGGTCTCGGCGATCCCGATGGCGCAGCGCCCAAAGGTGCTGCACATCGCTTCGATCAACCCGTTGAAGGTCGATGGCAGTGGCACGCTGATCGATGACTGGATACGCATCGCCGGTGGGCACAATGCTGCAACGGGCCTTGCGGGAAACATGCAGATCGTGTCGGCCGAACAGGTACTGGCCTGGCAACCCGATGTGCTGATACTGGCCGCAGGCGCCGGCAGCCTGGATCAGGCGGCACAGGCGTCTTTACTGCAACAGCTCACAGCCGTGAAGCATCAGCGTGTCTTGCGCAACCCGGCCGGGGTGTTTCCCTGGGATCGCTATGGCACCGAAGTCGCCCTGCAGATCAAATGGGCTGCGCAGCAACTGCACCCGACGCAGTTCAGCGACGTCGATATGGCGCGCACGACCCAGGATTTTTACCGGGAGTTCTTCGATTACCCGCTAAGTGATGCCGATGCTCAACGGATACTGGTGGGAAAGGCACCAGGGTAATCTGCCGAGAAAGACGGATACTCAGGCAGATGACTCAGCCGAACGGGCACGCACAAACCCCGGAATCCCCAACCCCAAACTCTCCCGCAACGTCGTCCCCTCGTAAGCCGTGCGGTACACCCCGCGCTCTTGCAGCAACGGAACAACCTCCTGAGTGAATCGCTTGAACTGCGACGGGTGCCCAATGTAGATATTGAACCCATCCACCGCCCGCGCCTCGAACCAGTCCGCCATCTTTCGAGCGACCGTTTCCGCTGATCCCACGAATGCACCCGGCCGCAACTGCCGGCCGAATTCCACGGCCTGGCGCAGCGTGAATCCTTTTTCCCGGGCTTGATCGGCGATTCGCTTGGCGGCCGTGAAAAAGCTGCTGCGCGCGGCTTCGAGGCTTTGCTGTGGGAAAGGCGCGTCAAGATCGTATTGGCTAAAGTCGTGCCAGCCGAAGTTGCGACCGAACTCCTTGAGTGCAAGCTCGAAGCTGTGGTCGACCTCATGGTAGTGCCGCTCGATTTCACGCGCGTGGTCGTCGGTGTCGCCGACATGGATTTCAGCGCCTGGCATGACCAACAGCTGCTCGGGATCTCGCCCCAGGCGCTCCGCCCTCCCCTTGATATCGCGATAGAACGCCTGGCCCTGCTCGATGCTGGCTGCGTGGGTGAACACGACATCGGCGGTGGCGGCACCGAGGTCACGGCCCTGTTCGGAATCACCCGCCTGGAATATGACGGGCTGCCCCTGCGGGGAGCGCTGGATGTTCAACGGGCCGACCA